>ODAI011920092.1_pt1 | contig 16698 bp, 11 predicted proteins | sample 1539321 | NCBI WGS metagenome assembly ODAI01 (sample SAMN02144231, study PRJEB22623) | gut metagenome | biome: sheep rumen | host: Ovis aries | place: New Zealand | reverse complement strand
TAGTGGATGTTTGGTCGCTGACATTATACCAAAAAGGGAGGTCAATGCTCTTTTTATTTGAATCTCCCGTAAATACAAGGTTTATGAACTATAAACAGGTAGTGAACTTGACACTACCAATAAAACTAGGGGAGAAATGATATGGTGCTAAAAAAAATCATGAGACAAACTATTCTTTCCAGATCTTTACAGCGTAGAATGGCATGTCTATTAATGTTGGCGAATATCGTATCATTCACCTTTATCGGCCTCCTATCGTATCGATTGTATTTTATCCAAGTTGAACAGATGGATAGCATTTTTATCGCACAGACAGATGCTGAAAAAGATAAGATTGAAGATATCTATTCTGAAATGAACAATATATCCCAGATGTTGGATGTCGATAATGGTCTCGGACGGGATGTGCTTGATTTTTATGAGATGGACGATATCTTTGAACGAAGTACTATGTTCAAGGAAATCAACAAAGCCATTTCCAACAGCTACCTTTCGAATCCAGATATTGGTGCAGTGTTTTACTATTTTCCTGGAAAGGAACAAAAAGTACAATTCAGTAACTTTAATGTCAGGATAGAATTTGATCCAGAGTCTTTACCTGTATTGTACAAAGCGAACCGATTTACATACCATGGACCTCATAGCAGCGTAAATCCACAGATTCATGAGATGGTTTGTTCTGTACTACGAGATATGAAGGATGATCATGGAGACACTCTGAGCGTATATATCGAAACAAAGCTGGGACCTAATGCAGAAACGGTATTTCCTAAACAAATACTTGGCTTGAAAGTAAATCACATATTATATAATCAGGAAGGAAAGAGACTGTTTGAAACTGGAGAGATAAAAAATGCAGAGCGATCATTAATTGAGATACAGAAGGAGCCTTATTGTTTTATGGCCTCTAAGTCAGCAGGCTGGCATTTGCTATTGCAAGCGGATGCCAAGGCTTATCAGAAGGAGATTCAAAAGTGGAGGATCCAGTTCCTTTCAATGGCATTCGGGTCCTTGTGCATGAGCTTGTTAATTGCTTTTTTCCTGTGGGTGATGATCAAGAAACCTATTGATAAAATGAGCAAAGTAATTAGTACCGTAGGCGAAGACGTATCCAGTATTCCACATGAGAATTTCGATTTGGATGAATTTCAGGAAATGTTCAATACATATGAGAAGTCTCAAAGGCGAATTATGGATCTTATTTCCGATGTAAAGGAAAGGGAACAAAGGGAGAAACACCTGGAGGTCGAGAAACTTCTTGCCCAGATAAATCCTCATTTTATACATAACACACTGAATACTATCCAATGGCTGGCACGTATGAACGGACAGAATGAGATTGTAAGGTTGATATCTCTTTTTTCAAGAGTGTTATATTACAATATGGGGAAGAAGGACATTGTAGTTACGGTTGATGAAGAACTGGCAGCGGTGCAGGATTATCTTGAATTACAGAGCATCCGTTATGATAATAGTTTTAAATACTATTTTTCTGCAGATGAATATGTAGGAAGTAGGAAACTTCCTCGCTTTGTTTTGCAACCTTTGGTTGAGAACGCATTATTCCATGGGATTGAAAACGGGAATGGAAACATTGAGATCGATGCCAGGGCGGATGAAAATGGAGTAATAATACTTACAGTATCGGATACAGGGAAGGGCATGCCAGAAGAACTCATTGAACAGATTAATAACGGCAAAAATATTAATAAAGAATTTGGGATGGGCATAGGACTTCAATATGTGCGCAGAACAATAGATGCCTACTATGATGGGGCTGGAAATGTTGACATTAACAGTATAGTAGGCAAAGGGACAACAATTGTGCTTAAACTTCCAGAGACAGCTTTTCTCGCACACTTAGAAAAGTAATTCAGGAGGGAATTCACGTGGCTATTCATGCAATGTTGGTTGATGATGAAGTGATAGTAAGAAGAGGTCTACGTTTCATGCTTCCATTTGAAAAATATGATATAGAGATAGTTGCAGAAGCTTCTTCCGGGGAAGGCGCGTTACAACTCATGGAAAAATCACCAATACAGTTGCTGTTTACGGATATTACCATGCCTGGTATGAATGGATTGGAGTTAATGAAACAGGTCAATCTGCGATATCCATTAGTAAAAACTGTGGTTCTGACTTGCCATCAAGATTTTGGCTATATTCAGGAAGCACTGCGCCTGGGAGCAATAGATTACATAGTCAAAACACAAATAGAGGATAGCGAAGTTGATGAACTACTATCTAGAATTAAAGAGAAGGTGTTGGGAACTTCGGCATTAGATATAAATAAATATTCCAACAACGCCTACTCACGACAGAGCTGGACATCATTACAATGGATTATTGATGATGACACTTTTAAGGATATGATGCATGCTATTAGTTGTATAACAGATCCAGGCATATATAAAACGGTATTAGAGGAAGCGTCAAAGTGGGAGGAAAAACTACCTGGATTTTTTTCAAATAACTGGAAGCAGAAACTATGTGACAATAACCTGTCAAAGGATATGCTGGCTTCTGCAATCAATATTGAGAGGAAAGAGATTTCGCAAAAGTTAATTAATACTGGATATTCAGAAGAAATCATTTTAGCGATTTTGAAAGCCTTAGACATGGCTTACCTGAATATCGGAAAAATTCGGCAGGAAGACATCTGTTCTCAAATCAATATGAGTAGAAGCTATTTCAGCAAAAGCTTTAAAGAAATAATTGGCAGAACGTTTATTGAATATGTACAGGATATGTCTATAAAACAAGCAAAGATATTGTTGCGAACTACAAATCGTCCTCTTTATCAGATTGCAGAGCAATGCGGCTTCCAGGACGACAAGTATTTTAGTAAAATTTTCCGCGAAAAAACAGGACAGTCAGTTTCGGAATATCGCTTGAATAGCAGAATTAAGTAAGCGTACAAAACGACTGAACTTATTGCATAGTGCCGGGGCGTTTAGCAACTGCCCCGGCATTTTAAATGTGACAGCAAGAGAAGGTTTTCCTTAAAAAGGTAGAATTTTATGTTATATCTGACGATACAATAAAAAATCCGACAATTTAGAACACATTGCCCTATCCCGGTATTGAATCAATAGATATTAGAATAATAATCAGGTATTATTCATGACCATTTCAAGAAAAAGGAGGCTTATATGAAACAGTGCAATAAGTGGACAGCTTTGTTCCTGGCAGGATGTATGATCATGACAACTGCATGCGCGGCTGCACCAGCTGCAACTGCAAATAATGATTCAACAGAGCAAGTTGTTGAAATAGAAAATATCAGCAGTGAGCCAGAATCCAGCGATAATGAAGTTGTTTCTGAAACAATTGATCCATATGCGCCTATGGAGGAGAACGTTACTATCACAATAGGAAAAGAAGTAAGTTCGTCTCCCAAATTAGGACCTAACTCAACCATTGAAGATAATGATCTTACAAGATACTTATCAAAGAAACTGAATATTACTTATGTTGATGATTGGCAGGCATCAGATGTCCAGGATGCTTACAAGACTAAGATTAGTATTTCTTTAGCTAGTGGTACTATCCCAGATGTGCTAGTCGTAGACCGGAGACAATTAGCCCAGATGGTAGAATCTGATCTGATTGAAGACCTCACTGACGTTTATAATAAATACGCATCACCAAATCTTAAGGCATCCTATGAATCGACAGGAGGCTATAGTCTAAATTCTGCTACATTTGATGGAAAACTGATGGGAATTCCGAATGTAAGCCCTGGAGCTGATGGGATCAACTTGCTTTGGCTGAGACAGGACTGGATGGATGAATTAGGACTTGAAGCACCAAAGACAATGGAAGACTTAGAGCAGATAATCAAAGTATTCCAGGAAGAAAAAGGTACACTCGGACTTTTAGGGAATTCAGACAGCATTGTTAGTCTAGGTGGAAACAATTTCTATGGCTTTGACACGATTTTCAGTGCATATGATGCATATCCGCAGCTTTGGTATAAGGATGATAAGGGTGAAGTCATTTATGGATCTGTTCAGCCTGAAGTAAAAACTGCATTGGCCAAATTGAGTGAAATGTACCAGAATGGCCTGATTGATAAGGAATTTGCCGTTAAGACCATGCAGCAGAATGATGAATCAGTTGCAAGCGGGAAAACAGGTATCGTCTTCGCACCTTGGTGGTATTCATACATGTTTGGTGATTGCATGCAGCAGGATCCAAACGCGGATTGGGTTCCATATGCAGCCCCGATTGGGATCGATGGGAAGATGAATACCCATATGATGGCTCCAAGTGTGAATTATCTGGTTGTAAAGAAGGGCTTTGAGCATCCGGAAGCTGTTATTAAAACAGTTAACATCCAGCATGACATTGATCAGATGAATGTTGATCAGATGAAGGAAGAAGGAATTATCGTAGAAGATCCTGAATATCAGTGGGCTCTTATGCCATTTACGATATTACTCAGTAATTATGATGATAAAGAACAGAAAGCAATTATTGTTCAAAGCGTAATTGACGGTAAGAATTCTCCGGATGTATTGCAGGGTGAGGAAATCCAGATATATCAGGCTTATCTTGACGATAATGAGAATCCCAGGACTGATTTTTATAAATGGGCACAACGAAGGGCCAATATTGACGCTTGCAATCTTCTTAACGAGGAATCGATCAATAGAAAGATCGGTGTTTTCTATGACCAGACAGAAACAATGGCCACTAAATGGGTTAACCTTAAAAAACTAGAAGATACAACATTCCTAAAAATAATAATGGGAACAGAACCAATTGATTCTTTTGATGATTTCGTACAGAAGTGGTATGCACAGGGTGGAGAGGAAATAATTAAAGAGGTTGAGGCTGAAACGAACTAATGTATTTAGCTGTAAACGATAAACAAAATAGTGTTTGAAGGGGGCATGAAAGTGAGAAAGAAAGAGATGCATTATCATTTAATGTTACTTCCGGGAATGATATTTGTCTTGATCTTTAATATCATGCCCCTTTTTGGTACCGTGATAGCCTTTCAGAATTTTATTCCTGCCAAAGGAATACTGCATTCAAGATGGGTCGGCCTGGATAATTTTAAATACATGTTTCAACTGGATGACAGCAGACAGATTATATTTAATACAGTATATATCTCGTTCATGAAGATAGTACTAAATCTTATTGTTCCGGTCTGTACAGCCATTCTCATTAATGAACTTGTATTTAAGCGGTTTAAAAAGGGAATGCAGACGATAATATATTTCCCTCATTTCATGTCATGGGTGGTTTTGGCGGGAATAGTGACTGACCTGCTGTCCTCAAACGGAATAGTAAACAAGATAATCCAGAGCTTTGGCAGGGAGCCCGTTTTATTCCTTGGAAATGATTTCTGGTTCCCTATCGTTATTATTCTAAGTGATGTATGGAAAGAATATGGATTCAACTCCATTGTGTTTCTTTCAGCTATTACAGGTATAGATGCCGGCCTATATGAAGCGGCAGAGATAGATGGAGCCGGAAGGTTCCAGAAAATCACTAATATTACAATTCCGGGGATGATGCCTACAATTATTCTGATTGCAACTCTGAATATTGGGCAGATCCTAAATGCCGGGTTTGAGCAAATCTTAAATCTGTATAATCCACTTGTTTATTCATCGGGAGACATTATAGATACCTATGTGTATCGTGTAGGTCTGATCGAAGCACAATATGGCTTAGCTACAGCTGTAGGTACATTTAAGTCTCTCATTGGTTTTATTCTGATTTTCACTTCCTACAAATTGGCGGAGAAGTTTGCAAATTATAGGATCTTTTAATCATTGGAGGTCCGATAATGGAAAAACACAGAAATAAGCACAAACGTAAACGTATAAAAATCTCAGATATAGTTCTGACTGGAATTGCGGCAGTTTTGACTATGCTGAGTCTCCTTCCTCTTATCTATATAGTATCTCTATCGTTAAGTGATAAGGCAGCTGCTGGAGCAGGACTTGTGACATTATTTCCTGTCGGTTTTACATTCAGTTCTTACAAATACCTCTTAGGAGAGAAAGCTTTTTATTCAGCGTTTTTTGTATCTGTTAAAAGAGTACTGCTAGGATGTCCATTAAACTTTCTGCTAACAGCGCTGATGGCATTTCCGCTATCTAAGGAGCCTAAAGAGTTTAAATACAGAAACATTTATATGTGGGTCCTTTTAGTTGCAATGATGTTTAATGGAGGACTGATTCCATGGTACATGGTAATAAACAGTCTCCATATCACGGACACAATTTGGGCCTTGGTATTTCCGATGGCAGTTCCAATCTACAATGTCATACTCTTGATGAATTATTTTCGCGGGCTTCCTAAAGGAATCAGCGAGGCCGCAGAGATTGATGGATGCGGTCCTTGGAGAATGTTGTTTTCTATTTACCTTCCATTATCTCTTCCAGCATTGGCAACAATAACACTTTTTAGTTTTATCAGCCATTGGAATTCCTTCTTTGATGGTTTGATTCTGATAAATAGTCAATCAAAAATACCACTACAGACATATATTCAGCAGTTAGTTGTTCCTCGTCCAGATAATCTGACTAGACCGGAAGATATTATCAACCTATTGTCTCAGAGGACGACAAATGCTGCAAAAATAGTTGTTACCATGATACCTATTTTAGTCATATACCCATTCCTTCAGAAATATTTTGTTACAGGAATTACACTTGGGGCTGTAAAAAGCTGAGTGGGAGGAAAAATGGATCAAAAAAGAGCAAAAGTGATAATAGATAAGGACTATGTCGTCGGTCCGGTTGATCCTAGAATATTTGGATCCTTTATAGAACATATAGGGCGAACAGTTTATGGGGGCATATACGAACCAGGAGATATTTTTTCAGACGAAAATGGCTTTAGAAAAGATGTAATAGCACTGCTGCAGGAACTGCAAATGCCTATAATTCGATATCCGGGAGGAAATTTTGTATCAGGCTACAACTGGGAAGATGCCGTTGGGCCTAAAGAACAGAGAAAGCGAAGATTGGAACTTGCGTGGAATGCTGTTGAAACAAACGAGTTTGGAATAAATGAGTTTGTGGAATGGTCCAGAATTGTTGGCAGCGATATCATCATGGCTGTCAACCTCGGTACAAGAGGTCCGGATGAAGCACGTGAATTAGTGGAATACTGCAATCACGTAGGCGGGACATATCTTAGTGATTTACGAAAACAACATGGGTTTAAGGATCCACACAATATTAAAGTCTGGTGTTTGGGCAATGAGCAGGACAATCCACCTCAAATAGGGCACAAGACTGCAAATGAATACGGAAGGATTGCCTGTGAAGCAGCAAAAGTAATGAAATGGGTGGATCCGAGTATTGAACTAGTGGCATGCGGGAGTACGAACGGTAATATGCCAACTTTCCCTGAGTGGGATATAACGGTACTTGAACATACATATGAGCATATAGATTATCTATCCCTGCATTCTTACTATTGGAAGACTGATAATGATTGGGCCAGCTACCTGGGGGCAGCTGTTGAAATGGATGACTACATAAAATCTGTCATCACAGCTTGTGACTATGTCAAAGCTAAAAAAAGAAGCAAGAAAGTAATTAACTTGTCCTTCGATGAGTGGAATGTCACTAAGGAATGGGGAGAAGAAGATATTGAACCATGGGCAATTGCTCCAGAGAGAGGGGAACACATCTATTCTATTGAAGATGCAATTGCAGGGGCAGGTATGTTACTGACATTACTGAAGCATTCGGACAGGATTAAAATTGCTTGCCAGGCTCAATTAGTGAACTTTATAGCACCTATCATGGCTAGACCAGGGAAACAAGCATGGCGGCAGACTATTTTCTATCCATTAATGCATACATCTATCTATGGGCGCGGAGATGTTCTGCAACCTGTTATAAAAACACCTTATTATAACAGTAAATTGTATTCTGATGTTCCTTTACTGGAATGCGTTCCGGTTTTCAATGGAATCAAAAACGAATTAACTATATTTGCCATCAATCGTTCTGAAGAAGATGCCCTACTAGTAGAGTTTGATTTGAGATCCTTGGGACAAGTATTTATTATGGACCACATAATAATGCATGATGAGGATTTCTCTGCATGTAATACGCATGAATATCCTGAACGGGTTGTACCGGTGCATGTTAAAGAAGAAGTTTCCGTAAGTGAAAATTTTGAAATACTTTTACCCAAATTATCCTGGCATGTTATCCGTCTAGGAATTCAATGAGTGGAGGAAATAACGCAGTATCAAGATTAATAGAAATGAATAAAGAGCGAGGAAATCTATATAAGGAAGCAAGTGATGCTGGAAACATGATATCGGAACCCATCGTAATCTATAAAGTCCTTCACGCCGCATAATATCGGTCTCTCTATTGTAAGGATAAATTCATCTATGGAGAGCGATGAGATGTCACATTATTACGCGGATGTCAGATGCAGTTAGAGAGTTTTCGGGCAGTCTGAGTAGCACTTTACAAAATTTGATATGAAACCCAGTTACAGCACAAAGGCTGTCCACGCAACAAATTGCATGGACAGCCTCTGTACATAATCATCAAATCCCACTACATTAGCGGCGGAAGCGTTAGACCTTTAGCGCCGCAAAGAATCCGCTCTCAATGGCAGCGTGAATACTACCTGCGTGATCAGCGTATCAAAGGGAATCACTACATCTTCTTCAGAGTGTCTTGGGGGCAGTTTGAGTCGTAATAATAGTACAACCCCAGCAATTTGTAGTGTTTCACCCGAAAGGTTAAACTGTGCGTAGCTGTTATGTAGAAGCCACTCGCTCGGAATGCGGCCCAATGCCCCACGGCATCATCCGTGACCTGCATCTGCTGGATGGAGGCAACAACGGTTATTTTCGGCTTTGCTGTCGGTACTCAGCGGGCGTGATGCCATACTCCTTCCGGAACAGGCTGTAGAAGAAGCTCCTGTTTGAAAGCTCCAGCTGCGCCATGATCTCTGATATGCTCAGGTCCGTTTTCTCCAGCAGCCGTCTGGCTTCCCGCAGGACGATCATTTGACGGTACTGTGAGATGGTCTTGCCGGTGCGTTCCTTCACAATACGGTTGAGGTATTCTTTGTTATAGTGAAGCATATCGGAAAGCGCACTGCTGGACACCCTGCCGTGCCGTGATTCCAGAATGTGGCAGACTTTTTCAGCCAGAAAATCCTTTTTGGACAGGGTTGAGCTGATACTGCTGACATTATACATCTGAGGATCGCACAAGAGCTTCAGAAGTTTCAGAAAATATCCGTGGACCATGCTCACAGATCCCGGATCCCCTGAACAAAGCTCCCGGATGAGGCTGTTTAGGAGAGGGGTTATTTCCTGCAGAATGCGCTCCTGAGGGATTACCGGTAGGCAGTCGAAATAGTTTTTCCGAAATTGTGAGTCTTCTTGGTTCGCTTCCTGAAGCATTTTGATGAGCCCTGACCGGAGAAAACGAGTATATTTCTCCGGAACGTTCCGAAATGTTGCCATCTCCTTCTTAATCACATCACGGATAAAATCCTCCTGAAGGTCAAAAAAGACCGCCTGGAAAACCCCATCCTCCCTGTGGTGGATATTGCGGTTCATAATCACGCAGTCTCCCGGATGGTAGGTATATGTGTTGCCTTCGGTCGTGTTGATGACTTCACCGTCCAGGACAAACATAATCTCCACAAAGGAGTGCTGATGCAGAGGTCGTTTTCGGAAGAGATTCAGCTCTTGTTCCCCTACAATATGACAGAAGTTGGCGTCAAAAGAAAACTGGTGGAATTGATAGGCGCTTTTCTCGTCGTCACTTTTTGATACAAGCACCAGAAAGGGCGTGCGCAGTTCAAACAACTGCATCGACTGGCTGTCATAGTTCCGAAGGGACAACGGCGCATTCAGATCGGAGACCAGATACTGAATGTCGATTTCAATATGTTCACCGTATTGCAAAGCCTCTCCCTCCCTTCAGTATCCGATCCTTGAAACAAGAAAAGTCGAATTCTGACACATCCCCCTGCTTTTCCATCGGGTTCTGTCCTTGTTTTACTTTAACAAAGCCCATATAGTTTGTCTATAAGCTTTTTGTCACAAGCGCCGTCTACTCCGATGGCAAGATACGACAGGAGGAGTGATCATTATGAAGAAAACAAGCTGGAACGATCAATGGTTCTTTTGGGAGATGCGAGATTCCTTCGCCCTGCTCTGGAACATTCCTGCGGATGTGCAAACAGTCCGGCTTCCTCATGACGCAATGCTGTCGCACAAAGCCTATGCCGAATCAGCTCTCGGGGGCAATTCAGGATACCGGGACGGCGGTCGTTTTTGCTATGCCAAGACGATCCCTGTCGAAACGCCTCTGCCGGAACGAGCGGTTCTGCTGTTTGATGGTGTCTATGAAAATGCGGCTGTGTATGTCAACGGCAATCTGGTTACCAGACATCCCTACGGGTATACGCCTTTTACTGTGGAGCTGAGCTCACATCTGGAAGCCGGAAAGCCCAATGAGATACGGGTCATGACCAACAACAAAGCTGCCAACGCCCGTTGGTACACCGGCGGCGGAATCTGCCGGGACGTCTGGCTGCTGACAGCCAATCATAACGTTTCGATCAGCCCGAACGGGATCCAGGTCAAAACTGAAGCGATTGATCCCGCAAACGGCAGGGCAACATTGTTGCTTCAGGCAAAGGTGGACAATGCTTCGGCTTCCGATGCCGAAATCCGCCTTCAGTTCTCTATCGGCGACAATTGTTCCGTCTGCTCGGACCCGGTCCACATAGGCGCTCACGGTCATGCGGAGGTCAGCGTCAGAGCGGAACTGGATCATGCCTCGCTTTGGAATGCAGAGACACCGGTGTTGTATACCTGCACGGCCACCCTCCTGCTAACGGAGGGTGGGCAGGTCGTTTCGGCAGATACTGCCAGCGCTCGTTTCGGTGTCCGTACAATAGCACTGGATCCGACGCTCGGATTTTTGGTCAACAACACTCCGGTCAAACTCCGCGGTGCATGTATTCACTCTGACAACGGCCCGCTGGGCGGAGCCGAATTCCGGGATGCGCTGGTTCGTAAGATCCGCATTCTGAGGGAAGCCGGTTTCAATGCCGTGCGGATCTCCCATCATCCGGCCTCCACCGCTGTGCTGGATGCCTGTGATGAAATGGGCATGTATGTTATGAATGAGAGCTTTGATATGTGGACCCGGAATAAAACCGACTACGACTATGCCAACTATTTCGAGGATTGGTGGGAGCGAGATACGGAGGCCATGGTTCGCAGCTCCTACAACCATCCCTGCGTCGTCATGTACTCGTTGGGCAATGAGATCCCTGAAATCGGCATTCCCAAAGGCCTGGAGGTTTGCCGGGCGCTGCATGAAAAGGTCAGGCAACTGGACGATACACGCTTTACAACCGTCGCTGTTAACGGTGTCTTTTCTGTGGGCGACATCATCCCCGACATCATGCGGGATGTACTTGGACAGAGCGGCTCCGACGCTGCCTCGGGTAATGTCAACGAGTTTCTCACAATCATGGATCAGAATGTTGACAAGATCGTTACCCATGATCGGATATCACAGCGGCTCGCCAAGGTGGATGAAATCGTCGATATCAGCGGTTATAACTACATGATCGCCCGCTACGAGCAGGATGTTTCCGACTATCCGGAGCGGATTATCGTCGGGTCCGAGACCTATCCCCCGCAGATTGGCCGCATATGGCCCCTTGTACAGCAGCATACCCAGATCATCGGCGACTTCACCTGGACAGGATGGGACTATATCGGAGAAGCCGGCATTGGGGTTCCCGCCTATCAGCTGCGGGAAGGAGGCTTTGGTGCGCTTTTCCCATGCCAACTCGCCTACGTCGGCGATATCGACATTACTGGGCATCGCAGGATTGCCTCATACTATAGGGAGATCGTCTACGGGCTTCGCAAGGCACCGTGCATCGCCGTTCAGGACCCGGCTCGCTATCATGAAAAGCCAATCCTGACGCCCTGGGTTCTGACGACCGGCACCGCAAAGTGGCATTTTCCCGGAATGGAAGGACAACCTGTCCGAATCGAGGTATACAGCCCCGGCGACACAGTCGAGCTCTTCCAAAACGGTCGGTCTCTGGGCAAGCAGGCGGTCGGGCTAGATGGCAATAGAATGGCAGTATATGAAACTCTCTATGAGAAAGGCAGCTTAAAGGCGGTGGCATACAAGTCTGGTGTGCCAATGGGTGAAGACCATCTGGAAACGCCGGCCGAGCAGCCGCTTCTCTGCGCCAGAGTAACCGATGCCTTGCCCGAGTTGATCTATGTGGAGATCAGCTGCCGAGATGACCGCGGTATCCTGTATCCGACCAGTGATATGCGGATCGAAGTCACCGTATCCGGCGCTTCGCAGTTCTGGCTGGGTACGGGCAATCCGAAACCGGACACCAACTACACGGAACCGACCACAACGATGTATAACGGCAGAGCTCTTCTGATCGTCCGCAGAGAGCCTGGACAAAGCGATACGGTCGTCACTATCCGAAGCAACACGCAAACTCTGTCGCTGAGCTTGTAACGATCGGCCTTATCGAACACCCCCCACGCACTGCAGTTTTCGGCACGGCGTATGTAATGAAGCATATCGAGACCAGGATGCTTTGCGCATGTGATTCGGTTATCCCGCCAAGGGATGAGAATTTTGCGCTTGGATCAGGTATTCCTATGAAAGCGTAGCTTTTACAGGAATAAAAAGAAAGAAGGTGAACGTCAGCCAGTTGCTCCCCTAATTGTAGCTTAGGTTCGAGATGGAAAGAAAGCCGGACTGGCTGCCCGGCTTTCCTGTCCAAATATAGTGTAATAGAAGGAGAATATTATGGAGGAACACAACACGAAGTTACAGGAGCAAAACGAATGCTCCAAAGCGTTCAAGTGGTTTCACGCGACATCACTGAATGGCGGCCCACAGCTCATTGCCGCCACGATCAACAGCTACTTTGCCATTTTCCTGACCGACCAGGTTGGAATCCCGGCAGGTATTGCCTCTACAATACTGCTGATTGCCAGTGCTTGGGATGCCATCAACGACCCGATCATGGGCACCATTGCAGACCGCACACAGACCAAATACGGCCGCTATCGTCCCTATTTTCGGGTTTTCCCCGTGCTTCTGGCCATCGTAGGCGTTCTGCTGTTCCTAAACCCTCAGGGTCTTTCCCAAACCGGCAAAACCGTCTACATTGCCGTTTTCTATGTCCTGTACGGAATGGTCTTCACCGTCCTGACTATGCCGCAGATGGCTGTACTGCCAGCCTCCACCAAGAGTGACCGGGAGCGCAACTCCATCATTGCCCTCGGCGGCGCTGTTACCGCGATAGCCTATGTCATTGCCTCTTCCTTTACCACCAATTTCCTCCAGTGGACCGGCGGTAGCTATGTTCCACTTATGGTCGTTTACGGTCTGCTGACGATTGTCTGCTTCTGGGGTCTGTTCGCAACCACAAAGGAAAAGTATCTCAAACCTTTTACGAAGGGAACCTCCGTCTTCGTGGACCTGAAGAAGCTCTTCCGGCACGGGGAGATTTATCCAGTCATGTTGGCATGGTGCCTGGTGGCCGTCGGCTATGCCCTGATGTTCTCCTCTTCTGTTTACTACGTGATGTACTATCTTACCCGTCCCGACCTGATCACGACCTATATGCTCATCATATCTATGGGTGCGCTGATCTCCATGATGGTACTGCTGCCTATTGCCCTGCGTATTTTCAAAACCGGTCATAAGGCGCTGATGTACACACAGGCCATCGCTGCCGTCCTGTACTGTGTTGCCTTCTTCGTGGGCGGCAAGAGCCTGATCGTGCTGTACGTGGTTTCCTTCCTCGCTACCTGCTCCAGTGCCATGTCAATGGCTCTGGTCAATGTGCTCTTGAACGACACCATTGACTTTGTCCAGCTCAAGGACGGCATCTCCCTCAATGGTACCATTTCGGCTCTCAGAGGCTTCGCCGGGAAACTGGGCCAGACCATTGCCAGCTCCGGTATCCTGGCCGTTCTGGCCGCTACGGGCTATGTTGCCGGTGCCATCGGACAGCAGCCTGATAGCGCGCTGTTCGGCATCAATCTGGTTCGCTTCGGTGTGCCTGCTGCGGTCTCGCTCATCCTCGCCCTTCTGCTGAAGTTCTACCCGATTGAGAAGCACTATCCGGCCATTGCGAAGATGAAGGAAGCCATGAAGGCAAACGAAGAATAAGAGAAGCGCTGATTAAATCGACGTGTGCAGAATGGTAGCGAAGATACCGCCAGACTGCGTGCAGGAATTGATTTAGCGTTTCCTGAGAAAGGGAGCGAAGGAAACATGCTGAAACTCGCAGACATCTTTCAGAACAACATGGTTCTGCAGCGTGAGAAGCCGCTCAGGATCTGGGGAACTACGAATCCTGAGGAGCAGGTGACGGTGTGCATCCAGGGAAAAACCGCCTGTGCAACCGCCAATGCAAGTGGGGATTTCGTAGTTGTGACCGAGCCTCTATGCGCATCTGTTGAGGAAACACTGCTGGTAAAAACCCAGACAGAGTCCTTAACTCTGACGCATGTCGCCGTCGGTGAAGTCTGGATTGCAGGCGGACAGTCCAATATGGAGTTTTTCATGGCCTTTGAAAAGCACCTGCCGGACGCTCTGGCATTGGCGCCCAATCCGTCTATCCGCTTCTACGATGTGCCGGAGATTGCCTTCGACGGGCAAGAGGACTGCTTCGACTACAGCGAAGTCGGTATCTGGCGCAGCGCAGACCCGGACAATATTCCTTGGTTTTCTGCGGTGGGATATTACTTTGCGCAGCAGATCCACACTGCGTTGGAGGTTCCGGTGGGCGTGATCGGCTGCAACTGGGGTGGAACCCGCACAGCCAACTGGATGAAACCGGAAACCGTCCGTGAGGTTGGCCCCCTCTGGCTCGATGTTTTTCAGAAGGCCCTGGGCGGTACCTCTCTTGACGCCTACTACGAAGCGCAGAGGCATAACCCCATGAATGACCGGGGAAGGCTTTTGGACAATCCGTTTTACCAATTCATGATGCCGAAGACCCCTACACCGGAAGAGTGCTTTGCGTTCCTTTCAAGTATTGGGGAGGGGCCGGAGAACTTTGGCACATCACTGCTTCCAGAAAACGTCCCTGGCAGTCTCTACACGCACATGCTCCTGCCCATCGGTGGTTTTACTGCACGGGGCGTGCTGTGGTATCAGGGCGAGAGTGACGATGATGTGGAAGGCGGTCCCAGTCTTTACAGCAGGATGCTCTCTGCCATGATCCGGGATTGGCGAAGCCTGTGGGACGATTCTCTTCCGTTCCTGCTCGTACAGCTTCCCGGCTTTGAGCGCTGGCTTGAGAGCGTAAACCATGATTACGTGACGATCCGTCAGGCCCAGCAGCAAGTTGCTGATGAGACAGAGTCCGTATACCTGTGCGCCATCGGCGATGTAGGTGAGCGCTACGATATCCATCCCAAGGACAAGAAGACCGTCGGCACCCGACTGGCATTGCTGGCTCTGTCACACCTGTACGGGCAGTTGGTTCTGGGCGATGCGCCCCGGCTGCGGACCGCGCACCGGGATGGCGGGAGTATCCTGCTATGTTTTGACCATGCGGGAGACGGTCTTCGCGTTCAGGGCGATGCTCTGGAGGCGCTGACCCTCCGTGCAAACGGCGATGCGCTTGCCTACACCTGGGAAATTCTTGGCGACACCATGCGCATCACACCAAAGCAGATCCCGGACGCTGTCATCACTGTTTCTCACGCCCGGACTGCCTGGTACCAGATCAATCTCCTTAACAGCGCTGGGATTCCGGCACTGCCCTTTGAGATTTGCGTATAATACCAACCTTACCAGGTTCCCATACACGCTTATCAGTGCATGAGAACCTTTCTTAATCAAAGTATCGGGAGGATAAACATGAAGCTATACGTTGATTCCGCCGCCATACAGGAAGGTATCGGCTCTCCAGCGCAGCCATTCAAAACCATCAATTCAGCGGCGCAGGCAGCAAAGCCGGGCGATGAGGTCATCGTCGCTCCCGGCATTTACCGGGAGTATGTTGACCCCGCTGTTGGCGGCACCGCAGAACACCGCATTACTTATATCAGTCAGGTGCCCTTGGGCGCCGTCATCACTGGGGCTGAACAGATCCGAAACTGGACGCCCTTCTCCGGGTCTGTCTGGATGTGCGCCGTGGATAACGAGCGCTTCGGCGCCTACAATCCCTACACCACGCTCGTGGAAGGGGACTGGTACTTTGCCCCGCCGATTCGACATACAGGCGCCGTCTATCTGAATGATCGCCAGATGTATGAAACCACCAGCCTTGAGGAGTGCATCGAAGGCGCAGCAGAGCCGTCTTCCTGGGAGCCGGAGCAGTCTGTGTATAAGTGGTATACTCAGCAAAAAGACGGCCATACCCTTCTCTATGGAAACTTTCAGGGCTTGAATCCCAATGAGGAAAATGTGGAGATCAATGTCCGCCGGAACTGCTTCTATCCCTCAAAGGAAGGAGTCGGCTATATCACGTTCTCCGGCTTCACCGTAAAACAGGCTGCCACCCAGTGGGCTCCGCCCACGGCCTATCAGGAAGGAATGGTAGGGCCTCACTGGTCGAAGGGATGGGTCATTGAAAACTGTGAGATTTCGGATTCAAAGTGCTCCGGTATTTCCCTTGGCAAATACCTGCAGCCGAACAATGACAACAAGT
>ODAI011215289.1_pt1 | contig 16701 bp, 15 predicted proteins | sample 1539321 | NCBI WGS metagenome assembly ODAI01 (sample SAMN02144231, study PRJEB22623) | gut metagenome | biome: sheep rumen | host: Ovis aries | place: New Zealand | reverse complement strand
TCTCTTGCTCAATCTACTCTGTTGACTCTCTCGCCCCTGCGGTAACCGTCAATCCCGTCCTTTAAGATCGAGACGAGCCGCTGCCGCGTCTCCAGGCCTTTCCAGCCCATGTGAGGCGTCACGATCACATTATCAAAGGTAAAGAGCGGGCTGTCCGCAGACAGCGGCTCCACTTCCTGCACATCCAGTCCTGCTCCGGCAATGGTGCCGTTTCTGAGCGCTTCGATCAGGTCGTCTTCTTTGATCAGCGCGCCGCGGGCCGTGTTGATCAGGAAGGCTCCCGGTTTCATCATGGACAGCGTCTCCTTATTGACCAAATGCCTTGTCGCATCTGTCAAAGGACAGTGGAGGGAAATGAAATCGGAATTCTTGAACACTTCTTCAAGACTCACGAAGCGCACGCCTTCCGAGTCCTCTCTCTTTGTCCTGTTATATACAAGAACGTCCATTCCCAGTGCGTGGCCTACGGCAATGGTCTGCCTGCCGATGTTGCCGGCGCCGACGACACCCAGTGTCTTCCCGTTGAGTTCCACATGAGGAACAGACAGGCATTTGTCGAAATTCGTGTGATCCCCTTTGGCAAGCATGCTGATCTGCCGCTGCATCGACGATGCCAGCATGAGCATCAGCATGACCGCAGTATGCGCCACTCTCTCCGAGCTGTACGCAGGCACGTTGCAGACACCGATCCCGCGCTCGTGACAGGCGTCCAGATCAATATTGTTGTATCCCGTTCCCGCTTCACAGATGAGTTTAACAGTATCCGGCAGAGCCATGATATCCTCACGGTTCATCGGCAGTTCCTTGCTGATGATCACTTCTGCCCCTTCTGAGATCTCAGTATATCCGTGGTCCTCGCACATGTCGCAGACAAAGAGCTCATCTCCCTCTTCTGCCAGTACACTGTAGTCAATGATCCCGTCAAAATTCACTTTCGCGCCATTGAGTACTACAATTTTCATTTCTTTCTCCTTTTCTTTTTGGGAGACAAGGGTATTGAATTACCCTTTCCGTTTATCGTTCCTACGGTAAAACACAATGTTGTACTATTTTGGCTCTCGAGCCTTGGGCTCGGGATCAGGCCGCCGGGGATCACGGCACTCGCGGCTCTTTCAAAAAGCCAGGCTCCCCATCGGATCCCAGGGATGAAGCATGATCGGCTGGGTATCGAATGCCGCCGCCTGCTCAGGAGAAAAATACTTCCGATCCAGAAGGATCTGGTAGGAGAACTCCCCGAACCACTTATCGCTCATCACGTAATAGCCGTCCCGTCCTCTGTCTTTTCCCCAGCTGTTCTCCACTTTCCAGCGGATCGGCCTGCCGTCTTCGTCGAGATCGACACCCGTGATCACCATCGCGTGGGTCATGAGGCTCTCGCCGTAGTCCAGCCGCTGCTCCTTGGTCATGGGGAAATCCGTGGAGAAGAGCTCATCGATCGCATAGGCGTCCGTCGTCAGGTATCCGTTCTTTCTGTCGGAGAACTGACCTACATCGCTGCCGAACCAGACGGGGCGCCCGTCCTTCAGCTGCCTGATGGTCAGATCCCGCAGATCATCCATGGGCAGATTGAGATACTTGACGGCATAAGCGCCGCCGCGGATATTTCCCAGGCACCTGACCGTATATGTCCGTCCGTAAGGCTTGTCCTTTGTAGGTGCATTGATCACGGTGACCATGTCCGACAGGTTCCAGCCGATATACTGCCTGAAAAACTCCTGCGGCGTGATATCGCGGATCCGGATAAAGTTCTTGTCCTTATCTCTGGTCTCCCAGGTAAAGCGCACCGGCGGCTTGCCGAGCGCAATGCACAGCATCCGGTAGATCGTTTCCATCATCCTGTCCTTGCGGGCCCGCAGCTCTTTAAGTCCCTCTCCCGCCTCGCTGGCAGTGCGCAGTTCGCAGGCGTACTCCCGAAGCTTGGTGGTCATATATTTGCGAAGCTCCATGGTCGCGGAGGACGCGGCCGTCTCCGGCATCAGGTCCTTGGGGACCACGCCGTATTTCTCCACAAGGCTGCGGAACATATCCCACTGGCCGCCGTCTCCCACAGGATCCCGCAGCAGGAAGCTTACCACGCGGCCGTCCCTGGGCTCGTCCAGCGTATCCAGTATATTTTCCAAAAAGTAGTTGGCCTTTTCCAGTTTATCGTAGAACAGCGGATAATTCTGCGAGAGCTCCATGTTCTCCAGATGGAGCTTATCCATGAGATCAAGGCGCATCACATTGAGAGCTGCGAACATCCAGCAGCGGCCGGACTGCTTCTGGTCGCACACTTTTCCCGCCTCTACTTCGATGCTGAAAGAATAGGGGTTGTTCTGCTGCACCGCGTAATTTTTGGCGGCGCCCAGCACGCCTGCCGCCGCGGCGGCGTTCATGGCAACCCGGTTCACTCTGCTCCCGTCAAAGGAAGCCTCAAATTTCTTTAAATCTTCTGCTGTAATTTCTCTCTTCATGAACATATCCTTTCATTGGAGACAGAGAACCGTCCCCTGTCTCCTTGTGTTTACTGCACTTTAACAAAAATAGCGTCTTCACTGTTCTTCGAATCGCTCCAGCGAAGTTTATCCCCTTCTTTCATGAAAGAGCCTTTGGTCGTCTCCTGACCGGATACGGTCTCCTGATTGTCATCTGTAAAAGTATGGATCGAATGCGCACCGTCATCATAGGTGAGCATGCCGGAAGTCTCGTCATACACTCCATGAATCTCCCAGATCGCAGTCTCGGTCGCGCTTCCTCCCCAGTGAACACGGATATTATAGCTTCCGTCTTCATTCCGGGTAACATCCATCGAAGCGCGCTGGCTCACCTCATCATCCCAGGATCCCGACAGGTCCATTTCTCCTGTGAACTCCTCAAGAACTTCTTCTGCTTCTTCTGCCTGTGCCATGGCTTCGTTCTCTGTCTCGTCTGCCTGCGCCACAGCCTCGTTTCCGGCCTGCTCCGCCTGCTCGGCTGCATCTGCTGCGGCCTGTTCCTGTTCCTGCACGCTTGGCTGCTCTTTTTTCCCACAGGCTGTGAGCATAGATGCGGCCAATACTGCTCCAAGCATCAGCACAGCAGCTTTTTTAAAATAGTGACTTTTCATGTTGTACTTCCTTTCTGTTTATACGTCGTGAGGCAGGAATGCTCATCGAGAGCTGCCGCCTCGTCTCTCTTTTGCCTGAAGGAGACGGAGAACCGTCCCCTGTCTCCCCTGTCTCCTAATACCATTCTTCCGCCTGCTCCCTGAACAGCTTCAGAGACGGCTCATGCATATAGATCATGTGTCCGGAAGGATAGTATGTAAATTTCAGATTTTTCTCATATTCTCCCTTCAGGAACACGTGATCATACACCCATTCCGCGGCAAAGAACGGCGTTGCCATGTCGTAATATCCACAAAGCACCCAGACTTTGAGAAAGCGGTTTTTGGACATGGCTTCATAGATGATCTGCTCCTGGCTGAAGCCGCCGGTCTCCGATAGCGGATAGGTCCATTTCTCGTTGACATCCAGCGACAGCGGCTCGTAATGCCTGTCCGTTTGGAAGCCCAATTCGTCGATAATATACTGGTTGACCGCCGTGCCGAAAGCGTCGCCCAGCGCCGCCATGGAAGGATCGGAATCGCCGTCTGCCATGCTGCCACCGGTAGCCGGGCCGGTATAGCGCCCGTCAATGCGTCCGATCACAAGTCCCTTGTCGCTGAGCAGTTTTCCGCAGAAATCCCAATACAGCACGCGCAGGTTTGACTTTAAGATCTCCTGCTTGTCAAGGCCCGTATATGCGGCGATCTGCGCTGCTGTCTCCTCTTTTCGGTCCGGATCCAGCCGGCGCCCTGCAAACAGGGCTGTCAAATATTCACTGCTCGCATAAGCACGCACTTCCTCAAGGAAATCCTCCAGCTTCATCTCCTGATATTCCGGCGCCAGCCGGCCGTGATACCAGGCGTCCGCCGCATAGGAAGGCAGGTACAGTGCATATGTATAATCGCTCGGCGTCTTCTCCATCATGGTGGTAAAGTCGTTGATCGAGGAGATGAGCATAAGCCCGTTCAGGCCAAGTGCATATTTTTCAGACAGATATTTGCTTAGTCCCACTGCCCGAATTGTGCCATAGGACTCACCGGCGACGTACTTGGGCGAAGACCATCTTCCATAGCGGCTGACATACAGGCGTATGAAATCTCCCACCGTCCGGTTGTCATTTTCATATCCGATAAAGTTCGAGAGGTCTACGCCTTCCGCAGGTCTCGAGTATCCCGTGCCCACCGGATCGATGAAGACCAAATCTGTCAGATCCAATATGGAGTATTCATTGTCCTTGATCCGTGCTGGAAACTGAGTCACCTGCCCGTTTTCGTCACAATCGATGCGCCGCGGTCCCAAGAATCCCATGTGCATCCATTCCGAACTGGATCCGGGGCCGCCGTTGAACACGAATGTCAGCGGCCTCTCTGCGGGACCCTCATCGCATTCCACCGTATAGGCGGTGAAGAAGATCTCACACAGCCCGCCTTTCGTGTTCACTGCCATCGTGCCCGCCACTGCGGTATAGTCCAGCGCCTGACCGCGGATCACAGCGCTGTGCTCCGTTGTGACCAGATGGTCCTTAGGAGGTGCTCCCGTCGGTGTGGGCGGAACTTGTGCCTGCTGCGGGGGCGTTTTCCCCTCAACAGAAGAGCCTCCCCTTGCAGCCACTGTCAAAAAAGTGAGCATGAACAGTATTATACCGATGATCGTTAACGAACCCATATATCTATCACCTCATCATTAGCATATGTCTTTCAAGCGTCCTTGCATAAAGAATACCACAAAATGCTCAGCGGAGACAGAGGAGACAAGGGACGGTTCTCTGTCTCCTCTGTCTCCTAAATCGTCCCTTTCTGAATATGCTTCTGAATGATCTGATCTGTCACCTCATACAGCTTCACCGATCCCACCTTCGTCTTCCTCTGCCGCCCGTAGATCGTATCCGCCTTCACGCCGTGTTCGACCCAGTCGCTGCCGTCATTGCTGTTATTGAGCATGAGCGGCTGCAGGTTGTCGAGGGAGTGCGCGAATTTCGATTCCGCCGTCTCATATGCCTCGAACTCATCGAACAGTGCGATCATCTCCTCCTTCTGGTCATCCGGAAGGAGCGAGAAGATCCTCTCCTTGGCCGCATCCTCTCGGGCTTTCTGCGTCTTCAGGTTCTCCTCGTCATAAGCATAGGTGTCACCCGCGTCAATCTCCACGATATCGTGGATCAGGCACATCAACATGACCTTGGTGATGTCCACTTCCTCGTTCGCATACTCCCGCAGCAGATACGCCATGATCGCCATGTGCCAGGCGTGCTCCGCGTCATTTTCATTGCGCCCGTGCCCGGACAGATGCGTCTGCCGGAATATATTCTTCTCTTTGTCGATCTCCAGCGCAAAATCCAGCTGTTTCTTCAGGCGTTCATCCATGATTTTCTCCTTAACCGCAAAACGGGAGACAGGGGACGGTTCTCTGTCTCCTTGAGTGTATGATACCGGCTTTAAGCTATGCCTGTTCGAAAGAAGGAGACAGAGAACCGTCCCCTGTCTCCTATTGATACCGGAACGGGAGCTCCATCCGGTTGGACTCCAGGAGCTCCTTATCTTTCAAGATCACTTCAGCGGGACCATCCGCTGCCACAGCCCCCTTTGACAACAGGATCACACGGCCGCAGGTGTCGCAGATCATATCCAGGTCATGGGACGTGATGATCTTCGTGCACGGGAGTTTACGGATCGTATTGATGATGATCCGGCGGTTGTAAGGATCAAGCGCGGAGGTCGGTTCGTCCATCAGCAGCACTTCAGGGTCCATGGCGAGGACCGTCGCCACCGCAGCCATCCGCTTCTCTCCTCCCGAGATCTTGTGATTATAGAGATCCCTGAGTTTTTCCTGCCCCAAATCCCGCAGCACGCTGTCAACACGCTGCAGCGCCTCCTGCCTCGACATGCCGTAATTGAGAAGGCCGAACAGCATGTCCTCAAGCACGGTGGGCATAAACATCTGGTTGTCTGAATTCTGCAGGACGAACCCGAGCTTTCTCCTGACCTGAGCCAGATTGCGCGGGATCACCTCCAGGCCGTCGACCAGGATCCTCCCCTTAGCCTGTGACCCGTCCGCATTTCCCGCTCCGGGACCCGCCAGTCCCAGAAGCAGCTTCATGATCGTGGATTTTCCGGCCCCGTTGGCCCCGATCAGTCCCACTGTTTCGCCCTCTCCGATCTCAAAAGAGACCTCTGAGATGACCGGTTTTCCTTTTTCATAGGCATATGTGACATTTTCGAACTGAATCATCTCTCCTCACCTCATCAAGGCCGAACCCAAAAGCTGTGTCAGGTTCACGCAGCGCGCCGCGGCAAAGAACGCGCACCAAAGCACCGCATACAGCACATCCCCCGCCGAACTTCCGCGGGACTGCACATAGTGAAATTCCCCGTGATACCCCCTCAGGAGCATGGAGGCGTGCAGTTCCTCAGCCCGGTCCATGCTGCGCAGGAGGAGCTGTCCCAGAAAGGATCCCCATGCCGAATAATGGATCCCTTTCTGCCCGGGCGCCCGCAGACTGTAGGCCTGGGTCATCACATTCGCTTCCTCCGCCAGCACTGCCGCATATCGGTAAGTCAGAAGGAGAAGCGTCACCAGCATCGAAGGTACATGGATCTTTCTGAGCGCACCGCACAGTGCCTCGATCCTGGTCGTGGCCATGAGCAGAAAAGATGCTGTCAGGCTGAAAACGCCCTTCATCATCAGCGTCAGCATGGAGATCATGCCGGCAGTGATTGTAAACGATCCGACCGCAGCCACAGGCGTCCTGTCCAGGATCGGGTTGAAGATTCCCACCGCCAGCACCAAGGGCAGCACAAAGCGGAGTTTGTAGAAACAAGTGGACACTGAGATCCCGCTCACCGCAAACAGCACTGCCGGATAAAAGATCATAAACAGCAGCCCGCTCATTCTGTATTTGTCAAAAGACACCACCGTCAAAATATAGACCACGGTCACCAGAAGCTTTACCCCTGCGCTGACTGCGTGGATGGGAGAATCCCCTGACGCCAGTGTGTCCATCTCGCGCAGATCGCGGATGGAGCGCTCAATATTTTGGCTCATGATCACAATTCCCGTATTTTCTGTAAACCGTATATTCTCTAAATAACCCCCATATCCCTTGGGGACATGGGGGCTGACCTCTTTGTACCGTAACTTATTGACCTGCGTCAAGTATTTTTCCTGCGGAAAAATTTCCCCGCGAAACAGATGCACAGTGCCGCTGCCGCGACCATAACACTGCCGACAACACCCGATACGGTCGTGCCCATCGGGTTCTCACTTCCCGAAAAGCCGTAATCCGGCAGGAAGGATGTCTTTTCCTGAATGCTCGACGCCGTCTCGGACGCCGCGCTGCTCGTTCCGAAATTGTCCTCGTCAAGCCCCATGTTGGCGCTGTATCCCGCCTCCTCATTTCCGAAGAGCGCCCACTCCAGCCCGTCCGGATTGGAGCTGGCGAAGTGGGAGAAAACACCGCCGACGACCAGTGCCGTCAAAGCCAGTGTGACAATGACTGTTCCGAGTGATTTGGACGACCTTCCCGCAGCTTCCTCTTCAGAGAGGTCAACATCGCGCACGAGCTCCGGCCTTGTCTCATAGACATAGGTCAGGACCGCTGTCGTGATCAGGCCTTCCACAAGGCCGATGGCCAGGTGAATGGGCTGCATGAGTGCACAGAACGCACCGAAAGGAAGCTCTGTGATGCCCGAGAGCGTCGTCTCAAGGACAACCGAGAAGGCTCCCATCTGCAGAGTGACCACACATCCGGCGATCGACGCCAATGCGATCCTTGCCCTCTGCGCTGCATGCGGTCCCAGTTTCTCGAACAGCCTGCTCCTCATGATCGGGCGCCAGATCAGGTAATACCCCACAAAGCACCCGTAAAAGGCCATGTTCCATATGTTGGCCCCTAAGGCCATCAGTCCTCCGTCGGCAAAAAAGAGACACTGGATCGTCAGCACCACGATCATCGACAAAAATCCCGCCTCCGGTCCGAGCAGGGCGGACAGGAGCATACCACCGCACATATGTCCCGAAGAACCGGTCCCGGGAATCGTGTAGTTGATCATCTGTCCGGCAAAGACCAGCGCAGATGCCACTGCCATAGTGGGGAGCTTCTGGGTGTTCTCGTCCGCGGTCAGTCTTTTGATAGAAATTCCGGCTGTCGTGCCGGATGCAACGTACATGGTTGCTGCAACAGCAGGGGATAAAAGGGCGTCGGCCATATGCATAATCCGGTCCTCCGAAGCATTTTACTTATCAAAAGTTTATAATGGTTCGAAGGCGCCGCACAAGCCCCCCGGGGGGTTATTTCCGGAGCCAGTTGGAGACAGGGGACGGTTCTCTGTCTCCTTAAGAATTTGGAGACAGAGAACCGTCCCCGTGTCTCCTGAATGCTGTGCGGATCGCACCGGCCATGTAGAGAGATCCGAAGGCCACCACCGGGCGTGGTTTCGCTCCTTGTGATTCCCGTGACTTTAGTGCTTTCTGCAAGCTGACGCTCACTCCCTCTTCAACGCTGCCGCATGCCTCCGCGGTATAACCGCGCCTTCGCAGCAGCTCCGCAAGTTCCCTCGCCGGCATAGCCCTGGGAGAATCCGGCGTCACGCACACAAATTCCTCCGCAAACGGCGTGATCAGATCCAGAATCTTCCCGTAGTCTTTATCCGCAAGGACGCCCATCAGAAAGACGACTTTCTCAGGGACATACTTCGCGAGGGACTCCGCCAGCGCCTCCGCGCACTGCGGGTTGTGACCACCGTCCAGGATGAAGAGAGGATCCGTGCACAGGACCTCAAAGCGCGCTGGCCACTTCACATTGGCAAATCCGGCAGTCACGGCCTCCTCGGGAACAGCAAATCCTCTTCTTCGAAGCACTTCCACGACCGTAAGTACGGTCACCGCATTGTGCAGCTGGTATTCTCCCAAAAGCGGTAGGCGGTAGACCGCACCTCCGTACCTAAACGACTGCCCTGCTAACGACGCTTCGAGCGGCTCGATCTCTCCGAACCGCGCGACATGCAGCGGGCATCCGCGTTCCCTGCAGATCTCTGTGACGACGTCCATCACTTCCTGCTCGTTTTCATACAGCACCACATCCGATCCGGTCTTGATGATCCCTGACTTTGTGCGGGCAATTTCGGTCAAAGTATTGCCCAGATACTCGGTGTGCTCCAGCCCGATATGCGTGATGACCGCGACTTCTGGTGCGTCGATCACGTTGGTCGCGTCAAATTCTCCTCCCAGCCCCACTTCCAATACGACCATGTCGCACTTTTCCCGCGCAAAATATACCATCCCGATCGCTGTGATCAGCTCGAACTGGCTGGGATGATCCTCCATGGCATCCGCCTGCGCCCGGACGGTCTGTGTAATCTCACAAAGCGCTTCCTCCGTGATGTACTCCCCGCACACCTGGATCCTCTCCCGGAAGTCCTCGATATAGGGAGAGGGGAAAAAGCCGGTCCTGTACCCTGCCTCGCGCAGGATCCTCTCCAGCATGGCACAAGTCGATCCTTTGCCGTTGGACCCGGCCACATGTACGAATTTCAGTTCCTTCTGCGGATTGCCCAGCCTTGCAAGGAGCTCTCTCGTCCGATCCAGACCCAGCCGCCACTGGCTCCAGGTGTGATCGTTGATATAGTCGATCGCCTGCTGCACTGTCATTTTCTGCTCTATTGCCATATCGCACTCCTCTGCCTTTTATCCCTTCAGTGTATGATCCGCCGCCGGCACAGCCCTTCTATGCTCTCGGCTTATGATCCGCCGCCGGCACAACTCAATTACACACTCTGCGTCTTTCTCACCGCTGTGACCAGCGGCTTGCCCAGGAACTGCAGCGCGATCAGCTGCACCGGGATCAGCACCAGGCACTGTGTGATCCTCGTCGGCAAAAGAGCGACATAGGGGGCGCCATACGTGATGGAGATCCAAAGCGTCTGCACGAACAGACTCAGGACCAGCTGATTGACAGCCACTGCCCCCAGTATCCTCTGCGTTGTGATCTTCTTGTGCAGGAACAGGCCGAATACCGCACCTGTCAGAAATGCATTCAGCGTGAATCCCGGGAAATAGGGCCCTGTGGGAAACAGGAGCATCCCCAGAATGTCTCCCGCCGCCCCGACAATGCCGGCTGCGAGCGGTCCGTAGAGCATACCGGATAATGCCAGGGCAATAAATGCAAAGCCGATTCGCATATTCCACATATTAATGGACAGGAACCGCTCGAGAACCACATAGAGCGCTGTAAAAAAAGCGAGACTCACTATTGTCCGAATGCCCAAAACGAAGCCTTCTTTTTTCTCTTCTGAATACTTCTCTTCTGAATAATTCTCTTTTGAATATTTATCTTCTTTGTACATAAAAAACACTCCCTTCGTGTTCGTGCAAACATCAGTTACCTATTTGCCACCACGTCGGGAGCCCGTATCATCTCATGCGCGGCAGCGGATGCGGAATGACACCGCAGGGCTTTTCGGCATCTCACCGGATCTTCGCCCTTTCGTCCGCGAACGACCTCCCATTTCGCGGCACTTTACGCGTCATTCCTACTCTGACCTTCAGAACGGAACAGCTGATTATGATATTCCTTTATTCTTTATAATTGTAACACCCCGAAAAGGCAATAACTATTCCCAAAATTATGTATATTTTGTGTCGGAACCTCAGCTAAAAATTAATAGTCTTTTTGACTATTATTCTATTGACATCAGCAAGTCCGTGTGCTATCTTTATTATAGTCAATATGACTATTAAAGAAAACGATATTTCAGCAAAGGAGGTAAGCGTGAATACGATGTTTGACGGAATGTTTATGAAAGTTCAGAAAGGTATGTGCATGCTCTCCCCCTGCGGGATCGCCGTCAAGACATCCGCAGGCTACAGAAGTTATAACGTAAAGACCGGCAAGCTCCGCAACTGCGACAACCTGGTCTTCAGCTTCGGCGACGGAATGTTCTTCGTGATCCCGGCTTCCAAGGTAAAACCGGGAGACATCATCTTAAACGGCGGCAAGCCCGCCTGTGTCAGGAGAGCGGATAAAAACAGCATTGAAGTCATCAATTACGAGACGTCCGTCGTGGAGACGATCCTTCCCGAGCGGCACGTCTTCATGGGCAACACCTGGTTCTACGGCAAGATCATCTCCCTGTTCGGTGACGGATCCTCCATCTGCGGAAAAGGCAGTATCGCCAAAATGATGAAGTTCATGATGATGAGCAGCCTCTTCGGGGACCCGGGGGCCGGTGCAGACACAGGAACCGGCACGGGACTCAGCACAGGTACAGGCACCGGGATCAGCGCAGGTGCAGGAGGCGGCGCTCTCGCAGCACAGAACATGGGAAACATGAACATGCTGCTCCCCCTCATGTTGATGAAGGGCGGCGGATTTGACGATCTGTTCGGAAACCTTTTTGAAGAGGAAACGGATGCGGAAGGCGCAGCGGATACCGAGGATGAAGACGAGGAAGATGCAGTCTTTTGACAACTTCGAGACCGGACCGCACAAATGACAATTAAGCATGGGGCCGGGCTGCACATCAGGCAGCCCGCCTCAGAAGCCGTGAAACACACATAGGGTGAGAATAGGAGGTACAAAATGGGCGGAGGATATTGGAGAAGAGAAGATTTCGCAAGGTATTCTGCCGGTATGGGCAGAACAGTCCGGGCAGACGGGCACATAGACACTTCCAGAATGCGCGGCGCGCAGGATATGTACCGCGCCACGAAGATCGATCCCAAGATGGACCCAATGAGGGTCATGCGGGAGTGCTGCGACAACGACGAGCATCCTGCCACCGTGCCGGTGATCCTGGCACTGGATGTCACGGGTTCCATGGGCGGAGCACTGCTCAAGACGGCTGCTTCCCTCAACGTCATCATGCAGAACGTGCTGGACACCTACAGGGACGTAGAGTTCATGGTCATGGGCATCGGCGATCTCGCCTACGACCGGGCGCCCATCCAGATTTCCCAGTTCGAGTCTGATATCCGGATCGCCGAGCATCTGGACCGGATCTGGTTCGAGCGCGGAGGAGGCGGCAACAGCTTCGAGTCCTATACAGCCGCCTGGTACATGGGCCTCAATCATACCAGTCTCGACTGCCATAAGCGCGGCAGAAAGGGCGTGATCATCACCTTGGGCGACGAGCCCCTCAATCCCTACCTGCCGGGCGACCGTCTGGCCAAAGTCACAGGCGACGTGCTGCAGGGAGATGTGGAAACCGTCGAGCTGTACCGCAGCGCCAAGGAGAAATTCGATATCTTCCATGTGGCCATCGATGACCCGGGAGACTGCTACAAACACTACGTCAAGGCGATCCGCCAGAGCTTCGGGCGAGTTCTGGGCAAAAGATTGAAGGTGTCCACACTGGACCGGCTGCCGCAGACGATCCTGAATTGTCTGGAGGATGTCGGCGTGGACAGGGTCGATGCCGCAGACGGCGGCACTGACGCAGAAGCTGCGAAAACGGAGAACAATACGGGCCGAGGTGGGCTGTTCGGACTTTTCAGCGGCCTTGGCACCGTAAACTGGTGAAGCGGCGAAAACTTGCGGCCAAACATGACGATCACAGATGCGGAGGGAACTATGCAGAACATCAAAATAATCATCGGCGCATCCTACGGAGATGAGGGCAAAGGACTGGCAACCGATTTCTTCGGTTCGCAGGCGCGGGAAAAAGACGGGATGATCAATATTTTGACCAACGGAGGGCCTCAGAGGGGACACACGGTGGAACTCGAGGACGGCCGCAGGCACGTGTTCAAGCACTTCGGCTCGGCCACCTTCCGAGGGGCTGCCACCTATTATGCACAGCAGTTTCTGGTCAACCCCATGGAGTTTCTCAGGGAATTTGATGAGCTCTGTACAGAGCACAAGGCTCCGGAAGCATATATGAACCCTCTCTGCCGCTTCACAACGCCCTGGGACATGCTGACCAACCAGATGCTCCAGGAAAAAAGGGGTCTTCACAACAGCTGCGGATTCGGGATCTGGGAGACCGTGCTTCGCTATCAGAAGGGCTTCGGGCTTCCTTTCAAGGACTTCGCCGCCATGGACAGAGACGACCGGCTCGCTTATCTGCGCCGGATCAGGGACGGCTATTTTGCTCAGCGGCTCCGGGAAACCGGAGCCATGGCGGCCGACCTTATGGACTGCTTCTTCTCGGACGGTCTGCTCCTTCACTTTGAAGAGGACTGCGAGACCATGCGCCGTCTGTGTCCCATGCGCGAGGACGATTGGCTCCGCCGCTATCATACGGTCCTCTTCGAAAACGCGCAGGGCCTTCTCCTGGACGGGAACGCCCCCGAGGAGCAGGATTTCACAACGCCGTCCACCACCGGTGTCGGCAGAGTTTTCAGGACTGTGGAGAAGGTCTTTCGCGGGGCAAATGTCGAGGTCGCATATGTGACCCGCTCCTATCTGACCAGGCACGGCGACGGCTCCATGGAGAACACGCTCAGCGCCGACGAGCTCCGCCGGCAGCTGCCTGGCGTCAAGACCGATGTGACCAATGTCACAAACCGCTATCAAGGCGCCCTGCGGTACGGTTTGACCGACGTCGATCTTCTGGCCGCGCGGATCGCGAAGGATTTCGCGCAATGTAAAAGCGCCGCCGGCAATCTCTATCGTCCCTCCGTTATGGTCACGCACCTCAATGAGTACGCGGGGATCGACACAGACAGCCTCAGGCAGCGCTTCGGCACAATTTATTTGTCGGACGGCAGGACCGGCCGGGACGTCAGCCCCGATTTCCTGCAGGTCACGAAGTAATACGGCACTTCGAAGAGCAGCATCACGCTCCAGCCCAGCACGCAGGCATAGGCGATGCCCGTGATTCCCAGCCTCGGCGCCAGGAACATGGTGCTCACCGTTCGGATCGTCGTCTGGATCAGCGTCGCCAGCACCGTCGTGTACATTTTGCCCATTCCGCGGAAGAATCCCTGCACGCCGTTCGTCATCGCCGGCGCGGCTTATTCCTTCTTCGAGACTCTTCGGCCGCTCGAAGTGATCGCCCTCTGAGGACACACGAGAACACAGAGATGGCAGCCCACGCATTTCTTTGCGTCCATCTGCGGCTTTCTCGCCGGCGTCAGGCTGATCGCCTGATGTCCGCCGTCAGCGCACGAGATCGCACAGCGGCCGCAGCCGATACACTTCTTCAGGTTGAATTTCGGATACAAGATCGTGTCTCTCTCGAGGACATCCGTCGTATCGCTGACCGTATCCAGTCCCAGTCCGATCATCTCCGAAATGCTGTTAAATCCCTTCTCCGCCATATACAGATTCAGTCCGCTCTTCAGGTCGTCGATAATGCGGTATCCATATTGCATCACTGCTGTTGTTGCCTGAATGCTGCCGGCTCCCATCAGGATGAATTCCAGTGCATCCGACCAGGACTCAACACCGCCCATAGCACTCAGATGCATTCCTTTCAAAGCGGGATTGTGTCCCATTTCTGCTATAAAGCGCAGCGCGATCGGTTTGACGGCGTTTCCGCTGTATCCGCCGACTGCAGACATTCCGTGCACTGCAGGCGACGAAATATAGGTGTGCTGGCTGACGCCGGTAATGCTCTTGATCGTGTTGATCGCAGCAATTCCATCCGCTCCGCCTCGAAGGGCCGCTTCCGCCGCGGGGCTCATCGCCGCGACATTCGGTGTCAGTTTGGCGAGGATCGGCTTCTTTGTACCGCGCCTTGCTGCTGCCGTAAACCGCTCCACAAGCTCCGGAACCTGTCCGATGTCCGAGCCCAGTCCGCCTTCCGCCATATTGGGGCAGGAGAAATTCAGCTCGATCGCATCCGCTCCGTTCTCATCGCAGAGTCTGGCCAGCCTCTCCCAGTCAGCGTCATCCTCTCCCATGATCGAGGCCAAAATAAACTTGGTTGGATATTTTGCCTTAAGACGCCGGAAGATCTCCATGTTCTCCTCCACGCTGTGGTCAGAGAGCTGCTCCACGTTCTTAAAGCCCACGATCGTGCCGCTGTCGCCGGTGATGGCCGAATACCTCGGCGAAGCTTCGTGGATTTCCATAGAACAGACAGTCTTGAAGGCGGCGCCGGCCCACCCGGCTTCAAAGGCTCTGGCGCACATATCATATGTGCTGGCCACCACGGAAGACGACAGCAGGAACGGGTTTTCCAAGGGGATCCCGCACAATTCTGCGCGCAGCCTGTCCCCGATCTGCGACGACTCGACTTCCAGTTCCGGCTTTACTTCCTCCTGCAGCTGCAGCATCAGCTTCCGGATCGGGACCTCCTGCGGACGAACGCAGGCGGTCTCGCAGGGTGCCGGACATCCTGCGCAAAAAATTTCCTCAGGAAGACGATAAGCTGCGGTCCTTTCATTGTCAAACCAGATGCTTCTAAGCAGATCGGCAGGATTCATCTTCCCGCAGGCGGTACTACAGGGTGCATTTAAACACAACACGCATTTCAACATATCTGAGCGGTAAATCTTTTTCCTTAACATCCTGAACCTCCGTCTTGAATCTTTCCTTCCTTCGGTAGTTTTTCGGTAGTTTTATTCTACCATCTCTGCTGCCTTCCTCGCTACTGGGAGTTGTCAGAAGAACCGTCCCCTTGACACCCCGCCAAATTAATGTTATAAAGTATTAAACCGTTGAGGAAGAGTGAGTAGATTCTTTCCATGTTTCCCCAGAGAGCTGCAGGTGGTGGGATTGCAGTGAAGCACAAGAATTGAATGGACTTCTGAGGGCGAGCAGAAACCGGGCCGCTTTTCATATTACAGGAAGCAGCGCCGCATGAAGGGAGTATGCGAGACGGAGAAGACACTTCGTAAACAAGAGTCAGCATATGTTAGTATGCGTTAAGTGGACGTGAGATCACGTCAAGCCGGGTGGCACCGCAGGATTTGTTTATTCAGACCCTGTCCCAGCACTTATACTGGGACAGGGTCTTTTTGTGCAAACAATAGCACTTCGTTGTTCGCCTCCCTCGTCCCGCGCATACCAAGGAAAGCGCTTCAAAGCGCCAAACCATCATTGCAAATGGAGCGATCTCAAGGCGCTCCGGAAAGAGAGGAAATCATGACGACCAACAAGACCACCGCCAACCCGACCGTCGAATCTTCCAAGGCAGCAGCCGAGACCGCAGCATCCGTGAACACAGCTGCTTCCAAGATCCCCTACAAGATCTATCTCTCCGAGAATGAGATTCCCTCTGAATGGTACAATGTCAGGGCGGATATGAAGAACAAGCCCGCGCCCCTGCTCAACCCCGGCACACATCAGCCCATGACCGCCGAGGAACTCGGCGCCGTCTTCTGCGAAGAGCTCGTCGCACAGGAGCTGGACAACGAGCATGCCTTCATTCCGATCCCGCAGGAAATCCAGGATTTCTACAAAATGTACCGCCCCTCTCCGCTGGTCCGCGCTTACTGCCTCGAGGAGAAGCTGCAGACTCCGGCACATATTTATTATAAGTTCGAGGGTAACAACACGAGCGGCAGCCACAAGCTCAACTCCGCCGTTCCGCAGGCTTATTATGCCAAGAAGCAGGGCCTCAAAGGCGTGACGACCGAGACCGGTGCCGGCCAGTGGGGCACGGCCCTGTCCATGGCCTGCGCGTACCTGGGACTGGACTGCAAAGTCTATATGGTCAAGGTTTCTTATGAACAGAAACCGTTCCGTCGTGAG
>ODAI014141699.1_pt1 | contig 16702 bp, 3 predicted proteins | sample 1539321 | NCBI WGS metagenome assembly ODAI01 (sample SAMN02144231, study PRJEB22623) | gut metagenome | biome: sheep rumen | host: Ovis aries | place: New Zealand | reverse complement strand
TCTAAATCAGTACAAGACTATATCATTGAAGATCCTCAAAGATTGAGAGATTTAAATGATGTTTTAAATATAATTGATTTAGTTAATGCTTTATTAATTGGTTCTCAAGATAAAACAAATGCAACAGTTAATGCTGCAAGTAATCCTAATCATCTTCCTGAATTAGAAAGAGATGATGCTGCGTTATTACAGAGAGATTTACTTGTTATCAAATCAAGAATAAAGTTTCTTATTGATCAATCTGAATTAAATCAAAAGCAAACACTTAGAGCACATGAAAGAATTGATAAAAACATGCGAGCTAAGTTTTTGCAATCTTTAACTAATCCTGCATTTGTTTCTGCTTTTGAAAAAGTGTTTAAGTATAAAGTTGGAGATCAAGACAAACCAATAAATCTACAAGAAATTTTAGATGAAGTCGCTCCAGCTAATCTTGATTTAAAGAATCCAGAATTACTCGATATTGCTACATTAACTGATGTTTATATTAAATTTGAACAAAGAGTTTATGAAGAGCTTAGTAAGACACCGCAATTTAATAATCCAAAACAGTTAGCAAAAGATCTTGTATCCTTATTTGGTGATTCTGTATGAATGGGTAAAACAACAAAACTATCAGATAAACCAGACGAAGTTATAGAAGACTTTGATAAATTAAATTATCTTTTAGCTATTTGTTCAATTCCAAGTAACGCTTTTTATACTAAATATAAGAGTGTGACTACTCGACCAGAGTTTAAATTTGCACCAATCTTTGGACAAGAGTTTGCAATTCGTACTGCAATGTCCGCTATGGCAAATAGAGACCTTTATAACTTTGCAATTGATGAAATGATGGCTAATGCAAAGGTTAATGGAGACAACAACCAAAAGGAATATTTAAACGCCCTTTCTAAATTAAAGAATTTCTATTTTGTTAATGGCGGTGCTGGAACTGGTAAATCTACTGGTATTGCATACACTATTAAAGAAATGGTTTCTGATTTTGATGGAGTAGAAGTTATTGCACTTGCACCTAAAAAAGAACAAGCTGAAAATTTACAGAAGTCTTTAGGTGTTGACAAAATGTATACTAAACAGCAATTAATGGAACTTATTCATAAAGGTAATCCTCCAAAAGACTACTATCTATCTAAAAATAAGCATTATTATAGAAAGTTAAGTAAAACATATGATTCTGACATATTTGCTGCTGATAGTAAAATGAAACTGCTTGTTGTTGATGAAATTACACTATTTACAGAAGCAGAGTTATATGAACTTTCTACTTGGGCACAGAAAAATAATATCTTTTTACTTGGACTTGGAGATCCTAAACAGAATCAAGAACTTGTTAATGTAACACTTGTTTATGATGAAAAAGAAAAAAAGTACAAAGAATTAGATTCTGCACGTAAAGAACCATCTGGTATAGAAGACTGTGTTATGTGAAAATCTCCAATGTTAACTGCTTCTTTAAGAAACGGTAATGCTGCAAAAGTTGCTAATTTCAACGAAATGGATTCTGCCCTATTTAATGTTTATCAAAAATATTCTGAAAATAGAACTATGAATCAAGATGACTTAGACGGATTAACTCCAAGTCAAATAAGTATGCAATATTATCAGAAGGGTAATGTGATTTATGGTGATAAACTTGTTGATGATTCTACAGATTTGATTAAAGAGGCTGCAAAATATCGTGGTATTCCTGGTGGTGTAGCTATTATTTGTGATGATGTATCGAAATATCAAAGTATTAATGGTAATGGAATCACAGTTGTTGACTATGAATCAATGCAAGGTGGAGAATTTGGTGCTATTTTTGTTGATGTTGATTTTGGAAGTCGTTCTACTGGATCTAAATACTTAAAATTACGTAGTTTGTATACAGTTACGCAACGTTCCAGAGTGTTTAGTATGATAAAGCGAGATAACATTGAAACTGGCGGATTCAAGATTGTTGATAACACTGCATCTAATCCAGAATTAGGCTATGAAGTGTTATTAAATCCAGGACAAATTAATACATTTAAAGAGCTTAAACGTAAAGTATTAGAAACTGTTGTAGAAGATAATGGTTTTGAAACTTACTTTAAGAAATCTACAATACCTACTACTCCACAAGCTGCTTCACAATCTGTTCCAGTAAGTAATCCTGCACCAAATGCTCAACCTACTGGTAGTCCTACTCCAAGTAATCCTACACCTAATCCTACTCCTATTGCTGGTAATAGTGCAAGTAATGGATCTCAACCACCTGTAGCTAAACCACTGGCACCTGGTATTATTAGTAAACCACAATCTCCAAATCCAGAATCTACAAAGAGCAATGGTAAATCTACACCAATAACAACTAATAATAGTAACATTCAAGCATATCTTTATAGTACTACTTTTATACAAGATCAAGATAAAAACTCTCATAGTTTGATGAACGTTCTTAGAAAAATAAAACCAGATATAAACTTCGGAAGTATTAGAAATGGATTTTATTTGGATTTTATTGAAAAAGTTGCTTCTAAGATGCGTCAAAATCAATGATTTATAGAAAAGAAACCAATGGATTTTGAGCAAGTTTTTGCAAGTGAACTTAGAGATATTCGGGATACTTTTGGTAATGATATTGCAGAAGAATTTGTTAAGTATTTTAATGTACAACCAGAGTTATATGTTGTAGATTTTAACGGAGATGAAAAATTAGTCGTTGCGAGATTCTGTGTTAATGATGATTACATTGAAGTACCAGTTATAACAGTTAAGACTAAATTTACTGGAAAATATAGTGGAAGATTTTATCTTGTTCCTGGTCAGGATGGTGGAGATTTTAAAATAACGTATTCTGATAATGTCGGAGAAAATGAATTTATCACAATCGCAGAATTTAAACGTAAGTATCCTGGTGTACATGTGTTCACAGATGTGGGTGTAATTGCATTTGATCCTAGTGATGAAGAACGGATTAGAAATGCTTCAGACGAAGAAATATCTGAAGGTAGTAAAGGTTTTCTTTTAGGTAAACGTTTTCTTTTAAATGATCCTAATGATTATACTAACAATGGTCATGTTGTTATTATTGCTACAGATGAAGTTGGTTCTATGGATAGAAATCCATTTAAAACTAATGGAAATCAAGTCATTTCTCCAAGAGATTCTGGATATGCGTTTGCTCATAAATCTTTAAATATTTCTCAGGTTCTTGCATATGTAAATGCAATTGAACAAGGTAGGATTGGAGAGTCTGATGTAAGTTCATTTATTATAAATGGTGTATGGGAAGATGAACAAAACCCTATCACAATTAAAGGTAAGGACTGAGGTTCATTACCTGCAATTGGAACAGACGCTTTCTATAGTACGGTAAACGGACGTAAATGACAAATACTTCCAATTAACCGTGGTCAAAAATTAAGTGCAAGATTAATATCAATGGAAGCACAAGGGATTGGTCTAAGAGGTCTTCAACTATACATGATTTCAACTGAAGATGGAAAACCAAATTCTCAAATAGATACTACATATCATGGTGTTGTATTAACTGGAAAAGATGGTAAATCTATCTATGTTGTTCAGAATAATAGAATACAAAATGGTGAACGTAAATTTGATGGATATTTAGTATATGATTATGATCCAATTACTGAATCTATATCTGGAGATCCTACAAGTTATGCTACCTTTAATATAGCTGATATTTTATCTGGACACGGAATAGAATTGGAAGAAGCATCATTAAAACGTATTGTTCATTATAAGAATGGAGATGTTCAAACAAAGAATACCACTATTAATGATCAATTGTTTACATTGCTTAACAGTCTAATACCAAATAATGATGCTAATAGAAATCTATTGCACACTATAGATAACTTATTGGTACAAGACGAACAATTTAAATATGGTATTTTTATGGATGATGAAGCTTCGTCTGATTCTATAAACGGTACTAGAAATATGATGCAAGGTTCTAGATGATTTACTAGGTTTGAAGGAAATATTGATGATTATGTTATTAGAGTTGGTGATGTACAATATAAATCTTATACTATAGACGAAAGTAAAATTTCAAGTGATAATACACCATCTAATGATCCAGATACTGAAGAACAGAGAAAGAAAGAAGAATTAATAAAAAGACAAAATACTCTAAATGAATATCGTGGTGTTATAAATGAAATTTCTTCCGTACTTTCTGGAATGAATGGTTTGGATTATTTGAATAGATATGATGATTCTTTAATATTAGAAGTGAGCAATAAAATATCTTCTACTGAATTTAAACGACAACTTGTTAATAGAATTAATAGTGTAAATAGTGTTACTAAGAATTCTTGAATTAAAAACATTCTACAAATTGAGTCTGATGGAAGTATAAAGAAGGTGCAAGTTGCAGATAAGCAGGCTTGATTAAATATGATTTCAGAAGGAATTGGTGAAAATCCTACATTTATTCACGATTACTTAGATAAAAGTAGGAAATTTGCTATTTTTTCCGTATTTTTGCAAGAAGGACAATCTATAAAATTAGTGGAAAAAGTAAATGGAAAATACGAAGTAATTGATTTTGATTCATATACAACGTTCAAGCCAATTGTTGATTTATATTTAAGTAATCCACAATTATATTCTCCAGTTAGTGATTATATTCAATCACTTATTCATTCAGATACATCTGGAGAACTTGGAGTAGAAGCATATAACATTTTGTCCTCACCAGAATATGAAGATATGCGAAATTTAATAGAAACACATTTAATGGATAGATTATCAAAAAATGAGTGCTAATTGTAAATTTTCTAACAAATACCTTCCTTTGGTTTTGAGACAACATCAAAATTTATCTCATGACCCAAATTATACTGAGGGAGAATTTGTAGATTGAATGAAGAATACTTTTACAGATGCGGAGGAAATACTAAATAAAATTAAAGAAGGAAATGGTGACTGGGCGTCATTAAGACGTCCAGCACCAACTTCTATTTTAACAAAAGAGAAAGTTCCTACTTTTTCAAGAAATATTATTTCTACTCCTGAAATTACACCAAGTATAGATCAGTTATATGTCGGTAGAGCTGACTTACGTTTATCTATGGAGCAAAGATTTGCAGAAGATATTGTAAAATTAACTGTATTTAATCTTGATGCGAATGATGGACAAGGACAATTTGTAACATTTGACGCACCTGGAGATAATGGGATATCTACTGGAAATCAGAATATCTTAAATTATAAAAACTCCTTATTGAAAGCGATGACAGATGAAATGTACGGTACTAATAACAATACTGTTACATTAACTGCTGATATGTCTGCACAAGAATTCGATGGCACAATAAATAAAGTACTTCAAGACTATAGAATGTATATTTCTACTCATGAAGACTCTGGAACTGCCTATACTGAATTTGCAATAATGCAAAATTTTGATAATCTGTTAAAAGCTCGTGCTCCATTTATATCCTTTAATGAAGACATGGATTATGATTTTGCTGATAAGTATGAGTATAAAGGCCCAAGTGTACAGCACTATACTGGCTTTACACGGGATGAATCAGCATCAATTGCAGAACAAGATTCTGATTTGGCAAAAATTTTATTACAAGTAATTCCAGAAGTTGACGATAAGGGAAACATCATTCAAGGTTCTTTTATTGGATTATCTGGATTTAATTCTGCAATGCTTGGATTAAAGAAGGCCATTTTGTATTCTCCTGCTAGTTTTAGTCCAGATGTAAGAGACTCTTATTTTAACGGATTGAATATAAATATGTCCAAACTAATACAAGAGTATATAAATGCATTACTGTCTAAAAACAATACACTTCCTGCAGAACATAAAACATTCTTAATTTCTAAACTTAGAGGTATTCAAAAATATATTTACGATTCTCGTTTTGAACCGATTATCAAAAATATGTTTACACAAATGTTCTTTAAGACAGAAACTGTTTCTTATAGAGCGTATTCTTATGATGAAGATAGTCGTGCAGTTCAAGCAAGGTCTCTTACTTCTCACTTTAGTGATATTCAGAAATTGCAGCTTGAAGATGCTATTCAAGGAGCAGCACATCTTTTAAGATCTAATGGAACTTTAAAAAAGAAAATAAAAGATAAGTATAGAGTTCAAATAAATAACGGAGTAATATCTTTATCTGATGGTAGTGGAAACAAAGCGGAAATAGTGGTAATTAATAAAAATAATAAATTATCATATAAATGTAAATCAGGATCTGACCATTTTGTATCTCAGATTATTTCAGATGTATTGTTTATGACCGTGCCTGATACTTATGTACCTGTTGCTCGTCAAATTGATGGTAAATCTGATATTACTGTATTAGACGATTTTGCTACTCCGCTTGGAATCGTATTATCTAATATTTTTACAAATCAAGGTAATTCTGGTTCTGTGTTAGATTTAAAACCATATAACACTCAACTTTCTAATATTGGTAGAAAACTTAGTGTTATATATGGTTCTGAAACAAAAAACGTTGTTCGCAATTTAAGTGGAAGCAAGATTCCTCTTTATCAGTTAACTAATATGACATATAATACAATGTCTATATTAGAAGACTGTAAAGAATGAGCAAAAGACCATCCTGAATGAGAAGATATTTATAAAGATCAACTTTTTATTCGTTATCCAGGTCTTTTAGTTGCTCCACAAGTAAGAAATGAAATTAGGATTGGGGATCAAATCAAGCCTTCTTCTAAATTAACAGTTAAAGAACTTGTAAATATTTCTGCTTTAGAAGATTTTTATAAGCCACTACTACAAGATGGAATCATCTATCTTCAAAATGCAACATTTGCCGATAAGTCTACTCATTATTTGATTGGATACAATTTAAATGCAGTTAAGAATGGAGATAAAACGTTAAGAGGTTCGTTAAAGGATGTTGTTGATGGAAAAAGTTCTAGTCCACTTATTGAATTTATTAGAAAAGAAAGAGCTAGACGAATAAATGCAATTACAAATAATGTAATTGCCGATTATAATAAGGCTACAGCTCGTTATGGATTTGTTTGAGGTGAAAATTCAGGAAATGTAAATTTTACAAGTCTTGAACAAATTGATGATTTTCTTCAAAATGCACAAGTATATACGGATGGAAAAAAGCCCATTCCTATAACAGAAGACGTCTTTAAAAAAGGAAAACTTGTTCCCATAACAGAAGACATTCTTAAAGAAATGTTTGAATCTGCTCATATTCCGCTGGAAGAAGAAGTTCATTATACTAAGCCAAAACTCAAGTCTCGTGGTAAGATAAGAATGAATGAAACGTTCTTAAACTATCACAAAACATTCAACGATCCAAAACTATTTGAAGAGAGAATTAATAAATCAAGAAGACAATTTATTGAAAATATAAAAGATATTAAATGAAATAAGTTTGATTCTGGTAGATTCTCTGAAATATTTGATACTTACAGACAAAAGTTAGGTTCTGATTGATACGATTTGAATTCTGGAGATATTAAACTTTATAATGGAGATCAATTACATCCTATTTTAGAGGCTTATTTCCTTGCAGATATTCTTCTTTCTAAAGAGTATAATGCTGTAACTATTGGTGAAGTATGAATGCACCCAAATAAAAATACAAATGACACTAATGTTAGAACAAATAAATCAAAATCTAATGAAATTGTAAATTGATCAAGATATTCTGATAACGGATACGAAGTATCTTCTTCGAATGATTCTAGATTTTCTGCTAAGTTTGCTAAATTTAAACCAGGTACTGTTTTATTTGGACATGATGTTGGAGGACGTACCATAGAATCTGTGTATCAACATGGTGTAAAGCAAAATGATTGAGTTACTAATAACAATAATAAAACAGGTGCTCCTACAAGCAACGTTATAATAAAAGGTAATACAGAGGATGATAGCTATAGAGATGGATATTTACCATTATGACAAGAATGAGCTAGTCAAAATCCAAAATTAATAGAAGAATTACGTGAAAAAGTACGTGGCAAAGTACTTACTGATAAATTTGCATCTACTAGAGTTAGTCAAGCAAGAGCATTGGCGGATATCTTAAATTCTACATTCGATCCAAATAAAGAAGAGGGAACATATGAAGAATTCTCTGAAGCAAACCGTTTAATTGCTCAAATTAAACGTTCTGTTGCTTTTGGTGCTACATATCATCCATTTGCTCAAAATCAACCTAATGGTGTTGCTTCCGAGATAGATATTGCTGTTATTTCAGATATGCCTGCAAAAGTATTCACTCCAAATGGAGAAGAAGACAAAGTAGACTCAATGGACGGTTCTGGCGTTGCTGATGCTTTACAAGCTAGATTTGAAAGTAATTCTCTTATTGATGCTCGTGTCGGAGACAATAAGAAGACTATTATGATGGATGTTGATAAGAAATACGGAAAACCAATTCTTCTTAAATGAGCAGTTTATGCTTTAACAAATCAATATAGACGTAATGGTGCTGGATCGTTTGCTTCTGCTGAAGAACTTTGTCGTAAGATGCGTTCAAGACAACTTATGCCTGGTTCAGGAGATAGATTAGTTGATTTATATAACGAAAGGATTAATTCTGGAAAGAAAATCATTTTTGAAAATAATGATACAGGAGAAAAATTTAGACTTGAATCTATTGAGAAACAACAAGACGGAACTTATAGAAGGCGACTTATCAAAATCAAGGATGATGGTGACACAGAGGGTGATGCTTTCTTAGATGAAACTGTATTCTCACTAAATACTCTATATTCAATGGATCAAATACTTGGTGGTGCTTGAACTGGAGAGTTTAGAGAAGACGGAAAGTGAATCTATAATGAAGCAAATAACGATATTCTCGAAGAACTTCTAACAAGAAATAATAGTCTAAAGTCTGGTTTTATTGCTTATGCTGTAAATAAATCTGCAATTAAGGTTGGATCTGGTAATGTAAATGATAAATCTGTATTTAGTGATGATAATGCTGTATTAAAAACAATTAAAATGCGCACTAAATATGGTGGTGTTCAGATGGATGCTGATCATGAACTTGATGAAGCGGAAGTTACAGAAATGACACAGATGATTTCTTCTTTAATTGAAGATCAACACTATCCAGAATTGGTAAAAGAAATTTATACTGATATTGGAAATGTTGTTGAAAGGCATATGCGTAAGTATGTTAAAGAGTTAAGTGTTATAAATGATGAATCTGAATCTGAAGAGGAAAGAAAAACAGCAAAAGACAAACTACATCAAATTCTTGGTGAAGCATTAATTGCTGCATTTAACACTGGGACTAAAGACACTTTAGGTTTAGCTCAAGCATTTGTGCAAAAAGCGTCTGCAGCAATTGCTGAAAATAAAGAATTTCACATTCCATTTAGTTCTGCGACAATTAATGGTCAGTTTATTTCTGAAGTAATGGCATCTATTAATAGAGGCGGTATTCGACATAAATATGAAGGTTTAGCTGGAGTATTAAATCCTTCATTTAACATGATGCAATACTATAGAGTCTATAATGATGAAACTGGTAAGTGGGAACATAGACTTTATCCGCAACTTGCAGAATACATGAGAAGAAGGGCTGGTAGTGGTAGTGTCAAAGCATTCCAGAAAAACTACGAAGGTTTTATTGATTGAAATACAGAAAACAATCCATTTGTAATTGATTCTATTAGTGGTAGACCTATTACTGTAAATGATATTGATTTTGAAGATACAGTTTTAGTTACAGAACTAATTCCTGATGAAGATGGACAATTGCATTATGGTAATACTACTCAGCATTATATTAACAGTTACGTTGAATATGATAAAGTAAAAACTTTACTTCGTAACAATCCAAACTATCAAATAAGATTACATACTGGTAAAGGTAGAAACCTTAGAGGTGCAGATACAAGATTCACTGTTGGAGATACTGAATATTCTTACTATGATTTAGATTCTGTAAAAGCATCTTTCTATCTTAATAGAATAGTAAAGAACATTAAAGATAAGCCATTAAGAGCTATTCTTGATGAAGATCAAATTAATTTCTTAAAGACTATCTACGGTGAAACACTTGAAACAATAGATAAAACTACTGCACAAAGATACCTTAAAGTTCAGCAAACAGAAACTCAGAATGTTTTAAAAGCAATTGAAACTGGAAAAGAGTTTTATTTATTTGGACGTTTAGTTACTGCATCAAGTTGACGTACTAGACCACCTGAGATTATTATGGGTCGTTATCAGATGAATAAACTTGGAATTGACGATACTGTTCATCAATATCAAATTAGTGACTCGTCTTTCTTTAAAGAAAACTTACGTAACAAGTATGCTTTCCCAAATAATTCTGATATTAATGAAGAATTATATGATGTAATATTATATGATGGAAATAAAAAATTCTTTGTTAAAATCGGAAAAGAAAGTGATACAGCTAGTATTTATTCAAAATATTCTCAAGTTTCTAGGGGAAACAAGAATTTCACATTGAATGGGGGATCTGTTTGATATAATGGTGATGAAGTTATGGATTCTAATGGAGTTAGATTCTATACACATGTAAACGAAACTGGAGAACAATTTAATTTGATTTCTGTTGACTCTATAGAAGAATATAATAAGCTATTAAATTCCGGTATATTTGATGATTTCCAGTCTTATAATTATCAAGAAAACAATCTTGGTGTTTTACGAAAAATTAGATTCCATGGTAAAGATGAGGGTCGATTATGGATGAAAATAAATAAGAATGGACTTGAAAGAATTGTAAAACCAAGATTAAATAACATTACTTTAAAGTCTCTTAAAGAAGATGAAAACATTAGATGTTCTAAATATATAGAGAAAAAAGCAAAAGATCTATATGAAGCATATAGAAATGGAAGATACTTTGTAGGTGCACGTATTCCTACGCAAGCTATGCAATCTTTCATGCCTATGGAATGTATTGCATGGGCAGATACTGATGAGAACATAGTATATGTACCAGCAATGCAAACCTATTTGGAAGGTAGTGACTATAGACTCACTTTACGTTTTGTGAGTACTCTATCAAGATTGTAGTCACTATAATAAATCTCGTGAACTGCGGGAAACTCCTTAGAGCACTTATTACTAACTCTTAGTAGTAATACATAAGAGGGGAGAATTAACTACTCTTGTATAGTAAAAAGATAAGTGATTGGACAATCCGCAACCAAGTATCCTAATGCAGATTAATAAATAGATAAAAGATTTGTAAATTGACAAATTATTTATTATATTTGCATAGGATAAAGGCTCATCGACCATCCCAAATTGGGAGTAAGACCTTTACCCAAAAACATATTAACAATTAAATTTTAATATAATTATGGGTAAAAAGATTAAAAAGAAATTGACTAAAGAGCAAAAACAATTATTAATTGCTCTATTAATTGGAGACGGAACAATAAGTAACAATTATGTGTTTAAATTATCGCATGGTATTGAACAATCAGAATATTTACTCTGAAAAATAAAATTACTAAACGATAATAATATTAAAAATAATGGAATTAAAGAATACATATCTTCTTGTGGATATAATTTAGGTAAATCAGTTGTTTATTCTCAACTATCTATAATACCTACAATTAAAGCTTTAAGACGAACAGTATATACACCAAAGAAAACAATAACTAGAAAATTGTTAAATTGGCTTAATCCATTAGGTGTTGCAATTTGATTTATGGATGATGGCATGATAAATGTAAATACATCTATACAAAGATCTTCTACACAACACACTTTTAGAATTGCTACTTGTTGTAGTAAAAGTGAAGTTGAAATAATAATTGCTTATTTCATGGACGTTTGAGGTATAAAGTTTAATGCTTTTGAGGAGCGTCCAGAGAAGTATTCAATTATGACATCTGGGGAAGATGCAGCATATAAGTTTGCAAAACTTGTTTCTCCTTATGTTCGTCAAGTTCCTAGTTTACTATATAAAATTAGAACAGACGGAACAAAAACCGAATTTCTTGAAAATCAAAATAAAGGTTTGAAGTGCGAGACACTCGCTTAGAGTGAAGATATGGTCAGGCTATGTATGAAAATACATAGGATAAACGGATATTGATAAGCTCTATATTCTATCATTTAGTATTGATGATAATGGTAAATTAAAGACTGGTTCTAAATTACAAAACTATTTTGGATTAAACGTTGTATCTAATGTTGGTGCTCCAACTGGAATAGAGTATTCTGAAGGAGAAAATGGAACACTTGTATCAGAATATGAATTAGATTCTATTGTTGATGGAGACATGGATGATTCAGACGTAATCAATTTATTAAAACGTGTTTATGCTGGTAATAATCTTATTACATTTGATGCACCAATAGATCAATCAGAAATAGGATTAAGAGAATACGAGCATAAAAAAGAAGAGTTCTTAAGAATAGTAAATAGTCATTCACGATCATCTAATGATGTTAGAGGGTATAATCTTAAAAATAGAATTGTATCAGCAATTTACAATATAACAACTAAACCACAAAACCAATTAATTGCTCAAGTTCCTATTAATATGGATGAACCTAAAGCTGCTGCAGCAAATTCAAAACTTGGTAAAGCAGAATTACATATCAATTCAGATAACCCTGCTACTAAATTTATGATGCAAGTTCAAAATATGGTTGGTAAGCAAGTTATTGGTATATCTGCTGTTGCTTTAAAAGGATTTTTTGCAATGTCTTATGCATATAGTCAACGTGTACAAGATGTCAAGAATGCAATTGTATCTCATGCTTCTTCACAAGAAGTAGCAAAAGCATTCCAAAGACTTTTGCTGATAAATCCATTAGGTGATAAAAATGACAATGTAACATCTGTTGCAAATATTGATATTGAACAAGTAATTGAGTTGTTAGAAGACTATCCAGAATATAAACAATTAACATTAGATCTGAGAACAGATGAAATCAATTCTGTATTTACACGGTTTATGGAACAATGTGGAGATACATATAGTTTAGCTGATGAATCTGTTACTGTTGATTTTGAAAGGATGTTAAATGTTCTTCAAGAACGTGTAAATCGCACTGATGCTGCTCTAGTAATATCTGCTATAATCAGTGCAGCAACTGATAATGCTAAGGAACTTATATTGGCTAAAATTAATGCTACACCAGATCTTGTTGATATCTATACTTATCTTACAGGAATTGGAGTGCCTTTCAGTGAGATTGCTGATTTAATGACTTCTGATGCTTTACAATTTATAACTCAAATTGGAGAAAATAATATTTTTGATAGTTCTACTGAAAAGTATAAAATTAAAGACACAATTGGGTTCTATCTTGGATTTGATCCAGTAATCTTTAATAATTGACAGTCTCTAAAGAAAGAAGCAGAAAGAGAACGTAAGGCTATACGAGCTGGCGAAATTAAAGAAGGTCAACCACATCCATATATTGACGCATGAAATAAATTAAATCGTCAAGCTGGAGAAAGATTAATGTCTTTAAATGGAATAGAACGAGATATTATACATTGCGTATTTACAAAATCAAAAGATGGTATAGGAAACCCTATTTCTAATGTTGAATTATTGGCAAAATTAGAGGATTCAAATTTAATTCAATCTGCAATAAAAGAGCTTATTTTTGCATTAAACAGTTCTTTGTCTCAAGAGCAACAGGCATATGCAAATGAAATGCATGCAGACGCAGATTACCATCACATAAATATAATTGTATTTAATGAAAATTGAAAAAAATCTGACATTAGAAATGCGATTAAATTCTTAGAAATGACACTAGAAAGAAATCATTTTAGAAGTGTAAATCCTGATAGTATAGATCAAATAAAAAGATTACATAAAATTCTTCCAAATGTACAAGTAATGAGTGATTTTGGTAACATTCTTGGTGTTAACCAGGGATTGCCTACTAACTTATTTGAATTTTGGAAGATGCGTAATAAATTTAGAGAATTAATGAGTAATACTCCAGATTTAGGAATCGTTAATCCTTCTGAAATGTTACCAACTATTCCGCATTTCTGGCAAATGTTACAAACTCTATCTTCTGCTGAGGATATGATAAGACAATTTTCAGTTAAAGATAGAACTATTCTTGAAATAATGGATACCCTTAAAAACGAAGATGTTGATTATAAACATCGTGTTTCAATGTCAACAGATAAACAGTTTAGGTCAATTGTAAATTATGTAAATGATTTATTAATTGCGGCTTTCTTAAATGATGCTAACTTGAGTGTTCATATTTCTCATGATTCTGGATATGTTAAACCTTCTGGAGAAAAAGTTTTCCCTAAAGAAGGATTCAATATGAGACTTAATTCATTAGAAAGTATTGACACATTTAAGAAATGAATGGATGAATATGTTATTCCACAATTGCTAGAACGTTATAAGGGAAACGCTTTTATTGAAGCATTAAGACCACTTGTAAAAATTGATAGCAAAACAAGAGCAGTTGATACTGGATGAAAACCAGCATTACAGATGATGGATATTGATGCTTCTCCAAATACATTACAAATGTATGGAGAAATGTTAAGAGGATTTGATGAAATTGCTGGAAACGATGCTACTTTATATGGTATGTCTATTGGCGATTTGTTATATCTTTATAATATGATTCTAAATAAAGATGGTTTTGGTCAAAATTCATTTACAAGAATATTTGAGAACTTAATTCAAACTTCTCATGGTAACTTGGCAAATAAGTTTAATGATTATATTTCCAGATTAGACGAATCAAGTATATCGTTAAAGTGAAACTCTAGTGAAGCAAAACATAGAATTAAAAAAGATAATCCGGACATCAATTATGTTGATGGGCTTGCTGCTTCTGACTCAATTCTTGATTTACCTATTTTCTTTGGAGAGATTGTTGGTCCAATTTTAACAGATAAAGAATGAATAAATAAGAATAAGCAAGAAACACCTAAGATTAGATATCGTTATACATTAACTTCTGAAGATTTAGTATTAGCACTTGTTAAAGATTTTAATGATAAAGCAAAGGATTCTACTGTTAAAATTAATCTAATTAGTGACTTAGATTTAGAGCAGTATAAAGAATTACCACAATACGAAAGTATGATGAAATCTAAAGGATTCATTTATAATGGTGATATTTATATTAATTTGGATAGGTTCCATGATAAATCTATGTATGGTGCATTTGAAACTGCTGTTCATGAAATTGCACATATAATATTAGCTAATTGGAAATTGAAGAATCCAAGAGGATATTATGATTTAATTTCTAGAGTTAGAAATCATGAGAAATTTGATCAAATAGCAGCTAATTATGAGGGTGTTGTTGGCTCAGACCTTGCAGAAGAAGTGTTTGTAAATCTTCTTGAAATGTATCTTTCTAATAAACAATATTTACCGTTTGATGCAGAAAACGATAGTGATACAAAACGTGTAACAGAAGGATTTGCATCAAATATTGAGAGTGGTGTAATAGAAATGGTATCAGATCTATTAGACTTAGGAAAAGATACTAAATTGAAAAGAGAAGATATTATTAGTGCTGATTTAAATACTTTATTTGATAAGTTTGGATACAATGTATTACATACAAGTATACCAGTAGATAAAGCCGTCATTATGGATAAACAAAAACAAGACACAATAAAACGGCAGTTGTGAAATGATGAAAAGTTAACAAATAGTTGTGATGAGAAATAGAGTTTTAATTGATGGTTGTAAATGATTATTAGATGGATTTGAGTTTGATTCTGATGAAGCGTTAGATGTTTATGTTCAAGATAAAATAAAAAGTGGAGAATATAATATTGAAGACGGAAAACTTGTCATTACTCAATCTGTTGATCTTCAGCAAAAAGCCATTGACATAATTGATTCTATTCAAAAGGAAGTTAAGGGAGTTGCCAAATTGGTAACTCCCAAACTTACCGAAGAACAGAAGAAAAGTAAAAAATACGTATCAAAACTATTAAATGACGGTTTTGTTTATGAAGATGCTGAAGAAGCAGAACCTTACTATGTGATAGATGGATCTGTTGGTGTGAATAACTTCTTACGTATTTATACTCCAGAAGGTAGAGAATATGCTTTAGTCAAACCTTTTGATGAAAATGGATGGAGAAAATATAAATTTGAAAAAATTAAAAGTGATTATAAAAGTGCAGGAATACCAGTATCAGATGAGAAAATAAACCAATGATTAGATGAAGAAATGAAAACATGACCTCAGTTATCTGAAATTGGTACAGATATTCACTCTATTGCTGAAAACATATTCAATGGAACTCCAATTGAAAGGGGTCCTGGTAGTCACCTTTCTGAAGAACTGTTTAATGATGTAAAGAAACAATTTGTTGCATTAAGGGAAGAAATTTTAAAACAATATCCTGGAGCTAAAATCTATACTGAACTTGGTATATACTCTAAAGATTTAAGTGCTAATGTACTTGCTCAATTACCTGAAGGGAAGGATTCTATAAATGGTAAAATTGACTTACTTGTTGTAGATAAAGATGGTGTTGCGCATCTCTATGACTTTAAAGTTTCTAGACATGATGTTGGTGGATGATTTGATGGTCAGTATCTGACTGATGAAGACTTTAAAAGGGAAGTAGCAAGACGAAAGAGTGGTAAACTTTGGGATATTGGTAAAATTAAAGCTGCATCTTATCAGTTGGCAATGTATGCCGAAATGTTACGTCAAAAAGGAATTGAAGTGTACGATGCTAATATTGTTCCAATAAAATTGAATTTAGAATAT
>ODAI014121369.1_pt1 | contig 16702 bp, 15 predicted proteins | sample 1539321 | NCBI WGS metagenome assembly ODAI01 (sample SAMN02144231, study PRJEB22623) | gut metagenome | biome: sheep rumen | host: Ovis aries | place: New Zealand | reverse complement strand
TGACAAACCATACAATCATGATGGGCAGTATGCAACCTATGGCGATGGGTACTAAAAGCTGAACTAAATAAAACATAATTCTTTCTTCTTTTTTATAGTTATACTTTTGTTTTCTTGAACCGATTCACTATAATAACAGTTCATGAAGACAAAAGGTGACGTCGATAAGGAAATTTCCAAAACATACAAAGTAAATGAGGATGTTTTTTACACATCCTCATTTGCTTTGTTGGGGTACTCGGACTCGAACCAAGAATGACAGGACCAGAATCTGTAGTGTTACCATTACACCATACCCCAATATCTTTTACAAGAGAATCCCTTTTCTCAATTGCGGTTGCAAAGGTAGCACTTTTTTGCGAACCAACCAAATTTTTTGCAGAAAAAAATTAAAAAACTGCAAAATTTCGTCCTTCTTTACCTTTTATTCGAAGTTTTCTACTATCTTTGCAGCTCAATTTTCACATTATTATATATTAATGGAACAAACAAGACAGATAGTAGATACAATAATACGAGGAATACAGGAGAAGAAAGGCAGCAGGATTGTCGTAGCCGACCTAAGCAGCATTGAGGGTTCCATCTGCCATTATTTCGTAATTTGTCAAGGAAGCTCGCCTACCCAGGTGGATGCCATAACAGAATCGGTGGCCGACCTGCTGCGCGAGGAGCATCATGAAAAGCCGGTACACATCGTGGGACAGAACAATGCCCAGTGGGTAGCAATGGATTATACCGACATCATGGTTCATATCTTCCTGCCCGACGTAAGGGAGTTCTACGACCTTGAACATCTATGGGAGGATGCCACACTGACGGAGATTAAAGATTAGAAGCCAACGCTTGAAGCGTCGGAATCATTGAAAATTGAACACAGAGGATTAATACAATAAAAATGGACAACGCAACGAACAACAATACGGGCGGGACGAATCCCAAGAAGAACAATATGCCCAAGTTCAGCATGAACTGGATATATATCTTCACTATACTGATGATAGGCTATTTCTACATCACCAGCGGCAAGGAAAATTCGAGCATACGTTCGGAAGCTTCATACCAGCAATTCAAGGTGATGGTGATGAAAGGTTACGCCAAGAGCATCACCGTGAACAATAACAACCACACTCTGCAGATGTATGTGAAGCCGGAGCATATACGCGATGTGTTCCACCAGGGAGTGAAGCAGACTGGCAAGGAGCCTTACGTTGAGGTGAACATCGGGTCGGCAGACCAGGTAGAGAAATTCATCGACGAGGCCCGCCTGCAAAAGAAATTCTCTGGCGACTTCGGCTATGCCTCCGACAGCGAGGGTGGCTGGCTGAGTCTCATCATAGCCAATCTGATTCCCATTGGTATCATCATCTTGTTCTGGGTTCTCATCATGCGCCGTTTCAACGGCGGGCCTGGCGGCGGTATGACCGGACCGGGCAGCATATTCAATGTAGGCAAGAGCCGTGCGAAGATGTATGAGAAGGGTGCCGACCTGAACATCACCTTCAAGGATGTGGCCGGACAAGAGGGTGCCAAACAGGAGGTACAGGAGATTGTGGAATTTTTGAAGAATCCTTCGAAATACACTGAGCTTGGCGGAAAGATTCCTAAGGGTGCGCTCTTGGTAGGTCCTCCAGGTACGGGAAAGACCCTGCTTGCAAAGGCAGTTGCCGGCGAGGCCGGCGTTCCATTCTTCTCGATGTCTGGTTCTGACTTCGTCGAGATGTTCGTGGGCGTTGGAGCCAGCCGCGTGCGCGACCTGTTCCAACAAGCAAAGTCAAAGTCGCCATGCATCATCTTCATCGACGAGATTGATGCCGTCGGCCGTGCTCGCAGTAAGAACCCAGCCATGGGCGGCAACGACGAGCGCGAGAATACGCTGAATGCCCTGCTGACAGAGATGGACGGCTTCGGCACCAACAGCGGAGTGATTATCCTGGCAGCCACTAACCGTGCCGACATGCTCGACTCGGCACTGATGCGAGCCGGACGCTTCGACCGACAGATACACGTAGATCTGCCCGACCTTAACGAGCGACGTCAGATATTCGCCGTTCATCTGAAACCCATCAAGACCGACGACACCCTCGATATCGACTTTCTGGCTCGCCAGACCCCTGGATTCTCAGGAGCCGATATTGCCAACGTATGCAACGAGGCAGCACTCATAGCCGCACGCCACAACAGCAAGTTCGTGGGCAAGCAGGACTTCCTCGATGCCGTGGACCGCATTATCGGAGGACTGGAGAAGAAGACGAAGGTGATGACTGAAAAGGAGAAGCTGTCAATAGCAATCCACGAAGCAGGACATGCCACTATATCATGGTTCTGCGAGCACGCAAATCCACTGGTGAAAGTGACTATCGTACCCCGCGGCAATGCCCTCGGTGCGGCATGGTATCTGCCCGAGGAACGAGTGCTCAACACCAAGGAGGCTATGCTCGACGAAATGTGCGCTACGCTGGGTGGACGCGCTGCCGAGGAACTTTTTGTAGGCCAAATTTCCACCGGTGCGATGAACGACCTTGAACGCGTCACCAAGAGTGCCTACGGAATGGTGGCATATGCTGGTATGAGTGACAAGCTGCCCAACATTTGCTACTATAATAACAATGAATACAACTTCCAGAAGCCATACTCCGAGACCACCGCAAAGATTATGGACGACGAGGTGTTAAAGATGATTGGTGAACAATATGAGCGTGCCAAGGCGATTCTGAAGGAACACAAGGATGGTCATGCCGAACTCGCACAGATGCTCGTTGAACGCGAGGTAATCTTTGCCGATGACTTGGAGCGGATTTTCGGCAAGCGCCCGTGGACAAGCCGATCAGAAGAGTTAATCGAAGCGCAGCAGAGGGCTGACGCAGAGCGTATGGCAGAAGAAAGAGCTAAAGAATTGGAAGCTAAAAATTAAGTACTTGGATTATGAAAAATCTGATTACAAGAACCATTACAGGAGTTTTCTTCGTTGTAGCTATCGTGGTATGTTTCCTGCGCCCAATTAGCATGACCTTCCTCTTTGCACTGGTTACGGGAATGACGATATGGGAGTTCACGGGACTCGTTAACGACCGCCGTCCGGCTGTCACCGTCAACCGTTTCATCGCGACGGTGGCAGGAGTTTATTTCTATTTTGCGATGTTCTACTACTGCAGCGACATATATTCAGGCAACAAATCGGCGGTGTTTATCCCATACCTCATCACCATCATCTATCTAATAGTTGCCGAACTGTATGCCAAGCAGAAAGACCCCATCAACAACTGGGCCTACACGATGCTCTCGCAGATGTATATCGCACTGCCTTTCTCCCTGCTCAACGCGCTGGCATTCAATGCCACCGAAGACGGCGAGACGGTATATAATATGTATCTTCCGCTTAGCACTTTCGTCGGACTATGGATTAACGACACCGGAGCATACTGCGTAGGCTCACTCATCGGACGACATAAGCTTTTCCGCCGTATCAGTCCAGGGAAATCGTGGGAGGGCAGCATCGGCGGCGGAGTGCTGGTGCTCGCAGTAGCCTTCCTCGTTGGATGGTACGGCAGCGACACATGGCAGCTGGCTGTGCTTTCGCCTGCAGAATGGATGGGACTGGGCCTCGTGATTGTAGTGTTCGGAACCTGGGGCGACCTTGTTGAGAGTCTCTTCAAACGCACGTTAGGTGTAAAAGACAGCGGCAACATCCTTCCCGGCCACGGAGGAATGCTCGACCGTTTCGACTCGTCGCTGCTGGCAATACCTGCAGCGGTGGTCTATCTATATACTCTTACGCTTCTTTAACAACTCTGTCATTATCCGTGCAGCAGTCGCCGGAGCAGTTTTCTGTCCGAGACGCTTATGCACGTCTTGATAGTCAAGCAACATCTGCTCGCGACCTTCCCCACCAGGAAGGATGGCGAGCAGTTCTTTTCTTATGTTTTCTACGTTGAAACTGTCGGCAACGAGTTCCCTTACCACCTCCCGGTCTGCTATCAGATTTACGAGTGAGATGAATTTCACGCTTAGCACACGTTTGCGAAGATAGCCTATAAGCCGTGGAAGCGGCGTTTCGTAACACACTACCTGCGGGACATCAAAAAGGGCGGTTTCCAGCGTTGCCGTACCACTGGTGACCAAGGCTGCCGTAGCCTCTGCCAGAAGATGATAGGTGCGTTCATATACAATCTTTACGTGGGTTCCGCTGACAAACCGATCGTAATAGTCGTGGGGAATCGACGGAGCTCCGGCAATCACCACATCATAGTCGGTCATATCCCGGGTGGCCTCAATCATCGCAGGCAGGTTATCCTTGATTTCCTGACGGCGCGAACCGGCCAGCAAAGCAATTATTCCCCTACTCTTTCTATTCTCAACCCCTCTGCTACTTCTCTCCCCAAGAAACTCCCTCACCTCCTCTTCTGTGGGATTACCCACATAATGAATGGGATAATGATGCTTGCCTTCAAAGAACGGCACCTCGAACGGCAATATCGAGAACAGTTCATCCACATCGCGCTTTATATTCTTTATACGATATTCCTTCCATGCCCATATTTTCGGAGAGATATAGTAATATATCTGGCTGTCAAGTGACGGTATGCCCTTACGTCGAACTCTTTCAGAATGCACGAACTTTGCTATCTTGAGGTTGAATCCCGGATAGTCGATCAGTATCACTGCGTCGGGATTCCACTCAAGAATGTCGTGCTTGCACATTTTCATGTTGCTCAGTATCGTAGGCAGATGGAGCAGCACAGGAACGAAGCCCATATATGCCAACTCCTTGTAGTGTTTCACCATCGTGCCTCCCACGGCAGCCATCATATCGCCTCCGAAGAAGCGGAACTCTGCCTCGCTGTCAGCTGCCTTCAGTGCCTGCATCAACCGCGAGGCATGAAGATCGCCGCTTGCCTCGCCTGCTATAAGATAGTATTTCATAAAGCCCAGGAGTTGACGAGGTCGATACCCTCGTAGCTGGTAACATCAAGACGTGTAGGCGTAACAGCCACATATCCGTGACTCAGAGCCCAGGCGTCTGTATCCTCTGCCTCCGGCTCGTCGTTGGTGTAGCGGCCTATCATCCAGTAGTAGTCGTAGCCACGCGGATGTCGGCATTTGGTCACCTCGTTATCCCATGTTCCCAATGCCATTCGGCACACACGCACTCCGCGAAACGTTTCGGCCTTTGGGAAATTTACGTTAAGACAAATACCCTTGGGCAAGCCGTCACTGAGCACCTTGGAGGTAATCCTTACAATAACATCACGAAGTGGCTCGAAATCAGCATCGGCATCATAGTCGCAGAGCGAGAATGCCACCGAGGGGATATACTTCATACAGCCTTCCATCGTAACTCCCATGGTTCCGCTGTAATGAGTGTTCACCGAGGCATTGTCACCGTGATTGATGCCTCCTATCACCATGTCGGGCCGACGGTCGGCACAGAGCTCCGACAGAGCCATCTTCACGCAGTCAACAGGCGTGCCGTTGCATGTCCAGATTTCCACTCCGTCACATTTTTCTTTCAGGTCGAGATACAATGGTGAACGTGCAGAGAATGCACATGCATTTCCACTGCGCCCCGAGTCAGGAGCGCACACTAGGATGTCGGCTAACGGACTAAGCATCTCAACAAGGCTGTTGATGCCCTTGGCGAGGTAGCCGTCATCGTTAGAAATAAGTATAAAGGGTCGTTTCATCGTTTTACATTAATTACAAGCTTTCCCACGAAAGCTCCGTATTTGCCGTTTTGGTTCACGGGAACAGTCTTCCCGTCGAGGTCTTTCAAGTTTTCAAGATTCTTGAAATATGTGTGGCTGTGTCCTCCCAGCACCACATCTACATTTCTGACTGCGGGTACTAAACGCCGATCGTCGTACTTCTTGGTCGGCATATCCCATCCCAAGTGCGAAAGGCAAATCACGAGGTCGCAGTGCTCGTCGTCTTTCAAGCGCCGTGCTGTCTCGTTTGCCACGACAACCGGATTGAGGAAGGCTACGCCCTGGCAGTTCTTGTCATATACCAGCCCCTTCATCTCGGGCGATAGTCCGAAGACTCCGATGCGCAGCCCATAACGGTTTATGATGACAAATGGTTTGACTATTCCCTCTACTGGCGTGCCTGTGAAATCGTAGTTGGCACACACGATTGGGAAATTGGCTTTGCGGAAGATGTCTGCCATCTTCTCAAGGCCGAAATCAAACTCATGGTTGCCTATCGTCGCTGCGTCATAGTGCATCATATTCATGAGTCCCACCTCAACGTCGCCATGAAAATATGTATAGTATTCCGATCCTTGGCAGAAGTCGCCGCTGTCGAAGAGAAGCAGTTCAGGATCCTTTACGCGTTCCTCCTTCAGCATTGCAATGCGGCGCAGGAATCCTGCACGCGATGCAATCTCGCTGTTCGAGTTGCCGGCATCGAGCGGAAAAATCTGGCTATGAGTGTCGTTAGTATGTAGCACCAACACCTTCCGTTCCTGTGCCGTTGCCGACATCACAGTCAACGCCACCAGCATCAGGCTTAGTGCATATCTTCTTTTTGCAATCATTGTCTTTGTCATTTCTGTAACGATATTCTGCCTTCTCTTCTTGCATCCACCTTATGTCCCTGTTCCGACATATATCGGAAATAGGAAGCTATTACCTCGCGCATGATTAGCGAACGGCTGGTGGGTTCCACATAATCGGTCTTATGACTGAATGCCGACATGTCGTCGCCTCCCTGTGCCAGATAATCGATAGTAGCTATTCGGTACTGCCGTTCGGGCGACACCGGTTTGCTGCCGATTGTGGCCGCTACAAGCTGACGGCTGTCGTCGCTGTCAACAACAAGCCGCACTTCGGAACTGACGCCCTCACCTCCGCGCGATGCTATCTGTTGGAACAGCTGCTGAACGTATTCGCCCTTCAGCGTGAGCACCACGAAAAAATTTTCGAAGGGAGCCACGCGCAGCACATTGCCGAACGTTACAGGTCCACGCTCGAATTCCGTGCGCAGCCCTCCGAGATTCACCACGGCGAAGTCAACAGTATCTCCTACCACATCGTCGGCCATCCATACGAAAATATCAGCCACTAGATTACCCATTTCGCTCTCCGGACGTTCGTTGTCCAGACTGCGCTCCATTTCGCCCACCTTTTCGGCAAGCAGTGTCGCAATGCTGTCAGTATATGGCTTTAGGAACTTCTCTGCGGAACTGTCGCGATAAGCATCGTATCTGTCATCTACTATAATCCGCGAATAGGCGATGGATGTAATTTCGGCTTTCTCCTGCCGTCTGTTGTTTTCACTGCTACGTGCGGAAGTGCCTTTCGTCGTGCCACATGCTGCTATTGCAGCAAGAGCAACGGCAAAAAGTGATATTCGTAAAAATCGCATAGTACCCTTGTTCATCGTATTTCAGCAGGCAAAGGTACAAACTTTTTTGATATTATGCAAGCAGTAATCACGTTTTTCTGCCGTCGAAAGCTGACGACGGTGAAAAAAAATCAAGAAAAACAACCTAAAGCATATTTTTTTCTGCTAAACAATGTTATGATTTGCGGTATTTCACTTTTTTTTCTTACCTTTGCAGTCTAATTTCATCAGAAAAAGATTGATATGGGAAAAATTATAGCTTTGGCAAACCAGAAAGGTGGCGTCGGCAAGACCACTACCACCATCAATCTGGCAGCATCGCTCGCTACGCTTGAGAAAAGCGTGCTTGTGGTTGATGCCGACCCCCAGGCAAACGCTTCAAGCGGACTGGGAGTGGACATAAAAGAGGTGGATTGTTCGCTTTATGAATGCCTCATTGACCATGCCGACATTCGCGACGCAATATATACCACCGACATCGACGGTCTCGACATCATTCCCAGCCACATTGACTTGGTTGGAGCGGAGATAGAGATGCTCAACATCGAGAACCGCGAAAAGATGATCAGCAAGATGCTCGAACCGATTCGCGACGAATACGATTTCATACTCATCGACTGTAGCCCCTCACTCGGACTAATTACCGTCAACTCGCTTACGGCTGCCGACTCGGTAATAATACCCGTGCAATGCGAGTATTTCGCGCTCGAAGGAATCAGCAAACTGCTCAACACCATCAAGATAATCAAAAGCAAGCTGAACCCTAAGCTCGAAATCGAAGGATTCCTGCTGACGATGTACGACTCTCGCCTCCGTCTGGCCAACCAGATTTTCAACGAGGTGAAGCGTCACTTCCAGGAGCTTGTGTTCAAGACTGTAATCCAGCGTAACGTAAAGCTTTCTGAGGCTCCGTCGCACGGACTGCCTACGATACTCTACGACGCCGACTCAACCGGCACAAAGAATCATCTAGCACTCGCCAAAGAGATTATAGAGAAAAATTCATGACGACAAAAAACTATGGCAGTACATAAGAAATACAGCAAAAACGTACTTGGCCGAGGTCTCGACGACATCGGCAACGGCCGTGGTCTCGACGCGCTTATCGACACAAGCAAAGTTGACACGCAGGGTTCGTCGAACCTCAGCGAGATAGAGCTAAGCAAGATAACGCCCAACCCCAACCAGCCTCGCCGTGAATTCGACGAGGATGCGATAAACGAGCTGGCCGACAGCATCCGCGCACTCGGCATCATACAGCCCATCACCGTGCGCCAGAACGCCGACAACACATATATGATTATCGCAGGCGAGCGGCGCTGGCGGGCTTCTCAGATTGCCGGTCTCACCACCATCCCAGCATACATTGTCACCGTAGAGGACGAAAACGTCATGGAGATGGCTCTTGTGGAGAACATTCAGCGCGAAGACCTCAATGCCATTGAGATTGCATTGGCCTATCAGCATCTGGCCGAAGAGACAGGCATGACGCAAGAAAAAATTTCTAAACGCGTAGGAAAGAGTCGCACTGCCGTCACCAACTACATGCGACTGCTGAAGCTGCCGGCACAAGTACAGATGGCCTTGAAAAACCACGAGATAGAAATGGGTCATGCTCGTGCCATATTATCGGTGGAGAGTCCATCGCAGCAGATAAAGCTCTTCCACGAGGTTCAGCGCGACCATTTAAGCGTGCGGCGCGTTGAAGAGATTGTTCAGATGCTCAAGAACGGCGAGGATGTTCAGACCGCCAAGCGCAAGATACAAGCGTCATCCCGGCTTCCCGAAGAGTTCAATGCCTTGAAGGAGCGTCTATCGAAGTTCTTCCAAACAAAGGTGCAGATGACCTGTTCTTCGAAGGGCAAGGGCAAGATAAGCATCCCCTTCGCTAACGAAGAGCAGCTTGAGAAAATCATGAATGCGCTTGATAGCCTGAAAAGTTAAAAATAGGAGCCGTCGTATCCGACGTCGATAAAATTGAGAATTGAAAATTAATATAACATATCTGTTTCGGAGCGTTATTGCGATGATGCTTATCATCACAAGTTCCACTCTCGCATGGTCGCAGAACGACCCTGCAATCGTTGACGTGCCGCCAGGCGACTCGCTCACCGCTATTGTGGACTCCGCCGTCGTGGTGTCGAAAGCCATGAGCAAGAAGGCTCTTAAGACAATCATGATCGACTCGGCCAGGATTGCAAAATCGACTAAGCCGAAACGCGACTGGACAACGTGGCGACCTGACCCGAAACGCTCGCTGTGGCTTGCTCTCGTGATTCCGGGAGCCGGACAGATTTACAACCGCAAATACTGGAAACTACCGATCTTCTACGGAGGATTCATCGGGTGTATCTATGCCATGAGCTGGAACAACATGATGTACAAGAGCTACTCACAGGCATACGTTGACATCATGGACAGTGACCCGGGCACACAGAGCTACAACAAGTTCATGCATCTGGGACAGCAGATTACCGAATCCAACAAAGCCCGATGGACAGGCATCTTCAAGAGTCGCAAAGACAAGTACCGCCGCTGGCGCGACATGAGCCTCTTCGTAATGATTGGAGTGTATGCGCTCTCGGTCATCGATGCCTACGTGGATGCCGAACTGTCGGAATTCGACATCTCCAACGACCTAAGCATGAAGGTGAAGCCTACTATAATGAACAACGGCACGACATCCTTCAATCCGATTGAAAGTTCGTCAATAGGAGTGCAGTGTAAACTGAACTTTTAGCAGCCTACGCCTTTAGCGTCGGAATAATAAAAAAACAATTAAACATTGAATAATATGAATATACGCCAAATAAGTTTATCGTTTATCTTTTGTGCATTCACCCTTAGTCCCGCAGTGGCACAGGACTTCGACGATGAAGATGAGATTACCGTTACCGACCAAAGCGGCAACGAAGAGGTAATCGAATTTCCTGAGGCAATGACCTACGACCTCGACTCGCTGATGAGCCTCTACATGTCGAAAACCTATCTCAGCGAAGATACCGACTGCCGCATGAAGGATGTGAACCCCGTTTTCGAGAAAGAAGTGTATATCGACCGGCTGAAGCGCCTTCCCACGGTGATGGAGATGCCCCACAATGATGTGGTACAAAAGTTCATCGACCGCTACAGCGGCCGTCTGCGCCACAGCATCAGCTACATGCTTGGTGCGTCAAATTTCTACATGCCGTTGTTCGAGGAGGCTCTTGAGGCTTACAATGTGCCTCTGGAACTGAAATACCTGCCCATCATCGAGAGTGCCCTTAACCCAAAGGCGGTGTCGCGCGTCGGTGCCACCGGACTATGGCAATTCATGCTCAATACCGGCAAACGTTACGGGTTGCAGGTAAACTCGCTCGTCGATGACCGCCGCGACCCACAGAAGTCATCGTATGCCGCTGCACACTATCTAAGCGATCTTTACAAGATTTTCGGCGACTGGAATCTGGTCATCGCTGCCTACAACTGCGGACCAGAAACCATCAACAAAGCCATCCACCGTGCCAACGGCAACAAAGATTACTGGCAGATTTATCCCTACCTGCCAAAGGAGACAAGAGGATATGTCCCGGCTTTCATTGCAGCCAACTATATCATGACCTATTACTGCGACCACAACATCTGTCCGATGACCACCCGACTTCCCGCCAATACCGACACCGTAGTGGTGAAGCAGAACGTACACCTAGAACAGATTGCCTCAGTATGCAACATCGACATCGAGCAGTTGCGTGCACTGAACCCGCAATATCGTCGCGACATCATTCCAGGTACATCGGAACCTTACGCCGTACGTCTGCCACAGACAGAGGTGGGAAAGTTCATCGACATGGAAGACTCGGTTTACAACTACAAGAGCAGCCAGCTGCTTACAAAGCGCACCGAAGTGGAAATCAACGACGAGACCCCCACATATTATAATAAGAGCAAGCGCAAGAGCAGCCGCAGCCGCGCCACTCGCAGTCGTCGTAACCGGGGCAGTAGTTCAGTAACCATTCGCCGTGGCGACACGCTCTCTGAGATAGCCAAGCGCAACCACACCACCGTAGCCAAGCTGCGTCGCATCAACGGCATACGCGGCAATAACATCCAGGCGGGAAAGAAGCTGAAGGTGAAGTAGTAGTAGCAGTATTAGGAGGAGGACTAAAGAAGTAAAGGAGATATGGAGTATGGACGATGAACAGAAATTAAGAGAGCAAGCTGACGAAAAGCTCATCAACGATGCGTTCCAGCATCTGCTCGACAGCTATCTTGCATCACGCCACCGTAAAAAGGAAGACCTGATAACCAAAGCGTTCAACTTCGCGCGCCAAGCTCACAAAGGCGTGCGCCGTCTATCGGGCGAACCGTATATCATGCACCCCATCGCCGTGGCTCAGATAGCATGCGAAGAGGTGGGGCTGGGTTCTACGAGCATCTGTGCGGCTCTGCTGCATGATGTGGTCGAAGACACCGACTATACCGTCGAGGACATCGAGAACATCTTCGGTCCGAAGATAGCACAGATTGTTGACGGGCTGACGAAAATCAGCGGAGGTATCTTCGGCGAACAGGCATCGGCCCAAGCCGAGAACTTCAAAAAACTTCTGTTGACAATGAGCGAGGACATACGTGTAATCCTCATCAAGATATGCGACCGTCTGCACAACATGCGCACACTCCAGTCGCAGCCAGCCAACAAGCAGTATAAGATTGCCGGCGAGACGCTTTACATCTACGCCCCACTCTCCAACCGTCTGGGTCTCTACAAGATAAAAAGCGAGCTGGAAGACTTGAGCTTCAAATACGAACATCCCGACGAATATGCCGCTATCGAGCGCAAACTGGCATCGACGCAGGCAGCACGCCACGAGCTGTTCGACACCTTCAAGGCCCCAATCGAAGAATCCCTCAACGAGATGGGCATAAAATACAAGATCAAGGAACGCATCAAGACCCCATACTCCATCTGGCACAAGATGCAAACTAAGCATGTGTCGTTCGAAGAGATCTACGACATCCTTGCCGTACGCATCATCTTCACGCCCCAGAAGCGCGAAGAGGAAACCAACGAGTGCTTCAACATCTACGTTGCCATCAGTAAGATATACAAGTCGCACCCCGACCGTCTGCGTGACTGGATCTCGCATCCGAAAGCCAACGGCTACCAGGCACTCCACGTCACTCTGATGTCGAAACAAGGACGTTGGATTGAGGTGCAGATACGCTCCGACCGCATGGACGAGATTGCCGAGCAGGGCTTTGCCGCCCACTGGAAATACAAAGAGGGCGAAGATGCTGAATACAGCGAAGATCAGAGCGAACTTGACGACTGGCTGCGCACCATCAAGGAGATTCTCGACGACCCGCAACCCGATGCCATGGACTTTCTCGATGCCGTTAAGATGAACCTCTTTGCCAGCGAGATATTCGTATTCACGCCGAAGGGTGAGATACGAACCATGCCCACCGGCAGCACAGCCCTCGACTTCGCATTCTCCATCCACACCTTCCTTGGCAGCCACTGCATTGGAGCGAAAGTGAATCACAAGCTCGTGCCGCTGAGCCATAAGCTGCAAAGTGGCGACCAGGTGGAGATTCTCACGTCGAAAGCACAGCATGTGCAACCAGCCTGGATTAACTACGTAAGCTCTGCAAAGGCAAAGGCAAAGATACAGTCGATACTACGCCGCGACGGGCGCGAGCTTCAGAAAGCAGGCGAAGAGAAGATTACGGAATTCCTGGCTGACAACGGCATCGCCTACAGCCTTGAAGTGGTTGACAGCCTTGCCATGTTCCACGACATTAACCGCCGCGAAGACTTCTTTCAAGCCGTGGGCGAGAAGACCATTCTCCTGAGCGAAAAAGATATCGACGAGCTGAAAGGCAAGAAAGGCAAGGGGTGGCGCAAGTTCGTGCCGTTCATCGGAAAGGGAAAGGACAGTAAGAAAGCCACTGCCGGCAACAACGACCAACAACAGCTGTTCATCGTGCCGGAAAAATTCAACCGCAAGAAGCCCATCTTCGTCAGCGACACCAACATCCAGCAGTACGTCTTCCCCTCGTGCTGCCATCCCATTCCCGGCGACGACATTCTGGGATTCATCGACAACAAGCACCAGATAGAGATACACAAACGCGCCTGTCCCGTTGCCGACAAACTAAAGACGAGCTACGGCAACCGCATCCTTGATGCGAAGTGGGACATGCACAAGAAGCTCTACTTCGATGCCACCATCCGTCTGGCGGGCATCGACCGCATCGGAATGCTGCGCGACATGGCAGAGGTCATCTCCAACTTGATGAACGTCAACATGCGCAAGCTGACCATAACCACCAATGAAGGCGTGTTCGAAGGCGTCATCGACATACGTATCCACGACCGCGACGACCTGAAAGATATCATCAACAATCTGAAAAAAATACCCGACCTGCAAGATGTCACACAAATTATGTAGTCTCCGTCTGATAAGTTTGTCACTTATCCTTTGTTCGTTATCATTTAACGAAGCACAAGCCGCATCGCCCTACGACAATCCCGACACAATCGTCGTTGCACGCGATGGCACAGGCCAATTCCGCAATATCGATGATGCCATCGAGGTATGCCGTGCTTTCATGGAATACCACAAGGTAATCTACGTAAAGAAAGGTGTGTATAAGGAGAAACTAGTCATTCCACAGTGGCTCACCAACATCGAGATCTGTGGCGAAGACCGCGACCATACCATCATCACCTGGGACGACCATGCCAACATCAACAAGATGGGCACTTTCCGCACCTACACGCTGAAGATTTGCGGTTCGCGCATCACGCTGAAGAACATCACCGTAGAGAACAATGCCGCCCGACTGGGACAGGCTGTGGCACTGCACACCGAGGGCGACCGTCTCATGTTCGTCAACTGCCGTTTCCTCGGCAACCAGGACACCATCTACACCGGCAATGCCGGCACACGGCTGCTCTTCCGCCAGTGCTACATCGAAGGCACCACCGACTTCATCTTCGGTCCTTCGACGGCATGGTTCGACGACTGCGACATCTATTGCAAAATCAACTCATACATAACCGCCGCATCCACACCCAAGGATCAAGCCTTCGGCTACGTGTTCAACCGCTGCCGCATCACCACGGCAGCCGAAGCCACAAAGGTATATCTCGGCCGCCCCTGGCGCGACTACGGTTACACGCTGTTCATGAACTGCACACTACCGGCATCCATACGCAGCGAGGGCTGGCACCACTGGCAGAAAGAACGCGAGCAGACCGCCCGCTATATGGAATACAACAACAATGGCGAGGGTGCCTCGACGAAGCAGCGCGTGGCATGGAGCCGCCAGCTCACGGAAAAGGAAGCTAAGGCAATCACAATGGAGCGAGTGTTCACCATCAACGATATCTGGCAGCCTGAGTGAACATTTTTTTCCAAACAAGTAAGCTCGACTGCGGCTAAGACTGCATCTTCTACTGCAGCCCACTAATCTGACGCCGTAACGACAGCAGTTGCTCCTTCACATCGATAAGCGTGGTGAGCACCTCTGCCGTCTTGTCGGCACCGTTACGGTTGCTATTGATAATCTTCTTTGCAGCGGCAAGTTTGAAACCACGCACCTTCACAAGGTTATAGATAAGGCGAATCTGCTCTATATCCTTGTCTGTATATTGACGCACCTTGGCCGAGCCTGTGGTCTTGGGCTTGAGATAAGGGAACTCTGTCTCCCAGTATCTAAGGGTGCTTTCGTTAAGTCCGAACATCGCTGCCACCTCCTTGATAGAATAGTAGAGCTTGAGATTTTTGTTTAAGTTCAGTGCCATATCTGTGATTTTTCTGCAAAATTACGAAATTTTTTCCTACTTTCAATAAGCAAGCTCGTTTTTTTTCTTTTAGGCCTATTTATTTCAAAAATTTTATTTTGATTTTCAGCAATATAGATTCTGAAATCGCGGACATACCGTCGTTCGGAATGACATGAATTTCTGAATCGCAGAAATGCCGTCGTCCGGAGCAACGCGAATTCCAGAACTGCGGAAATGCCGTCGTTCGGAGCAACGCGAATTCCTGAACTGCGGAAATGCCGTCGTCCGGAGCAACGCGAATTCCTGAATCGCGGAAATGCCGTCGTCCGGAGCAACGCGAATTCCTGAATCGCGGAAAAAATAAATCCCGAAATGCTTTGGTGTTTCGGGATTTTTGTGTACCTTTGCCACCATGACAGACAAGAGCAGATACGTACGTTTCGACTGGGCTATCAAGCGCATCCTTCGCGACAAGGCGAACAAGGAGGTGCTCGAAGGTCTCATCACCGTGCTCCTCGGCGAGGCCGTGGAGATAACGGAAATCTTGGAAAGTGAGGGGAATATGGACGCCCGCGAGGACAAGACCAACCGCGTAGATGTGAAGGCGAAGACCGCTAAGGGCGAGTATATCATCGTGGAGGTGCAGCTGACCAAGGAGCGCGACTTCTTCCAGCGCATCCTCTTCGGCACGGCAAAGAACATCACCGACCAGATCAACACGGGTCAGGAGTATGGCGTCATCAGTAAGATCTACTCCATCAACATCCTGTATTTCGACTTCGGCAGCGGCGACGACTATGCCTATCACGGCGTGACGACGTTCACGGGCATGACGAAGAAAGACGCCGTGCTACGGTTCAACACCGAGAACGAGCGCACCTTCATCAACAAGACCACGGCACGCATGACGACGCCCGAGGAGGTGTTCCCCGAGTTCTTCCTGCTCATGGTCAGCCATTTCAACGAGGTGGCCCGCACGCCCATCGAGGAATGGATGGAGTACCTGAAGGATGCCGTCATCCGCGAAGACACCACCACGCCCGGCCTCCAGGCCGCCCGCCAGAAGCTGGCCTATATGAGCATGACGGAGAAGGAGCGGCGCGCCTATGAGGACTATATGGTCAGCGTCCACGCCGCCCGTGATGCCTGGGAGACCCTGAAAGAAGAAAGTCGTGCCGAAGGACTTGCCGAAGGCTTTGCCGAGGGACGTGAAGAGGGACTTGCCAAGGGACGTGAAGAGGGACGTGAAGAGGGACGTGCCGAAGGTCGTGCTGAAGGTCGTGCCGAAGGTGAAAGCATTGGCATAGAAAAGGCAAAGCGCGAGAATGCCCTCAAGATGAAGGCCGACAATATGCCGCTGGAACTGATTGCCAAATATACAGGCTTGACTGAAGATGAGATAGCCACGCTGTAAAACGAAAACGAATCACCGACAGGCTCAGGACGAGAAAACGAAAATAATCTTCCACCAGTTGACATAAATCAAAAATAAAGAGATTGTGTCAAAAGTAACAGATACGGCCTTATTTTGTATCTATAATTTTTTTGAAACACATAGGAAGATTTTTCTGAACTTTCTTGTGG
>ODAI012663835.1_pt1 | contig 16707 bp, 11 predicted proteins | sample 1539321 | NCBI WGS metagenome assembly ODAI01 (sample SAMN02144231, study PRJEB22623) | gut metagenome | biome: sheep rumen | host: Ovis aries | place: New Zealand | reverse complement strand
TGTGATGGAAGTCGAACTGACAGGATTGAAGCCCAACACGACATACGCATACGTTGCCTTCGTAACTACAACAGAAGGAGAAACATTCTATGGTAAGCAACTGTCATTCACTACAGGTGACGACCCTGAAGCTTCTATCATAGGCGATGCCAATGGCAACGGCGAAGTTGAAATCGGTGACGTAACATCCGTACTGACCCTGATGGCTACGCCCGAGGCAACCGGCTACAACAACAAGGCTGCTGATGCCAATGGAAATGGTGAGATTGAGATTGGTGATGTAACTACGATATTGACGATTATGGCGGGAAACTAATTGACGCTGCGCGTCGAGCCTGCTCACGCTCGGCAATAATTAAGCGAGCTTATCATTGCTCTTGCTTAATCGCAGCCTTCACAATTCATAATTGACAGTAAGCCGTAAACCGTAAACGACAAATCGCCTGTTGGTTGAAGCCAGCAGGCGATTTGACTTATTAATTAAGGATTGATGTTTACTTCAATACTCCCAGTTCCTTTCCGACCTTGATAAATGCTGCGATGCACTTGTCCAGGTGCTCACGTTCGTGACCGGCAGAAATCTGCACTCGGATACGAGCCTGTCCCTGAGGAACGACGGGATAGTAGAATCCTGTCACGTATATACCTTCCTCCTGCAATGCAGCAGCATATTTCTGTGACAGCGGAGCATCGTACAGCATTACGGCACAGATGGCAGACTGTGTAGGTTTGATGTCAAAACCAGCCTCAATCATCTTTGTGCGGAAATACTCGACGTTGGCAACCAGTTTGTCATGGATTTCGTTGCTCTCGTCCAGGATGCGGAATGTCTCGATGGCTGCACCTACGACTGAAGGTGGTATAGAGTTCGAGAACAGATAAGGACGGCTGCACTGGCGCAGCATGTCGATAATTTCCTTGCGACCGGTAGTAAATCCACCCACAGCACCGCCAAATGCCTTACCCAGCGTACCTGTGTAGATGTCAACACGACCATAGGTGTTGTAGAATTCGCTTACACCGCGGCCAGTAGCACCTACGACACCTGCCGAGTGAGACTCGTCAACCATCACCAGGGCATCATATTTCTCAGCCAGGTCACAAATCTTGTCCATTGGCGCAACATTGCCGTCCATCGAGAATACACCATCTGTCACGATGATGCGGAAACGCTGTTCCTGGGCAGCCTGCAGCTGTTTCTCCAAGTCCTCCATGTCAGCATTTGCATAGCGATATCGCTTTGCCTTGCACAGACGTACGCCGTCAATGATTGACGCATGGTTCAGTGCATCCGAGATAATTGCGTCATCAGCTGTCAGTAACGGCTCAAACACACCTCCGTTAGCATCAAAACATGCTGCGTACAGGATAGTGTCCTCGGTCTTGAAGAAACGGCTGATGGCAGCCTCCAATTCCTTGTGTGTGTCCTGTGTTCCGCAGATAAAACGAACGGACGACATACCGTAGCCGCGTCTGTCCATCATATCCTTTGCTGCCTTGATCAGGCGTGGATTGTTGGAAAGTCCCAAATAGTTGTTTGCGCAGAAGTTCAGTACTTCCTTGCCGGCAACCTGAATCGCTGCCTGCTGCGGTCCCTCAATCAAGCGTTCGTTCTTGTACAGACCTGCTTCCTTGATTGCTGTCAGCTCGTTCTGAAGATGTTCTTTAAATTTACCGTACATAATTGTTATGTTTATAGATTATGGTTTGACTTGCAATTGTACAGGGCAAATTTAGTGTAATATTTACAAAAAAACAAGTATTTTGTTTGATAATTCAATTACAATGTGTAATTTTGCCGACGTTTGTGAAGACACTTTATAAGACTAATAACGAAAAAGAAATACGAGATGAAGAATATTTTAATCATCGGTGCAACCGGTCAGATTGGCTCCGAGCTTACAATGAACCTGCGTTCTGTTTATGGTAATCAGCACGTTGTCGCAGGTTATATTAAGGGAGCTGAACCCAAAGGTGAGCTTCTGGAGAGCGGACCAGCCGAGATTTGCGACATCACAAACGCACAGAATATTGCGGATGTTGTAAAGAAGTACAATATTGACACTATCTATAACCTTGCAGCCCTGTTGTCTGTAGTTGCCGAGGGCAAACCCATTTTGGCCTGGCATATAGGTATAGGTGGCCTGTGGAATGTCCTGGAGGTAGCCCGCGAGAATGGATGTGCAGTGTTCACACCTTCGTCAATCGGTTCCTTCGGCCCCGGTACACCTGCATACAAGACACCGCAGGACACCATCCAGCGTCCAAAGACAATTTACGGAATATCCAAGGTGACAGGCGAACTGCTCTCGGACTACTACTTCAACAAGTATGGTGTTGATACACGTTCGGTACGTTTCCCGGGTTTGATTAGCAACGTAACACCTCCCGGAGGCGGTACTACCGACTATGCAGTAGATATCTACTACAGCGCAGTCAGGGGAGAAAAATTCATCTGTCCCATTGCACAGGGAACCTTCATGGACATGATGTATATGCCCGATGCCCTTAATGCATGCGTCCAGCTTATGGAAGCAGATCCTGCACGTCTCGTTCACCGCAACAGCTTCAATATTGCAAGCATGTCGTTCGAACCGAACCAGATATACGAGACAATCCGCGAGGAACTGCCAGGCTTCCAGATGGAATATCAGGTCGATCCCCTCAAGCAGAGCATAGCCAGCAGCTGGCCAGATTGCCTTGATGACATGTGTGCACGCAAGGAATGGGACTGGAAACCACAGTTCGACCTGCACAGCATGACATTGGATATGTTGGATAAGCTGAGTGCCCGACTGAAGGCGTAACACACCTCAACAATATAAACAACAAGTAAGCCCCAGTTCCACAAGGACCTGGGGCTATTCTTTTGTTGGCAGGCAGCATATGCTATTTCACAACCAGTGCACGTGCAATCAAGTCGTTTATGTTGGCATAATGGCTGCGTGTATGTGAGTCACCTGCGGCCATGCGTACCTTTGACTGGATTTTCTTCAGGGCGTACATGGCATGTGCGCGCTGGGTACTGATGGATGTTGTAGTCATGGTAGTGAATGTAGTAATCAGTGCGCTCACCACCTGCAGTTGCAGTGCCTCGCGATATTTGCTTACGCTTGCACCTGTAGCAGTTTCGCTGAATGACAGACGGACAAGATCGTCAATATATTTCTCAGCAGGATAAAGTTCGTTGATGGCACCGATGCGGCTGACCAGGACATACGCAGTTGTGCGTGCGATGTTCAATGTCAGGTCGCGCGTATCACCTGCAAGAGACTTGCAATAATCAAAAGAACGTATCCATACAGGTTCCTTAATTACATTCTCCTCAAGCCACTTCAGCGAAGCCTTCTGTTTGGCCAGTGGGGTAGGCTGGTAAACGGTACCGCCTTGAGCACGCGTGCGATAGTTCTGATATGTACCTCCGATATACTTCGCTACATGACCCACATAGCGGTTAAATTGAGTCTGGAACTGGTAGTACATATCACCAAGATTCTCTCCGTAGATATCCTTTTCATCTCGAGTCCAACTCTCAAGATTAGCCATTTCGCGCTTCAGGTTTCTTACACCATAGGTGCTGGCCTTGACAGCATCGTCACCCAGGTCCTCTGTCTGGCGACGTGGATCAGTGCTCAATCCTTCACCGTCACCCCACCACAGGCGAGGATTCTTCATTGCCTCCAGTACCATTGGCTCAAGAGCCTTGTGGTCTTCGTCCACATCCCGGGCATCCAGCATAGGCTTGTAACCCCACTGTATGGCCCACTCGTCATAGTCACCGATACGTGGGAATATACCCAGACGCGAAATACCGTCCTCGGGTTGCGCAACGTAATTGAACCGAGCATAGTCCATGATTGATGGAGTGTGACCATTCTTCTCAACCCATGCCTTGTTCCTCAGTGAATCTACAGGTACTGTGCTTGACGAACCAAAGTTGTGGCGCAGTCCCAGCGAGTGACCTACCTCATGGCTTGAAACGAAGCGTATCAGATTACCCATAAGCTCCTCGTCATATTTCATCTTGCGCGATGCCTCGTCAATGCTCGAAGCCTGAATCATGTACCAGTCATGCACCAGCGACATCACGTTGTGATACCAGCACACATGGCTCTCCAGGATTTCGCCAGTACGTGGGTCGGATACATGAGGACCGTATGCATTGGGAATCGGGCTTGCCAGGTAACGGATAACGCAGAAACGCGCATCCTCCATAGACATTGTGCTATCGTTCTCGGGCCACTCTTCACCTCGTATGGCATTCTTGAAGCCTGCTTTCTCGAAAGCCTTCTGCCAGTCGTTTACACCGGCTATCAGATACTTGCGCCACTGTTTAGGCGTAGCAGGATCGATGTAATATACAATAGGCTTCTTGGGCTCAACCAGTTCACCCTGACGCATCTTCTCCAGGTCAGCCGAATCTTTCGGTTCAAGACGGTAACGGGAAATCAACACCTTGCCGTCAACACGCTGCTGCTGGTCGTTAAAGGTGTTGAAACTCTCTGTAAAGTAGCCCACGCGCGGATCATAGTATCGCGGCATCATCAGCTGCTCGGGAAGCATCACGAACGAAATGTTCAGGCCAAAGGTCACCTTGCCCGTAGCAACGGCACCCGGCAGGCGCTTGCTGCTGGAATTATATGTCTTGACCAGACGTATCTCGGTGTTCGTGGGGAAAGTCTTGATGTCCTCGATATAGCCCAGCCCCATCATCGGAGCACCCAGCTCCAGCGTTTTCTTCAGGCTCTGGTGGATACTCAGGGCATTGTCGTCGTTCAGGAACGCGTTCATCTTAATCTTGCTCCTCTTGTTCGCGCTTGATTCAATCTTGAAAGACGCTATTATAGGGTTCTCGTTGCTTATTACGACAGCCTTGTTTATCATCTGCGTCGTGTCTGCCACATTGACCGTCATGCGCGAGCGCAACAGCAAGTTACCGTCAACACCTTTCTGGAAATACACAACCTGCTCGTTACACATTTCACCCCCAAACTTGCCGCTGTTTGACGGTGTGCTGGTATAGCGCGTTATGGCCAGGATATCCTTTTCCAATAGCGAGTCGGGAATTTCCATAAACCAATCCGCATTTACCTTCGTAATGTCAAACATACCATGTCGCGAAACACTTGGCTTGGGCGGCTGAGGCGCTTGCTGTGCAGCAGGCTGACCTTTCTGTTTCTTGTCCCTGTTTTTTGTTTTGTCCTTTGCAGACACAGGGGTAATGGCCAGCACGATGGCAATAGCCATTAGCATCAGTTTCTTCATTTTGTGTTATAGATTGTGTTTTAAATATAAATAATGTATAAAACCGGATGCAAATGTACACTTTTTTTCTATAAACATACGATGGTGTATCTATTTTTTATACTTTTGTAACTATGAAACGTGCGTATATCCTTGTTTTGTCACTTATTGCCGCCTCGGTGCTCTGTGCCGAGACAAGACAACTGGCGGATTATGTAGATCCCCGTATCGGCTCCGCAGGGCACGGACATGTGTTTGTAGGCGCCTGTGTACCATGGGGGATGGTTGATGCAGGCCCCGTACAGCCATATCATGGCTGGGATTGGTGTAGCGGATACCATGCCAGCGGAGACAGCATTGTCGGATTTGCCCAGACACACCTCTCGGGGACAGGTTGTTCGGATTTGGGCGATATCACAATCATGCCGGTCTATGGTCTGGTAAATACTGATACCACACATCATGAAATATTGGAACAGATAGCCTCGACCTATACCCATGACAACGAAATCGTACAGGCAGGCTATTACAAGGTACGCCTGGACAAGAACTATATCACCGCCGAGATTACTGCCTCCGAGCGCGTAGCCCTGTACCGTTTCACCTTTCCGCGCGGCAACCGCACTGCCAATATTTTTCTGGATTTGGAGAACGGCATTGGCGACCGGGCTGTGGAAACACGTATATGGCCAATAGACTCACATACTATGGTGGGATACAGGAAAAGCCGCGGTTGGAGCCGTCATATCGTATATTACGCCATCCGTTTCAACCGTCCCGTAGGCGAATTTGGCATCGAGGACTACAATGCACGCTATGCACAGGCAGTATTCAGCGTTGAACCGGGTACTGAAATCTGTGCTCAGGTATCCATTTCACCTGTCAGCGAGATGGGAGCCCTGCAGAACCTGCTTGCAGAAACTTCGGCACTGACCTTCGACCAGGTCAGGGAATATGCAAGGAACAGATGGAACACCGAACTGAGCCGTGTTGATGCCAGCTTTTCAAGTGACTCGCAGGCACGCACTTTCTATACCGCCCTGTATCACACCATGATAGCCCCCCAGCAATGGAATGACGTTACCGGTGACTATATGGGCAGTGACAGACAGATTCGACGCAGCCCGTCATTCAGGAATCACACGACATGGAGTCTGTGGGATACCTATCGCGCACTTCACCCCATGGCGACACTATTCATGCGCGACAAGCTATCCGACTGGGCAAATACCATGATTCACCACTGGCGCGAGCAGGGAGAGCTTCCCGTATGGCATCTGCACAGTTACGATACGTATTGCATGGTAGGCGAACCTGGTGTGCCAGTACTTGCCGATATGATACTGAAGGACGTTCAGGGCATTGACTACGAGGAAGCCTTCAAGGCAATGAAGCAAAGTATGCACGGAACTCGCGGAAAGGACCAGTTATGGAAATACGGCTATATACCATTTGACCTGGGACAGGGAGAGAGCGTTGCCAAGAGTCTGGAATATTACCTTGCAGCATGGAGCGTTGCCCAGGTGGCAGGAAAGCTTGGCCACAGCGAAGACAGTGCCCGGTACGCACAACTTGCAGGAAACTACCGCAAACTATATGACCAACGTGTCGGCTATATACGAGCAAAGGACCAGAGCGGAAATTTCCGCCCACTCCACAATTTTGCCCCCAACCACCAGACAGCAGACTATACCGAGGGCAACCCCTGGCACTACCTGTGGCTTGTACCCCACGACATCCCGGGCCTGATTGACCTGCTTGGCGGAAAGGAGAAAGCCGAAGCCCGTCTTGACAGCATGTTTTTGGTCAGCAGTCAGCTCAATTCCGATGCCAATCCTGACATAACAGGACTGATTGGACAATACTGTCACGGCAACGAGCCCAGTCACCACACACTGTTCGTATATAATTACATCGGAAAGCCACGCAAGACACAGGCACGTGTCCACCAGGTACTTACAACATTATATACAGACAAGCCCGATGGAATCTGCGGCAACGAAGACGTCGGTCAGATGAGCGCCTGGTATGTAATGGCCAGTTTGGGCATGTATCAGGTCGAACCTTGCGGAGGCAGGTATCAGCTGTGTGCACCTGCGGTAAGGGAGGCAAAACTGAATGTCGGCGATGGCAAGACCTTCGTCATCAAGACCCGAGGCACAGGTATCTACGCAAGGCGATGGAAACTAAACGGCAAACCTCTCAAAGGCACTGTCCTGAATCACAGGGATATTGTAAGCGGAGGGACACTCGAGGTCGAACTGTGTAATTGAAACCAGAATCGCAGCAATGAAACACGTATCGATTATCCTGCTCATATTCAGCCTTACGCTGCCAGCCTACCCAGCAGACATTGCGGAAAACGATGCCATTATGGATCACCGTCCGGCAATAGAGAAACGCTGCTTCCGTAGCAAGGCCATCGAAAGGAAAATCCGCTCCATGAACAAGATACTGATGGCGGTCAATCCCAAATTGTGGTACATGTTTCAGAACTGTTTCCCCAATACCCTGGACACAACCGTCAGACAATATACAGGCAAAAACAGCGTCAATGGAGCTGAGGAGCATTTTACCTTTGTCATTACCGGAGACATCGACGCCATGTGGTTGCGCGACAGCGGAGCCCAGGTATGGACCTATATGCCGTACATACGTGAGGACAAGGAATTGCAGGAATTGGTACGAGGCGTAATCCGTCAGCAGATGGAATTTATATGCCTAGACCCCTATGCCAATGCATTCCTGCGCAATCCCACCGACACATCCCAATGGCAAAGCGACTACACATCGATGAAACCAGGCATTCACGAGCGCAAGTACGAGATTGACTCGCTATGCTATCCCCTGCGTCTTGCATACGAATACTGGAAACAGACAGGCGACGAAACAATCTTCGATGACTTGTGGGTACAGGCAATTACCAACATACTGTCCGTATTCACCGAACAGCAACGCAAAGACGGAATCCAGCAGACCGGTTATCGTTTCGGTCGCAAGACAACCGCCCAGCACGATACTACCAGCAACTATGGTGTGGGTCATCCAGTACGTCCATGCGGACTGATTGCCAGCATGTTCCGCCCCTCGGACGACAGCTGTATCTTCCCATTTCTCATCCCCAGCAATATCTTTGCCCAAGACGTCCTGCTAAAAGCAGCAGAGATGCTCGAACATACCCCGCAGCCAAATACCGCCAGCACGATTGCCGACATTGACGCGCTCAGGGGACGCTGCCTTGCTATAGCGGGCCAGATACAATTGGCAATCAACCAATACGCAACAGTGCATACCGCCCGCTTCGGGACAGTATATGCCTTCGAAATAGACGGTTTCGGGAGCCGTCTCCTCATGGACGATGCCAACGTACCATCTCTCCTGTCCTTGCCCTATCTATGCCCCGACCTGGTCAGCGCACAGGATTCAGTATATCAAAACACACGCCGCATGATATGGAGCGACAGCAATCCATATTTCTTCGGTGCAGGAATACAGGGGATGAAATCAGGCATACGCGGCATAGGCTCCCAGCACACAGGACTCAACAAGGTATGGCCCATGTCCATCATTATGAAAGGCCTCACATCCACCAGCCGCGACGAACAGCGACAGTGCATTCAGGCCCTGTTGGAGACAGACGGTGGAACATGCTTCATGCACGAGAGCTTTAATCCCGCCAACCCCACAGACTATACCCGTTCGTGGTTCGCGTGGGCCAACGGCCTGTTTGCCGAGCTCGTAATAAAAGCCTATGGAAACTGAAAAAATAAATAACAACAATTAAAAATTTAGTTAAATGATTACATTCATTGTTATCGGTGCAGTCGTATTAGTGATACTTCTGTACTTTGTGGGAGTTTACAACGGATTGGTCCGTCTCAGGAACAATCGCGAGAACGCATTTGCCAACATCGACGTCCAGCTCAAGCAGCGCCACGACATGATACCGCAGCTCGTATCAACCGTCAAGGGCTATGCCTCACACGAGAAAACCCTTCTCGAAGAGGTTACCCGCGCACGCACAGCCGCAATTAACGCCACCGGCATCAATGACAAGGTACAGGCCGAGAATGCCCTCTCTGCAGCACTTGCAGGTCTCAAGGTCAGCGTCGAGGCATATCCCGAGCTGAAGGCCAACACCAACTTCCAGCAGCTTCAGACCGAGATAGCAGACATCGAGAACAAGCTCAGTGCAACACGTCGTTTCTTCAACAGCGCCACCAAGGAACTGAACGTAGGCGTCCAATCCTTCCCAGCCAATCTCATAGCCGGAATGTTCGGCTTCCATGCCGAGCCCATGTTCGAGATTCCTCAGATCGAGCGCGCTGCAATGGAGAAAGCACCCGAAATACAGTTCTAAATGAAATATGTAGGAATATATTCGCAGCAGGTAGCCAACAACATCAAGAGTATGTTGCTCCTGCTGTGTTTCCCCCTGATTATAGTCGGCCTTGTATGGCTCTTCTTCTTCATTATGGACTTCCTGCAGGGAGGATATGACCCCAGCCAGGGAGCTATGGACATTTCCGGTTCACGACTGGAAAACGTGACCTACATGGCCTTGCAGACATTGCCCTGGATAGCAGGTGCGGTAACAATATGGTTCATCATCGCATACTTTACCAACACCAGCATCATACGCAATGCAACAGGAGCACGCCCACTGGAACGTCGCGAAAATCCCCGTGTCTATAATATCGTCGAGAACCTCACGATGACGTGCGGCATGGATATGCCCAAGGTCAACGTCATAGACACTCCCGAGCTCAACGCCTTCGCAAGCGGCATAGACCGTAACAGCTATACCGTAACCGTTACCACTGGCTTGTGCGACCGTCTCAACGACAAGGAACTGGAGGGAGTCATTGCACACGAACTGACACATATCCGTAACAAAGACACACGACTGCTCATCATCAGCATCATCTTTGTAGGCATAATGGCATTCGTCCTCAATTTCGCAACACGTATGTTGTGGAATCACCTCATCTGGGGTGGGGGCAACCGCCGCAGGGACAATAACGGAAAGAATGGAGCAGGCATACTCGTTGCCGCTGTCGTAGCCATCGTACTGGCTGCTATCGGATACCTGTTTGTGCTACTTACGCGGTTTGCCATTTCACGCAAGCGCGAATACATGGCAGATGCAGGCGGAGCCGAACTGTGCGGAGATCCGCTCGCCCTTGCCAGCGCATTGCGCAAGATCAGCGGCAATCCCGCACTTGCCAATGTCGAACGTCAGGATGTGGCACAACTCTTTATCGTACGCCCCCCTTATGCCTCACAGGGAATATCGTCAATTCTGGACGGTATGTTCAGCACACATCCCCCCATTGAGAAGCGCATAGCATATCTCGAACAGTTCTAATTCATCCTGTCCGTGACAAATACCGAATACAGGCCCTGCTCCTCCTGAGCGGGGTCTGCCGTATATGGAGCCCACCTGCGCCAGCGGTCAGCCGTCGGTACAGCCTCACCTCCCCATCCCCAGAAGTTGGCCCCTGCCAGTTTAGCCCCCTTCAGTCTTGTCGTATCAGCACATCCAATCCTGGAAGCGATATAATCGTAATACCGCTTACGGGCAGTTACAGGCGAGCCCGGTCTTATTTCGTAATTGTCACGCGGATATCCATATTCCTCCAGCACCACAGGCTTACCCAGCACCGATAGGATACGCAGGTTCATATCTATGTACCACTCCGACCTGTGTATTGCATTCTCCAGCATATCCTGCGGAGCCGACACCCCGTTACGTTCCCTGCAGATTGACGTCTCGGCAATTGCCGGTCCGCACCAACCCCAGTTGTTTGGCCAGCAATGAATACAGCAGTAGTCAATTTCAGGGAAACTATGTATCCTGACCAGCAACCCACTGTCCTTGGCACACCCGTAGAACCCCTCGCTTCCGGTCGTCACCAGATGGTTCCCGTCAATGGACTTTATCAGTTTCGCCTGCGCCCCAATCCACTGTGCAAACGAATCCCATACCCGCAGTTTCTCATCCTCAGTTATTCCGCTGTATTGGGTGAACGGCCTCGGCTCATTACAAATCTCCCAAGCCATTATAGACGGGCTGTCGGCATACCGTCTGCCCGTGACAGAGTTGGTTCGCGAAACCATGAAACGCGTATGGTTGGCAGCCAGTTCCACAGCCCTGCCGTTGCGCGTAAAGTTACTGTGATATTTCTGGAATGCATCCCAATCCTTGCTGCCGTCAGGAGCATCACCTGCCCCCGACCATTCCAGGTAAGTCCCGAAACCGCCACTCCAATCCCACGAGTTATTCAGATACAGCACACACGTCATTCCGCGTTTCTCCAGTTCGGCCACAAAGAAATCCAATCCCTCAAGCACCGTATCGTTATACACCCCCGGCTCTGGCTGCAAAGCAGGCCATGTGTGCGAAGGCCTATTCTGGACACCATCGCTGCCACCAGCCAATGCCCGTATGTTTGTTATGCCACGCGCATACAATGTATCCAGTTCACGGCACAGCCTCTCCCTGTCACCACCCTGCCCCCTGCTACCCAATATGGCAGCATACCACATATTCGTCCCATTAAATTCGTACGGGCAGCCGTTACGGTAAAACGCACCGTCACGTACGCCTACAAAACCATTCGTCACACCCGTTTTACACCCAACAAACACAACGACAGCCACAAACAGCAAGGGCAAACATGTCTTTTTCATAGCACAGGATTCAGATTTGCAAAGCAAAAATAACAAAAATCCTCAGGAATTGCTATATTTGCGCAGAAATTATATATAATGAAAAAGACAATTCTCCTATGTCTGATACCGTTGATAATCAATTCAGCCGTTCAGTCACGTAAGCTCCAGTACAACGCTTCGCAGTTTGGCATTATTCCCAATCAAGGCACCGACATGGGCCCCGCATTGCGCAAGGCACTGGAAGCCATCCGCACCTCGCAGAAGGCAGGCGACTGCGCAGTTCTTGTATTGGACAAAGGCTGTTACGACTTCTATCCCGACGGAGCCGTCAAAAAAGAACTCTACGTCAGCAATCACGATCAGGACAATCCAAAAAGCATTGCCATCCTCGTCGATTCGATGCACGACATAACAATCGACGGCAGCGGAGCCGACATCATGTGTCACGGCACAATGATACCCATTGTCATTCAGAATTCGCAGCGCATAATCCTGCAAAACCTTCACATCGATTTCCGGACACCCCACATCGGTCAGGCCCAGATAGTACAGATAACCCCACAGGGCACCGTGCTCAAGACAGCACCGTGGATGAATGCCCGCGTCAGCCCCGACGGCCGTCTGCAGCACTTCTGCGACGAGGGACACGGCGCACAATGGGTCTGCACCCCACAGGCAGCCATTGCGTTCGACCAGAATACACGCCACATAGTATATAGGACCAGCGACGTCGTCCTATGGCCACAAAAAGCCATACAGACAGGTCCCGACACTTTCCTGCTGGAAGGCTGGCACAACGACCGCCTCAGCGTAGGCAATATACTCGCCCTGCGCGACTGGTCGCGCCCCACACCAGGTATATTCCTTGCCCACAACCGTGATACCCGTATCCTCAATACCCAGGTACACTATGCCGATGGAATGGCACTAATTGCACAATTATGCGAGAATATCACACTCGACGGCTTCTGCGTCTCACTTCGCTCAGCCGATGACCCACGCTATTTCACCAGCCAGGCGGACGCAACCCATTTCAGCGGTTGCAAGGGAAAAATCATCAGCCGTAACGGCCTGTACGAGCACATGATGGACGATGCCATCAACGTACACGGGACGTACGTCAAGGTTATGGAACGCATTGACGACACCACCTTGCGTTGCGCCTATCAGCACGGACAGTCATGGGGCTTCGACTGGGGATATGCCGGAGATCAGGTATCCATTGTCCGCAGCCGCACTATGGAGAAGCTCGACTGCGGTCCGCTCCGCATACACAGCATCAGCAACCTCAGGGATGGCACCGACAACCTGTTCGGACAGAAAGAAATGATTATACGCTTCGACCGCCCACTTCCAGCCGAGGTCACCCCCGATGGTTCCTATGGCATCGAGAACCTTACCTGGACACCCTCAGTATATTTTGCACACAATACCATACGCAACAACCGTGCACGAGGCTCACTTTTCTCCACACCTCGCAAGGTCGTATGCGAGAACAACTTCTTCGACCACACCAGCGGTACTGCCATACTACTGTGCGGCGACTGCAACGGATGGTACGAGACAGGCGCATGCCGCGACGTTCTCATTCGCAACAACCACTTCCTCAACGCCCTCACCAGCCCCTTCCAGTTCACCAATGCCGTCATCAGCATCTACCCCGAGATACCGGAACTGGACAGACAGAAGAAATACTTCCACGGAGGCCCCCTTGCAGGACACAAATACGCAATTCGCATCACCGGCAATCTATTCGAGACATTCGACCAACCCCTGCTTTATGCCAAGAGTGTTGACGGCCTGCAGTTCAGCAAAAACCGCGTAATCCACAACAACGACTATCCCGCATACCATTGGATTACACAACCCGTTACCCTCGAGCGCGTCATCAACTACTCCGAAAAATGAAAATTGCAAAAATACTCCCCCTGGCACTTTTGCTGACCATCACCGTCAGTGCCCAGGATACAGCCAGGTATAACCCACGAATGGCAGAGTGCATAGAATTTCTGTACAGCAACATGTCTCTTCCCGACAGCGTTGACTACCCCCACAGCTATTGGAAGGAGCAAGTCCGTCTTGCCCTCCGCGCACGACGGGAAATGTCATGGGGAGACAGCGTTCCTCGCTGGGAATTCCTCAATTACGTACTCCCCGTACGCGTCAATAACGAATCGCTGGACAATGCCCGTCAGGTCATCTATCGCGACCTGGCTCCACGCCTACGGGGGCTCACTATGCAGCAGGCAGCCCTCGAGGTCAATCACTGGTGTCACGAACACGTCAGCTACCGACCCAGCGACGCCCGCACATCCTCGCCCCTTGCCACTATGGCAAACACCATAGGACGATGCGGCGAGGAAAGCACCTTCACCGTAGCCGCATTACGCTCGGTAGGCATTCCCGCCCGACAGGTCTATTGCCCCCGCTGGGCACATACAGACGACAACCACGCATGGGTCGAGGTATGGATATGCAATCCCTCATCCCCCACAGGTTCCTGGCATTTCATGGGAGCCTGCGAACCCGAGGAAACACTTGACCGCGGCTGGTTCAACTGGGCAGCAAGCCGTTCAATGCTTGTCCGCACCTATGACCAGGAAGGTAATGAAATACAAACCACCTCAACCTATGCCCCCACCAAGACCCTCAACGTCCACGTTGCAGACGAGACAGGCAAGCCCGTAAGCGATGCAACCGTCGATTTTCGCCTATACAACTATTCCGAGTTTTTCCCCCTCCACACCACCGTTACCGACAGCAACGGCAATGCATACTTCACAACCGGCTATGGCGACCTGCAGATATGGGTCAGCAAGGACGGCAAGTACGGAGTGCAGAAAGCCGATGCCTATACCACCCATGTCACCATAGTGCCATGCTACAGTGCAGGAGCCTCGTGGATATGCGAATACGACTGGCACGTACCACGCACACAATTGCCCGAACCCGACCGCTCTGTCGTTGACACCGTCAGTCACAACGGACGCCGCCTGTTGGCCGAGGACAAGATACGCACGGCATATCAGCAACGGACCTTCTACAACGGCAAGGACTCACTGCTCAGACAGGCAAGGAGCAACTGGCCAGTAATCCGTAACTTCATCAACCAGGGACACCCCAACACCGATTTGGTGATACGGGGGCTGAGCGAGAAAGACCTCCGCGATGTTACCGCCGATGTCCTGCGCGATGCCTGCCTGATGCCCCAGGCAGGACTGCAGAGTGGGGGAGTACGAGTCTCCACCGAACCCCTTCGTCCATACGTCGCATTCATTCAGAAAAACCTCCCTCCAATGACCTCATCCCAATGGATAGAGTGGGTTAGGAACAATATTACTATCGATGAAACCGCTAATTCCCGCCAACTACCCATGTCCGTCACAGGCATCTACCATACCCGCCGCTGCGACTCAGCCAATCGCGAGCTGTTCACCGTTGCCGGAGCCCGTGCCCTCGGTCTCAGGGCAGAGCTGAATCCCGTAGGAAAAGCAGTCGTCCAGGGACTGTCGCTTGCAACGGAAGGAACAGCCGTACCCATGGGAACACTCAGACTGGACGTACCGGCAGACGTAATGTACTGTCACGGTTACACCGTATCACGTATGGTAAACGGCCGTCCCATGTCCCTCGACTATGCCGACGACGACCCCACCGTCACACACAAGTTCCGCCAAGGACTGCAACTGCCTGCCGGAGACTACCTCCTCACCACAGGCACACGCCTTGCTGGCGGAGACGTCCTTACACGCAGCCTCATGTTCACCCTCCCAGCAGACAGGACCATCACCGTCCCCGTCATCTTCCGCAAGAGCGACAAAAGCGTCCGTAGCGACCTTCAACTCGATGACAGCGAGAAAAATTCAAGTGCAACCTCGATACAATCCGCCCAATAACATGATACTGGAAGTATGCTGCGGCAATATCCCCAGCGTCCGCGCAGCCATACAAGGCAGGGCACAGCGCATCGAACTCTGTCGCGACCTCGAACACGACGGACTCACCCCCGATGCACCGACGATAAGCCAGGCAATAGCCCTCTGCCACCCCGCAGGCATCCCCGTACACGTACTCATACGACCTCGTGCAGGTGACTTCGTCTATACCGCAGAGGAAATCCAGCAGATACTCGCAGACATCCACACCTCAGTCCAACTCGGTGTCGACGGCATAGTCATCGGAGCACTCACCACCGATGGTGACATAGACCTCCAGCAGACCCGGCAGATGATACAGCATGCACGTCAGTCAGGCAGACAGGTCAGCATCACCTTCCATCGTGCCTTCGATGTATGCCGCAACCCCCTCCAGGCACTCGACCAGATTGCAAGTCTGGGATGCGACCGCATCCTCACATCCGGCCAACAACCCACCGCCCAGCAAGGCATACCGTTACTCAGGGAACTCGTCAGGGCAGCTCGTGGCAGAATCACAATACTCTGCGGTGCAGGCGTCAATCCCCATAACGCCGCCCAAATCCTGCACCAGACAGGTGCTACCGAATTGCACGGCTCCCTCCGCACCGGCACCGTCACCGACCCCACCCAAGTCCGACTGCTATTGGATAATATCGCATCCTATTAATAAAAACCACGAATCTATCGAATCTTACTAATCTTTACGAAAACCAATAAAACAACCCTTTATGAGCCTGATGCTCCTGTCGTAGCATACAACACCATCAGTAATAATCCTGCTTGTAAGCAAGCTTTCAGACAGCATTATCACTAATGGTGTATCCTTATCAGGATTACGGCTCATCAAGGAAAAACATCAAAAAGTTTACGG
>ODAI012462926.1_pt1 | contig 16708 bp, 20 predicted proteins | sample 1539321 | NCBI WGS metagenome assembly ODAI01 (sample SAMN02144231, study PRJEB22623) | gut metagenome | biome: sheep rumen | host: Ovis aries | place: New Zealand | reverse complement strand
GTTCATAGTGGTCAAGCTCCAAAACGTGTTTTTCTTCTCTTGCCATAGTTATCGCTCCTGTTCTTTATTCTTCGGGGCCTTGTCCTTCTCCAGCGCCCGGTGCATCCTGCCGGTGATCTCCTTTGCTGCGTCGCAGATCGCAGAGAGTTCCGCGCGGATGTCCTTGGGTTCCGTCTCCTTGAACCGCTCCGGCATACGACTGAAATCGTAGCCGGACACGTCGATTCCGTACCGCTTGCACACCACATAGGAGACGCTGTAGGCGGCAAAGGCCGCGTCCTGCCGGTTGTAGTCCGGCGTGGTGTAGGCAAGCTCCGCATGGGCCAGCTCTTTGGAGAGGCTGCGGAAGATGTCGTGGGCCTCCATACCGCGGCGGACAAAGATCACGTCCTGTTCCCGGTCATAGAGCGCACCCATGCTGTTCGGGAGTTCGTCCACGCCCTGGATCTGCACCGGGGAACGGTGGATCAGGGCAGCGATCAGCTGACGGTCATCCCGGACCGGGTTCGGGCGCTGCCTCGGCTTTGCGGTGGTCTGGGAGATGTCAAAAACGTGCTTTACGTTAAAGCCGGTGCCGATGCTCCCGTCCGCACGCTCATAGCTGCTGCCCGGCTCCAGAATCTTGATGTGGGTCTCCTCCTTGCGGATGGACGCGCCCATGTCCTTCCAGGCGTCAAACTCTTTGAGCTGGGTCGCCATCGGCTTTTGCGCCAGCACCAGCAGTGTGTTGGTGGCGGTGTAATGGATGAGGCGGGCCTTCACGTCCAGGAACACCTTGTAGCGGTCGCCGTCCGTGCTGACCTCCCTTGTGGTCTCATCCGCAAGGGCGTAGACCTCATCCCGTTCCGCCTGCTTCTTTTCGGCCCAGGCGTCCTTGTCGAAGTTCTTTTCCTCCATCTCCGGGCGGCTGTTGGCCTCAAACAGATCATCAAAGTTACTCATAAGATTTACCTCGCTTTCGTTTTATTCTTTTTCTTTCGCTGCGGCTGCTTATGTTCGGTCACTTTAGGCGTACCTGCCTTCGGGGACCGCTCCGGGTCTTTTCGGACCGGTTCTTCCTTCTTTTCCTGGCGGCTAGCCCTGATCTCCCGTAGCTCCTCGCGGACGGAAGGACGGGCCTCCGCCTTCTTAGAAGTACCCTCGTCGGTTCTTGCTTGCTTCCCGGAGATAGGCGCGGACGGAGGGGATTTTTCCGTCCTCGCCGCGGAGGGGTTTGGGGATTCCCGTTCCTCCTTCCTTACGGGCTTTCCCATGAGGTCGTCCACCAGCCGGTCCTCTGCAGCCTTTTCCGGTTTGGCCTGCTCCGGCGCTGCCGGTGTCTTGGCTGCCCTGGACTGCTCCACATCGTATTTGATGGAAGCCGCGTCCACCGTCGCCATCTTGAACCGCTCCACGATCCGGTTGATCTTGGAAGCGTCCTCGGCGCGGCACATGATGTCTACCAGGCCGTCCGGTGTCGGTTCCGTTCCCTTTAAGGCGCAGTAGACAACACCATACCGTTTGGCTTCTTTGGTAAACTGCTTCAGATGTTTCTCGCTAACGGAAAACACCTTTAACTCCTTGCCGGATTTCAGCATGGCAGTCAGCCGCTGATGTCCGGCGATCTTGTTCTTGTCCCTGTTTTTCAGGATGGTATAGAGGGCTGCGGCAATGTTCTTGGCGGCTGTACCGGTCAGCTTTAAGACCACTTCCGTACCCTCAAGGCTGAGTCTTACGACCTGTTCAGCCGCGTCGCCTGATCCATTCATCGCGTTTCGTCTCCTTTCCTTTGGTTTTTTCTTCTGCCTCGATGGTATTCAGCTTTTCGCTCATTACGCCGGAGCGCACGGCAATGTCATCACATAGGCGTACCTCCTTCCTGAGCCCTTTCAGCTCTGCCGTGAGCACGGCGATCTGTTCCTTGACCAGAGCGAGCGTGTCATCATCCGATTTCACAGCGACGGTGCGCTGCTTCTTGTAAAGGGATTTCCGCTCATCGGTCACGGTCTCGATCCGCGCTGTCAGCGTGTCCTTATATGAAGAAAGCTGCCCGGCGGTATCGATCTGATGCCGTGCAAGCAGCCTTGCTTCTTCTGATATGGCCTCCATTTTGATGAGATCCTCCCGGAGCAGGAAATGGAGGCGTTTATTCCGGTCTTTGGGCTTGTTCTCCGGAAAGACGCCCAGCAGGTAACAGTAGTGGTAATACAGGGCGCGGAACCCTTTGGCTTTTGGTTTCGGCGGGTAACTGGCTTTATCCCTTGCTTTATCCTTCCTGACCGGACGGTCCTGCCGCAAGATCTGTTCCCGGATGCCCTCCGGGGAATACCGTTCTCCAAAGTTGCGGGAAAGCCGCACGAACCGTTCCTTACCGGGAGGCCGGACGGAAATATCCTTGCCCACCTTGATCTCATAGCCCTTCTTTTTCAGGGCGTCGTAAAACTGCCGCTCCGTCATGGACTGCCGGATGGCATCGTCCACATCAGACCGGACCAGCCCACGCCAGGTAGGACGCTGTTCCTGTTCCGCCCGCCACTCGCCGTAGTGCCTGGACTTTCCCGGCTTTGGCTCCTCGATCACGGACAGGCCGTATTCCCGGCACAATTCATCCGAGGCCCGCCGCATGTCGTAATAGTCCTTTTCCGTGCGGTGGAACTTAATCCCGTCCACAAAAGAGACCGTATTGATGACAAAGTGACTGTGCAAATGATTTTCCTTATCCAGATGGGTGGCAACCAGCACCTGGTATTTCTCACCCCAGAGCTGCCTTGCCAGTTTCACCGCGATCTCATGGGCGATCTCCGGTGTGGCCTCACCGGGGGCAAAGCTCTGGTAGCCGTGATAGGCCACCGTGCCGTCCTCCTTGCCGAAGCGTTTTTTGACCGCCAGCATTTCTTCCCGTGCAGTAGCTGGCAGGCAGTTGACACCGGAGACAAAGTTCTGAAGGAGAACTCCGTCCTCCATCTGCGTCTTTTCCTGATTGGCAGCGTACTCGATCACGTCCGAGAGTCCCTGCATCTGGGCGTCGCTCATGCCGGGCTTTTCAAAGAAAGACGGGTTTTCTGTCTTGTCCGGATTTTCCACATAGATCACCACCTTGCCCAGCCAGCCATGTACGCGCCAGAGGGAGGTCGTTGCCATTACACATCCAGCGATCCCGGCAGGATGACTGCATCCGTGATCCGTTTGACCGCCGCCTCCAGTTTGCGTGCTTCGGTATCGTACCGCTGCGCGTCGATCACACCCAGGGCGTGGGCCTTCTGCGCAATCTGGTTTAAGTTCCGCCCGATGCCGTAAAGCTCCCGCATCATGGAGTAGTAATCCGGGGGCGGTGCCTCCTTCGGGGCAAAGCCTGCCACCAGATGCCGCAGATATGCTTCGCGGGTGAGGCCGCAGCGTTTCACTCTCTTATCCAGCAGCTCCGCCTCCTTTTTGGTCAGGCGGAACAGAATGGGGACATTTCTCTTTCTCATCGCACCGCCTCCCTTACCTCTTTCTGCCTGATGGATTCCGGAACCTGTCGGATCGTTCCGGCTTCCCGGTCGTATTCATATACACGGTCCGACAGCTGCTCTTCCTTTGCGACCTCTGCGCGGTTGACCGCACGGACCATCTCGCCAAGCTCCCTCGGATCGATCTCCGGAGACTTCGGTACGATCAGCAGTTCATGGATCGAAGACGGGAGGATATAAAAGCCTTTCGGAAACAGCTGTTCCGCCTTTTCCAGAACACCCGGATAGGAAAGGACAGCCGCGCCCTTGTTCTTGCTCATGTTAGAGAGTACATAAAGCTGGGAGGGAACTTCCTCCGGTGCGGGATTCTCCAGCAGGTTTTCCGCCGCGTCACGTCCAAACGCAAGGGAGAGCATGGTATCCTCCATGCGATGCAGGCTGGGCGGCTCCGCTTTCAGGCTGTTTTCCTGTGCCTGGGCAAACAAAGTGTCCGTATCCACCGCCCAAAGCTCTGCCAGTTCGTGACTGACCTTAATGCTCCCGACGCCTTCCTCCATCGGGAATTTCAGCTCCAGAATGAGCGCCAGATCCTCCATCTGACGGTGCGGCATCCGGGAGAGCATCTGCCGGTTGTCCCTTCCGTTAATTAGTGTCACGGAAAGGTACTCTTTAACGCTCTCATAATCCCCGTAGTCCAAAGAGCCGATCCGTTCCGTCTTATCCATGGAACGGGATGCGATGCCCGCGATCTCTCTCATGATCTCACTCATTGGCCTGCCGTCTATCGCGGCCTCCCGGTATGGCTCCATGTAGATCACGGGCCCGACTTTATCTCCCTGTTCATGGAATGTGATCCCGACGTGGGCAACGTTGTTGTTTTTCATGGTCTCAACGACCCGGCACTGTATCTGCCGGTCCTCCGGGAAGTACTTCGTGATCCCGGAAACGACCTCATCTGCAAACATCCTTGTCTCGTTCATTTCTTCTTCGCTCCTTTCTCACACTTCTCGATCTGCTCCTGATAGGCAAGCAGACGCTTTAACAGCTTCTCCTCATCCACGTGAGTTTTTGGTACGATTTCCATCTTCATTGATTCGCTCCTTTCAGAAAATACATGTGTGCTGTGACATATTTACCAGGGGTTTCAGGGGCTGCCCCTGACAAGCGGCCTTTAGATTGCGGATGTGGCAATCCAAAGGCGATGCTTGCTGGTATATGACAGACCCTGTCCCCGCATGGTCGAACATTCCTTACCTGCCGAAAAGAAAGATCAGCGTTCCATGTCCTTCGGGCTATACGGTACCGCTTTGATCCCATCGCCGATCCGGAAGAAGGTCTCGGGGAACTTGAACTGCTTTCCGTATTTCTCCAGTTGTTCATCAGAGAGGCTTGCAAAGTTCTCTCCACTGCAATCACAGATGAAGGCCGGTCCGCAGATGATGTCGATCATCTCATGTCCCTCGTCATACAGCGCCCGGTTGGGACGCATCCCATTGATCTTTCCTTCTTCGTTGCAGACCAGGCAGACCTCCTCATCGAAGATATAAACAGGTTCTATCAACCCGCCGCCGACTGCCTGCTGCATCCCCTCCAGGGAGGCATCGATCTCTACGGTTTTTGCCAGCTTTCCCGGCTGCAGCATAATGACCTTGATCGTTTCTTCTTTCATCGTGTATCGCTCCTTTCCTGATGCTGTCGGTTACTGATCCCTTTCAAGTGGCAGAGATAATCGTTGTAGTCCTTTCCATCCGCTGGGAAACGGGCGACGACAGTGTAGTTCCCGGACAACGTCTCCGTCAGCGCCTTTGCCGCCATCCGCCCGGTACGGTCATTGTCCAGCCGCAGGACGATCTTCCGGATACCGGGATGGTCGCCCAGGTACTGCTTTAATGCCAGAGGCAGGGAACTTTCCTGAAGCTCTGCCTTCGGCTTATAGACCCCTGCAAGGGAAAGCAGGTGGTCTGATTGCCAGTCCATGCCCTCAGCCTTTCGGATGGTGGCATAGGATAACAGGTCGATGGCACTCTCAAAAAGATGCAGCGTATTGCTTTCGCTTTTTGCCGGGATGCTGAAGGAAAACCGCTTATCGCTCCCGGTCGCTTCGCCCTTGAAATCTGTCCCGATTCCTCGCAGATTGGCGTATCGCGGCTTTCCATACCGGTCCATGCCGATGAACACAGCATTGTGATATGGAAGGCCCTCATACAACCTTCCGCTTTGCAGGCAGAAGTTAATCAGTTCCCGGTCAATCCCGCGCCCTGTCAGATACCGGATCACCCGGTCAGTTTTCGGGCTGGCTTCGGGAAGTAGCAGCGCCTTTGCTTTTGGCTTTGAAGGGGTAGCAGAAACTGATGTAGAGATTTCGCTGTACCCTGCGATACGCTCAACCGCCTCGATAAAGGGCAATTCCTTGACCTTGATGAGATAGTCCAGGGCGGAACGACCGCCGATCCCGCGGGAGAACCAGTACCATTTGCCATTGGAGATTTTCAGGCTGTCATGCTCACGGGTGCAATAGGTGCTGCCGCCAAAATGCACCAGCTCCTGCGGCTCATAGGTCTTGAGGTAGGTATAAAGATCCATCTCTCTGGCTTTTGCCACCACCTCCGGTGGGATATATGGCATAAAATCACCTACCTTTCCTCGCGTTTTGTGCGGATATACTCCTGCCGGATCACGGCATTGGCCCTGCTTTCTATGGTTCCCCGGATGTCCTCCATGTGGCCTGTTTCCCGTTTCTCCCAGTCCTTGAACACATCCGCCAGCGGTGCAGGAGACTTTAACAGCGCCTTTGTCTGCCCGTCTGTCAGGTCGTGATATTCCAGGGCCAGAAGAATATCCTCCCGCATCACATACTCATAGGCGTGGTTCAGGACTTCTCCGGAAGAGAGTGTAAGCAGCCAGTTTCGGTATCGCTCCTGCTCGGCAAACATCTTTTCGTAGAGCCTTGTGTTCAGTTCCTCATTCGTCATTTGATCTCACCTCCGATCTGAAATAGAAAAAGCCGGATGTTCCTTTGTGGGGAAACACCCGGCTATGTAAAAACCGGTTGATTTCTGCTGAAACCAACCGGTCTGAATATATGTTTTATGTGTCTGAAATGTTATCTCGCGTCCCTATCGTTCTTCGTGTTTTGAATTGATTTTTCTTTCTTCTTCAGGGCTGTCAGTGAGAAATCCAAAATACGGGCTTTCCGCTCAGACAGCATTGTCAGATAGAAATTCTTTTGAAGCTCGCTGACAAAAGGTGTTTGGTCGATGATCTCCCTGATCCTTTCCATGTCGATACGCGGAACAATACGTTTTAATGCGCGGTTACAATCCTCGTTTTGCAGAGAAGAGATGTAATCAAAGTATTTGATTTTCTTCCCGTCCTGCATAATGGCAGAAAGAGGGATGTTGTAAATCCGGTGGTTGCGTTCTCCGGCATCAGAAAGCACCGCCTCCATGATCTTCTCATCCGCCTGCGGATACAGGCAGCTCCCGCAGTCATAGACCGGGGCAAGTGCCATTTCATCGGTGCGGTCATCATACAAAAATCCCCAGTTTCCGTTGTGCCTGTCCCAGTTGCCGATGAAGGCGTCAACGATAAACATATCCCAAAAACGCTCCAGCAGGCTGTCACGGTCAACAAGGGTCTGTTCATCAATCGTCTGAAGGATATCTATGAGCTCTGTCCCATAGCCCTGCCGTTCCGAATCTATCATACGGTTTTTGAGGGACGCAAAGTCCTGCAGGGAGACGCCCGGTTCCGTAAAGTCACCGCAGGCGACAACGATTTTCTGTTTCCCCTTTACCGTATAAACCCCCATCAAGGTTTTCTGAACCGGAATGCCGATGCTCTCATAAATCTGGCATCCCAGGTACTCAGAAAAACAGCTATTGCTGTAACTCATGCCTTTATTCAGCTTTGCCTGCGGAGGAAACTTGAGCATATACTGTTCGCCTTCGTAAATCACGGAGATTTTATTCCCGTTTGCACCGGCATAGGTCTTTTTCCGCTTTTTCAGGTCTGTAAAATCTATGACACCCATACCGTCACGCCCTTTCCAATCTTAAATACTTCTCCCGCAGATACCATGCCTGTTCCGGATTGATGATCTGATTGACCTCCGCATTGTTGATGTCCGTCTGAAGATTGCAGTAGTCACAGTCCCAGCGGAGATAAGGTTCTCCGCTATCCAGCTTCTTCCATGCGGCCTTCATAGCGGCAATGGATTCCATCAGAAATGGCGGCAGGCCGCGTTCAAGATAGGACTTATCTTTTGGAAGGCCGGTTGCACTGTCATAAGGGGAAGACAGCTCCATAATGTCCTCCATCGTACAATCCAACGCTTTCGCAAGCTGCTGAACAGTTTTGGCCGAACAGCGTTCAATTTCGCTTCTTCCTGCGCATATATCCATGATTGTAGTCTTTGGTACACCGCTGACTTTTGAAAGATGGTATTTTGTGATTTGTCTTTGGTCAAGCAAAGTCTGCAAGTCCATGTCGTCACCTCCCATTTATTGTTCATCTTTATTATATCGGCATACCGACCCATTGTCAACAATACGGGGCGAATGACTATTCCCAGATGTCCTTATCTTCCTTGGACAGCGCGTACTTCCTGTGCTTTCGAATTCCCATAATGAAGAAAATGATTCCGGAAATCATCAGCCCTGCATTAAAAACAATGCCGATGTAAAACGGTATCCCTTCCAGCTTCTCAAAGTACAGTATCTGCACCAGCATAATGACCCCCAGCATGAACTGCGATATGGCGGTAACGAAATAAAAAGATAATCGTTTGCTCATTTGCTTTGCTGCCTCCTTCTGTTCGGTGTACATGTCCAGCGGGCCATCAGCCGTGTTTTTCCTCAGATACACCCTGCCGCCATACTCCGCCACGACGCTAATCCCGGTCTGCTCCAGAAACGCAAGATACTCATTCTTCTTTCTGCCGGTGTAGGCTGGCAGGTCGATCTTATACTGATACTTCGCTGGGGAAACGTTCTCAAACTCATATTCACCGCTATGATAGCCGATGAGCATCAGGCCGTTTTGCCCCTGTTCGTTCAGCCATTCTTCTTCCTTGTGAATATCTAAAAAAGCCTTTTTAACGGTTGTCTTCATGGGAAGCCTCCTTCACTTCTTTTGCATTTTGCAACATTTCCTCCAGACGGCTCAGCTCTTTTTCAAAGAACTGTTTTCCTGTGTCTGTGATGATGTATTCGATCTTTCTGTCCCTTGGGTACTCATCCAGCGCCCTGATCCAGCCTTTCTTTTGTAAGGTATCCAATGCCCCATAAAGGGAACCGGCTCCGATATTCACCCGTCCGTCCGTCATTTCTGCGATATCTTTCATCAGGGCGTAACCGTGCGCTGGTCTGTGGAGCCGCAGCAGGATGCAAAAAACAGGCTCTGTGAGAGCACCGGTATTTGCTGTTCGTGCCATGATTTCTCCTTTCTATTACATAAATCGATATATCGTTATTTGTAATATATCGGAATTTGTAATAGTTGTCAACCCCTGAAATGAAAATAGCCGGATGCTCCTTTGTTGGGAAATGCCCGGCTGTGCAAAGACCGGCTGATCTTTATTTGAAAACCAGCCGGTCGGGTATTCTAATGAAAATAGTATCTCTATTCGCTCTTTCTATTTTGTACATCCCGATTCAGTGCCCGGATCCTTCTCCGCCAGATTAGGTACATGGTAATCCATATCACCACAAATATTACAAGGAATACGAGAAAGAAGCTGACGATTCCGGCTATGCTGTGTTCCATCCAGTTCAGAAGATAGCTGACCGGCATCATCGTGATCGCCGCAATCGCAAAGAAGAAACCGCTTTGTTTGGCGATGCTCCAATTCTCCATGTCCCAGATCACAGACGCCGCGCTGTAAACGCTTCCGACCAGACCGGCCAGAAGGGTTTGGATGATGACCGCCATGATCTCGCTGCCTGCCATTTCAACAAATTCAGGGACACAGGCATAGAACCGCCCATCCCCGACGATGAGGGATTCGATAATGGTTATGGCAAGGCAGATCGTTACGCCTACGGGAAATCCGATCAGCCCCCGGATCAATGCTTTCTTTTTCATGTGCCACCTCACATTTCTAACCACTGTTTGATTTTTTGCCACGTATCTGCGGGATGCGTAGCTGGTCGTGCCGTCAGACAGTTGGACGCCAATGGTTCCCGTAAAGCTCAGATCAAACCGTTTGACCTTTTTCAGGTTGATGATCTCCGACTGTGAAATTCGGACAAAGATTTTTTTGTCAAGCCGTTTTTCTGCTTCATACAGCCGCATGCGGAGTATGTATTCTTTCTGTTCTGTCACGGCATAGACTTTTCCGGAAGCCGCATACACGCGAATGATCTCCTCCGGGGAGACAGGCTCTGCCTGATCCTCCCAATGGCCAATGAGCATTTGCGGAACATCGTTTGACAGCTTCTGTATCAGTTCTTTGACCTCCTCTGTCATCTGGTCCGTGATGATCAGGACCTTTGGTTCCTTGCAGTCCTGATCGACTTGTATTTCAATCCGCAATTCATCACCCCCTGTCCTTGCGTACAGTATAGTCATATAAAATCATATCGACCACTCATTTTCGATAAGCGGTCGATATGAAAGCATGTTCGGTCCGAAATTCTCTTTTACCTTGCGACGTTTCTTATAAAACGACGCTCAGGATCATCAGCACCCACAGGTGGATGGGATAGAAGGCGTAGAAGAACCACTTGTTGAAGGAAGATTTTCGTCCCTCCTCACCGTTATACAGGAACATGAAGGGAATCACCAGGAAAGTCATCCAGTCAGAGTTTACGCAGAACATGTCAAAGCCCTGATACCCCTCGATGCCGCCGAACAGCGTAAAGAACAGTACGAGACTGTAAGCAAGGATCGCACCAGCCTGTTTCCACTTGCTGTCATGGAAGAAGTAGGCGAACAGGATAAACGGGATCAGCTGCAAGCCGCCCTCCAGCATAATAACGCTGCCAAAGGGGAGTGGAATGTACAGGACGATGCTGAGTGCAAGTGCCAATACGGTCAGCGAAATGGCCGCGATCCGCAGCCAGATTTTTCGTTTACGCTGATCTGTGGTCTTCGCCAGTTCAAAGAGCCAGATGATGGTAAAGCCGAAAGCCAGCGTCAGGAAGATATTATCCGTGATCCCTCTTTGACCAAATAGTCCAAAGGAAATCACGTTCCCGACCTGCATGAGTCCAGCCGCAATCCAAAGGCGGCGGCAGTACCGGCCTCTGGATTTGGTGTGGAAGAAGCCGTCCACCATCAGCCACGCAAACAGCGGGGCGACAAACCTTGTGATCAGATGCGCCACGCTGCTAAAACTCGTAGAAAAACGCAGCCATGTGTTGTCCAGCACCATGAATACCAGCGCGATGTTTTTCAGCTGCGATCTGTTTAATCCGAATTTCATATCATACCTCTTTTCTCTATTCCAATGCCAGATATCTGCGCAGGTTCAGTTCAAAACGTCGGTTCAGCAAAGCAAAGTACCCCAGCTCCAGCAGAATGAGCGGTACGAGGATCACTGCTGCGCGGACAAAAAGATGAGCAGAAGCCGCTTCAATGTTGATTAAAAAGTTCATAGCAAAGAAAGTGGACAGTACGGCAAAAGCCAATGGAAGCAGAAATAACACGCGCATCTGTCGCTTCTGAATCCTCAAAATCTGCGGTACTGACAGTCCGAAACGATACAGGTTTCTCGACTGGGGCCGATTCTCTCTTGCGTCATTCACCAGGCGGAAATAAAGCAGACTGGCAGAGGCCACAATAAAAATCAAGGAAAGAAGAAGTGTTACGTACCCAAGCAGCTCATACTGGTACTCCTGCATGTCAATATCCACAATCCGTGCAATAAACATGCGGGGCGTTCCGTAACCGGACGCGATTCGTTCTGACAGAATACGGCTGGCGGCACGCACTTCTTCTGCCTGGGCTCCATCATCCGCCTGATATTCGTATGCGGTTACAATACTCATCTTCCCAGATGACAGAAGGCTGTCATAGGTACTGTCGCTGACGACATAGGAGTGATTCCGCCGATGAAATTCGAGCAATGGCGCAGCTGTGCCGACAATCTCCACCGCATCCGTATCGGTGATAACAACCGCTGTTCCGGAGACTTCATAGCCGCTGATATCAATAGCCTGCCCATCCGCAGGCGCGAGCCTGCTTCCGGTCTGATGGTTGTAATCCGACGCCCTCAGCAGCTTATTGGCATGCATTTCATCATCGCCGTATTCCAGGATATCATACCGATAGGGTACATAGCTCACTCCGCATTCCCACAGGGTCTGTTCAATCTGTCTCGTGTTTTCTTCTGCCTCGTCATCCCCTTCAAAGGACATGTAGAGGACAGCAGCCGGATTCATGGCCGTGATGTCTTCGCGCACAGAAGTCATGATGGAGATACAGGTGATTATGGCGGAAAAGGCCATCGTCAGCATGACGGTAGATATAAACATCGTAGTGACGGAACTTTTTAATTTGTCCCGCAGCCCGGAAACCCAGATGGCGTTTCCATCCTGCAGATACCGCTTTGACCGGCGGCGGACTCCTTCCAGGAACAGGAAAACGAACTCCCGGAACACCAGAAACAATCCAACGCACACGAAGGCGATAATCATCGGAACAATATTTTTCACCAGTATCTCATTCTTTTCGAAAAAGCTTCGGAGCCATGGTATCTCATGGAAAGCCGTCAGCAGATAGCCGAAAATCAAAGATACCAGTCCCAGGATCGCCAAAACAGGATGGAATTTCATGTTCCTGCTCTCGTTCTCCCTACTTGAAATGAGTTCCCTGACAGGAATTCTGGTGAGCTTCCTTCCCTGAAAAAGACTGACCAGAACAAAGACTGCCAGAAATCCAATAACCGTATCCCGTATGGCCTGCCACGGAAACACATATCGGATTTCACTCAGGTGTATGAAGCTTGCCATCATCATCACAGTCAGATGAGCAAATACCAGTCCGATCAAAACCCCCGCGGCAACAGCACTTGCGCCAATCAGCAGGTTTTCCAGAAGAACCATGCGCCGAACCTGCCCTTTACTCATGCCCATCATCAGCAAGGTTCCGTAGGTCTGCCTTTTTTTCTTTATGAAGGCAAGGATCGACAGGGTCAAAAAGCCAAGGGAAAAAATCAGAATTGCCACCTGCGCGTAACTCATCATATCCTTAACAGAGAGGTCCGCTGAAAGCTCTGGGTGATGACGATCTGCGGAGAAAACGAAAAAAACAACGACCGTAAAAATACTGCTCAGCCAGTAGGCCGCATAGTTTTCCCTGTCCCGCAGCACGTTGTTTCGCACAAATTGTCCAAAGGTCATATCACGCACCTCCCAGAAATTTGAGGACACCTAAGATCTCGTCATAAAAATGAAGCTGGTTGTCCTCCCGGTAAAGCTCATGAAAGACCTTTCCGTCCCGGATGAATACCACTCTTCCGCAAAAGCTTGCTGTCCGCGGATCGTGGGTAACAACAATGGAAGAAACCTGTTCTTTTGCGTTCAACGCAGCGAACATCTGCATCACCTGTTCTGCAGAAGCGGAGTCCAGGTTGCCGGTGGGTTCGTCTGCAAGGAGCAGGCTGGGATGGTGAATGATCGCGCGGGCAATCGCGGCCCGCTGGGCCTGGCCGCCGGAAACCTCGTAGGTTCTGCTGTCAAAGACCGTATCAATGCCCAGCTTCTTCGCATAGGCGTGTGCCTCTTTGCGCATGGTATCCGGGTCTTTCTTCTGGAACATAAGCGGCAGCATGATGTTCTCCCCGATCGTCAGGGTATCCACCAGATTATAGTCTTGAAAGACAAAGCCCAGTTTGTCCCTGCGAAACCGGGCGGCTTCTCCTTCTTTCAGCCGGGAGATATCTTCCCCTCCGATGCGAATCTCACCGGAGGTCAGCGGCAGGATGCCGGAAATCAGGTTCAAAAGGGTGGATTTTCCGCTTCCGGAAGCCCCCATAATGGCGACAAATTCGCCTTCCGTAACCGACAACGACAGATGATCTACTGCCATGACTTTTATCTTGTTTCCATATACCTTCGTTGCCTGATCGACAGATAACACATTCATGTAAGATGATTCCTCCTTTTGTTTCTGTATCGGTTTACGCTGTGATCATACAAAAAAAGAGATATGAAAAACATCTTCTAAAGTGACAGAAAGTGACATGGGCTGTCACTTTCCGCGAAAAATCATGCTTTTTTCTTTAAAACACAATCGAAACCACAGTTCCTTTGCCTGCCTCAGACTCTATTTCAATCTTATGTCCCAGGTCGTCCAATACCGTCTTTACCAGATACAACCCGATGCCGGAGGACTGGTCGTTTTCACGACCGTTGGAGCCTGTATAATAGAGCTCAAAGACCCGGGGGAGATCCCGCGGGCGGATGCCGACGCCCTCATCCCGTATGGCAAGGGATATATCTTTCCCTTCCTTACTCGTGCGAATCTCAATCCCGGAGCCTGCCGAAGAATACTTAACCGCATTGTGGAGCAGCTGTTCTATCACAAAGGCCAGCCACTTCCTGTCGCTGTGAATCAAAGCCCGATCCTCATATTCTACTCTTGGGAACACCTGATATTGGATAAAGAGCCGTTTGTTCTTCCGGATAACCTCCTGCAGCAGTTCTTCCAAAGAGATTTCCTCGATCACCAGATCATTTTTGACCTGTCCGGCGCGGGCGAGTCCCAGCATCAGATCCATTTGGTTCTGCAGGCGGTCCAGCTCATACAGCACACCGAAAGTGTCTATCTGCTTTGTGTCATTCTGCACCATCAGGCGAATCACGCTGACAGGGGTTTTCATCTGATGGATCCACTGCATCAAATGGCTCTGCCACCGGCTATTTTTCTCCTGCCAGGTATTCATCTGGTGCTGATAGCTTTCATAACATTTCCTATTATAACGGAAAAAAGCGTTGGTTTCCGCGTCTGTCGTTTCCGCTTCAACCATATCCTCTAAGGCACCCGGAGCGTGATTCAGCGTCTTGTAAAGTTTTCGTTTCCGGATATACCGCAGCACCATTAGCATCAGCAGCAGGAACATAGATAGAAACAGGAAATAAAAAATGCCGCCCGCTGTCTGAAATCCATCCAACCGGTGATAGCCATAAGACAGAAGCACGGCATTGAAAAGATAAAGAAGAATGATATCCAAATGGTCTTTCAAAAACAGTTTCATACTTTGTCACCTCCGATAACCAGCTTATAGCCGAACGATCGGACCACCCGGATTTCTACAGGAATTCCTGCGGCGGTAAGCTTTTCCCGCAGTCTGCGGATGTTGACATTTAAGGTGTTCTCCTCCACAAAAGCATCACTGTCCCAGACCTGCATGAACAGCTCTCCTCTGGATACAGCATCCGGAAATGCGGAGAACAGTTCCCGGAACAGGTTGTTTTCTGTAAAGGACAGCTCTGTTTGACGCTCCTTGTACGCTACGGTCTGCCGGTTTTCCCAAAAGGTGATACCACACTTTTCCACCCCCCGATCTGTGAACTCGGGTTTTAATTCTCCGTAATTACGGCGAATGGTGGCATTTATCTTGGCGAGCAACACATCCGGATCAAAGGGCTTTGTGACATAATCGTCCGCACCGGACTCCATCCCGCGGATCTGGTCCGCCGTGCTGTTTCGGGCCGACATGATCAGAATCGGAACTTTTGTACGCTCCCGCAGACTCCGGCACCAGTAAAACCCGTCATATTTCGGCAAATTGATATCCAAAAGGATCAGATCCGGCTGTTCCACTTCGATTTGCCGGTCAACGACTGAAAAATCCTTTGCCTCTGTGCAGTCATAACCATAGCGGGAAAGCAGTCTGGAAATCTGTTCTGCAAGCGCCCGGTCATCTTCAATGATTGTAATCTTATAAGACAAGCAATTTTTCCTCCTGTGATAACGAACGGCTTCTTCAGGTCAGGAAAGCCCTGGCATTTCTCTCATCCAGCAGTTGATTCTGTCGAATACTGCGTTTCCCTTATGCGGAACGCAGTCATGCATCCTATTCCTAATACTATCCATATAACTATATCCTCACCGACAATTTTCCAATGATCGAACTAAAAATCTGACAGCTCACCAACAAATTTGTCTATATCTATCACCCAAGATCCGTAAGATTTACATAGATGAATAACGGGGAGCGGCTTTTGCAAGATCAGATTCGCCTCATCCATCTCCTCCGGATAATGATAGAATTGTTTGCCTTTCGGAAAATCATTTTTCTTTTGCCACTCCTCAAATCCTTTGATAAAGCATTTATGCTCCGGCAGCTTGATTCTCTCAAACAGCGTCTCATCAAAAAGCCTTACCAGATGATAAAAGCCATGTGCCTCCGGAACGAAACATTTTTCTATTTTCTTGACAGGGTAGCCCCGTCGCTGATGTGCTTCACAAATTTTTTGAAGACATTCGCTTATACTCTCTGCATCTTTGCCCACAAGAGAAATAAAAAATCGAACATAGTACTTTTCTATGCCTGTAAGTTTTTTCTTCGCCAGGAACTTCTCCGCTTCTGCAAGTGCTTCCTGACGTTTCGCATCATTTTCATAATATAAAGCGCTGAGCAGATTGATGACATTGTCTGTATACCCAGTCACTTTCAGCATTGGCAGGGTATCCGGAACAAATGACTCGATCACCTCATAATCATTGCAGGCAAAGCAGGTGAGAAGCCCGTCAACGATGTTTCCCGTATAGAGTCCGCCGCTGTGTGTACTCCCTCCGCTGAGCAGAGAAGTCCTCCCGTTTTGCCAGAGGGCATCATTCAGCTTCTGATAATCATCCTCACAAAAAGCAATGTAGTAAGCAAAATATTTTATGTCTCGAAGAAGCAGGTCAATGTACGATTTTGTTCTTGCCGCTTTATCAGGATCTTTGTTTTTATCCTCCAGATAATTTTTGAAAATCCTCTGGTTCAGCTCTTCAAATTCCTGCATGTTTTGCGGGTAGTAGTATGAGCCCCATTTTTTTTGATGATCCTCTCTCATCTTCTGATATAGTTCTATGTATTCTTTCATGGTAACCCTTTCCATAAAAAACCATTCCAAATGCCTCTGCAAATTTCTAATGATCTGTGCTTTCCTGAATAAAACGCTCCCGCCTCAAATAGATCTCTCATTTTTCAACAGCCCGTACATTGCTCTGTCATGATTCCATTCCAGACCGTTTTTGAGTGCCACAGCATAATCCATGAACTGTTCTTTGCGGCTTCTATAAATACTTTCCCCATAGGCGGTGTGTATTTTTACTCCATT
>ODAI012024174.1_pt1 | contig 16709 bp, 13 predicted proteins | sample 1539321 | NCBI WGS metagenome assembly ODAI01 (sample SAMN02144231, study PRJEB22623) | gut metagenome | biome: sheep rumen | host: Ovis aries | place: New Zealand | reverse complement strand
TATGTCAGTGATAAGGACTGGCAGCGTTTTCTTGAGTTTTCTAAAGATTTGGAAACTCCAAATATTGTAATCAATTTGAATACAATAAAACAAAATTTCATAAGGCTAAGAGATTCTTTTCCTTATGCCCGCATTTATTATGCAATGAAGTCTAACCCAGGTGAACCAGTTCTGGAAATGCTTGCCGAAATGGGGTCCTGCTTTGATATTGCTTCCCGCTACGAGCTGGACATGATTTCAAAGTTTAACGTTTCTCCTGACCGTCTTTCTTATGGAAATACAATAAAAAAGGCAAAGGACATCAAGTATTTTTACGATAAAGGTGTCCGCATGTTTGCAACAGACAGCAAGGATGACCTTAAAGCAATTGCAGAAAATGCACCGGGCAGCCGCATTTATGTGCGCATTCTTGTAGAAAATTCAGTTAGTGCAGACTGGCCTCTTTCCCGCAAGTTTGGCTGCCACCCAGATATGGCTTACGACCTGCTGGTGCTTGCCCGTGACCTTGGCTTAACTCCTTATGGAATCAGCTTCCACGTAGGAAGCCAGCAGCGAGATATTGGTCAGTGGAATGATGCCATTGCCAAGGTAAAATATCTTTTTACTTCTCTTGAAGAGGAAGAGGGTATCCGCCTGAGCATGATAAATATGGGTGGTGGCTTTCCTGCAAGCTATATTGAACCTACAAACACTCTTGCCGAGTATGCATCAGAAATTACCCGTTATATTCAGGAAGACTTTGGTGATGAAATACCAGAAATCATTCTTGAACCGGGCCGCTCGCTTGTTGGTGACAGTGGTATTTTGACTTCGGAAGTTATTCTGACATCCCGCAAAAACAACACTGCTCTTGCCCGTTGGGTTTATGTAGATGCCGGAAAGTTCAATGGTCTGATTGAAACACTGGACGAATCTATTAAATATCCTATTGTAACCAGCCGTGATAAGCCCGGCGAAAAAGAAGGCATTGTAATTATTGCGGGCCCTACCTGCGATAGTATGGATATAATGTACGAAGATGCCAAATACAAGCTGCCAATTTCTTTGAAGGCTGGCGATAAGCTCTACTGGCTTTCTACAGGAGCCTATACTTCAACTTACGCCTCGGTTGCCTTCAACGGCTTCCCACCGATTAAGACTTATTTTATGAAATAAGCCTAAAATCGAAAATCCGTTAAAAAACGGGCTGCGACAGTGGGCCGTTTTAGGATTATCGAAAAAATGGCTCAAGCTGCGAGACTTGCGAGCAGCCAAAAATCTAAAATAAATCAGACAAAAATTCTGAATAATCCTTGATTATGTCCGGGTGATCCTTGGCGTAATCAAGGATTTTTTTTGCCAGGCCGCCATGGTGGAGGAGTTCGGTGATTTGAGAACGAGGCACCTTGTTTATTGCGGGGCAGGTTGGGGTAAGGGCAACGGCAAGGGCGGGCTCCCCGGCGGCTGTGTCGCGGTGGAGGGCAGACTCCCCGGCGGCAAGTTCCCCGGAATCCGCATTGCTTTTGGTGACGGCAAGAGTCCCTGCAGTTGCCACTCCGGAGTTCATGCTGTTCTGGCTGGCAGGTGCCGCAAGTGGCGTCAGCGGAGCCGCCGCTGGGCGGCGCACTGCGCGAAAGGGCCAGATGCTGCAGTCAAAGGGCTTCAGTTCTGGAGGGAGGATGCAGCCTCGGCTGGCTTCCAGAAATGGACATGGAGCCTCTTCTTCTGGGTCGTTTGTTTTGTACTGGTCAGAAATGTCGAAGGTGAAGGAGCTTGCCGGGGTGCCGGCAGAAGTTACGGAAGCAGCTTTACCGGCCGGGCGGAACTTTGCGGTCGGGTAGAGTACGCGGAGCTTTTCTACAGTTGCTTGGTCAAAAATTGGGGTTTCCCAGAGGCTTTGGCGGCGAAAAGAACAGCAAAAACGACATTCTGCACAATCAGATTTTTTAAGAATAGAAGAAAGCATTTAGTCCACCACTAATTATTGAATATTTCCGTAAAACTTTTCTAAAATTATACTAGGCTTATAAGAAAGCTTTGCTTTGCGCAATCCTTCCACACCCATATCTTCCTCGCGGTTCAGGTAAAGAAAATCGCTGCAAGCTTTAGCAAACTGCTGATTAATAACTGCGTAGGCCCCATTTTTCTCGTGCTCAAAGACAGCCTTTTCATAAATTACATCTAAAACGCTGTTAGACACAGGTGATGCAAGGGTCATAGCAGCAGGATCGCCATTTATATAGAGAACCCCACCTCGTATTCTTAGCAGCTCGGCATTTTCAAGGGCGTCTTTTATGCTCTGGTGTTCCAGCTGCAGCACGAGATTTTCCCTTCCCCCTTTTTCTTCGAACCATTTTTGAGAAACCGTCAAAATATCTTTGGAAATATCATTTTCTGGAAAGGTCTTAAACTCCCAGTTATTTCCATAAATTCTACAAAAGCGGGAAATATGATTTCTTTTTTTCTGATAATGAGAGCCTGGCAAATCGGCAAGATTTTCTCTTAAATAAATGTAATCGCAGTCATCACGATTAGTTTTCCATGCAATTTGTTTGTGAAAATGTTTAGGAAGGCAGTTATCAATCAAATTTTTTTGTTCTTGTGTTATTAAACAAAAGGAAAGACTTCTATTTTCACTTTTTGAATCTTCAAAAATATAAGAAAGGGCATCCTTTAACCAAGCTTCATCTGCAGCCTGCTGACGTAAAGGAAGAGGAAACGCATAACCCTTTCTATTTTCATCACCATAATAATAACGAAACAGAGTGTTTTTGTGAATTTTTAACCAGGTATTGTACTTTACCTGCAGCAAAAAAAGGTTTGCAATGCAAGAGTCGCTTCCGTAAAGGTCTTTCGTATCAAGATTGTTTTCAAGATACTCAAAATCAAGAAGGTTCATATTTTAAAATTAATCTCGATTCTTGCAAAATTCAAGAAAAATGGCAGAAAAAACAAAAAATTAAATTTGCGGATAAACATTCGCAACATAATTTCGTTTTACCTTCTGAGAAGGTGTCATTTCGAGAGGTTCCTTAAGAATACTGATTTTTGTAATCTGTTCATAAGACTGAAGCTTTTTGTTTACGCGGCTTACAATCATCTTTATTTCATTATAAATTTCAGGCTGAACAAAATCAGGATTACGTTTACAAGCAAGGCGATTGTACAAATCATCAGAAATATAAATCAGGGCTTCAATTTCTTCAGAAGTATTATCGCCTTCAGGATGATAAGCGCGAACAGTTACCTGCTGAACGTCATAATAAAGCTGGAAGGAATCTTCAATTTCTTCCGGATAAACATTTTTACCGCCACTGGTAACAATCAGATTTTTAGCACGTCCACAGAGCATAATATAGTGGTCTTTGTCCATCCAGCCCAGGTCTCCTGTTTTAAGGAAGCCGTCTTCGGTGAACATTTTTGCAGTTTCTTCAGGCATATTATAATAGCCCTTCATAACCATTGGTCCTTTTACGCAGATTTCACCAATGTTTTTTCCGCCTCGTGTATTAGAGGCTCCTGCTTTACCATCACTTTCTTCAGAATATTCGCTTTTCAGAATTTTAATTTCTTCGTAAGGTGAAAAATCTCGTCCAACCGACTGAATTTTAAACTTTTCTACCGGATTAAGGGCAATGATTGGAGAGGTTTCTGTAAGTCCATATCCCTGAATAAAGTCGATACCCATTTCCTGATACTGGCGGAAAACCGATTTTGCCAGAGGTCCGCCACCACAAATTGCGACACGAAGGGTAGAGATATTTGCCTGCTCCAGAATTTTTCCAAAAAGCTTACGTCCAATATTTTTTCCTGTGAATTTTTTGATGATAAAAGAAAGCCCCAGTAAAATAGAAATAACTCCTTTTACGAACGGGCCTTTTGAAGCAATTCCCTTGTTAATGCCGGAAAGCAGCTTATTGTAAAGCAGAGGAACTCCCAGCATAATGGAAATTTTTCCTTCTCGAAGCTCTTTCATTAAACGGGTAACAGCAAGACTCTTTCCAAATACAATTTCTGCGCCTACCTGAAGCGGACAGATAAAGGCTGCCTGCATTGTGTAGGCATGATGAATAGGAAGAAGTGCATAAAACACATCTGTTGGTAAAATTAAAAGATTTGTTTGAGCAATATAACCGTCAGAAATAATATTTTTATGGGTTAGCATTACCCCCTTAGGAGTTCCTGTTGTTCCAGAAGTAAACATAATAAGCGCAAGATCATCTTCACTTACTTTTTCGTTTTGCATATTTTCTGAAAGCTTATCTGCCTTAAGATTCATTACAAAAATATCAGGATTTGTCGGGTTTAATGAGTAAATAGAGAGTCCAGGGAAATTTTCTTTTAGGTAAGGAATTTTACCATCATCCATAAAGGCAAATTTTGGGGTTGAAGCTTTTATGATATTTCCAGTTTCCGGGTCATGAAGGCTGTCTGCAATAGGAATTACAACTCCGCTTGCATATAAAATTGCCAGATAAGTAATAGCCCATTCTGGTGAGTTTTTTCCAGCGAGTGCTACATGATCTCCTTTTTTAAGACCACTTGCTGTAAGAAAGTTTGCAAGAATCTGAACTTTTTCATACATCTGAGAATAAGTTAGAGTTCTTTTTGAGCCATTTGGACCATCAAAGTCTGTAAGGCAAGGACGATTTGCAAATCTTTGATTTTGAATATCCAATAGCTCCGGAAAGGTTGGCCATTCGCCGTTAAAATACTTTCCTCTAAATTCTTCTAAATTAGCCCATGGAAGTGGTCTTTTTTTTGACATTAAATCCCCCAAAAATTGTAGTAAATTATAAATTTAATTTTACCACGTTTTAGTGAGATTTCAAATTTTTCCGATATTTTCCAATTCAAGCCTTTCGAAAAAAAAACTCTTCTATTTGAAAATGTAAACCAGAATGATTACTGCAGCAAGAATAAAAAAGAGGTAAACCAGGCTTAAGAGACTGGCTGCTGTTGGAAAGGTGAAAATAAGTAAAGCCTGCACCAGAGTAACGGCACCAAGTGCAATACTTGTGTATCCGCTTCCCTTTGCCCTAAAGGAATTACCCTCTGTATTATTTGAATTTGAGGCTTCATTGAGCTTTTTTAAAAATCGAGATGATAGAAAATAAATGCCAACTGCTATAAAGGCCGCTCCTGCCAAAATGCTTAAAACTGCCTGAAAAATTACCTTGCCGGTCATTTTAGTTTACGTTTACTCCCATTTTCTTGAAGAGGGCATTTAAGTCCTTATCTCCAAGTTTAATCTGGTAGTTGGTATCAAAAGCGTTTTTATTTTTATCATCTGGCTTGTTGTATTTTGTACCGCCCCAGAAGTTATTATTATCTTTTTTTGAATCGTCGGCAAGTGTGTCATCATCATTCCAGATCATGTAAAAAAGCCATTTTGATGATGAAGATTTCAAGGCTTCTGTAGAAGGCACGTAGCTTCCTTCTGAAATTGCGGCCATCTTTTTGCCGCCGCTCCAGCTCATAAGATCATTGTAATATTTATCACCAGCTTTGTGCTTGTTTATGTCGTCATAAATGTCATAACCGACAATGTCGACATATTCATCACCAGGATACCAGGCTGCTTCCTGTCCGTTCCACACCCAGATAAGATTATGTAATCCTTTTTCGTTTGTAAAATAGTCGAACATATAACGGTAAAGTGCCAGGTAAGGCTCCGGGCCTTCCGCTCCCCACCAGAACCAGGCTTTTCCAAGCCCGCCGAACTTGCCGTAATTTCCACAGGCTTCGTGCATCGGGCGCCAGAGCACAACAACTCCGGCATCCTGTAATTCAGCCAGGTAACCTGCTACTGTGTCCAGGTCCTTTTTGATATAAGAAAAATCCTTGCTTGCGGTGTCCAGCTTTTTCTTGGTCTTATCCCAAGGAATGCGGAACTTAATTTCATCTGACCTGAAGCTTGCACCGTTTGCATTATTTGCGCTTGGGTCAAACCAGTGCCAGCAGAAGGTAACAAGACCGCCCTGATACCACCAGAACTTTGCCTTTTCTACCTGATTAGGATGAAACCAGGTTTTGCTGTCGTCTTTTGTAAGCTCCATAAAGTCGAAGCCCATAAGTGCTGTATGCTTACCGGTGTCTGCAAAAACCTTGGCATCCATATCAATGTCGTTGCTCCAGGCGTTGTCCATAATTCCGGTAAGAATCCGTTTTCCGTAAACCTCGTTTTCAAGATACTGCATTACAAGCTTAGTGTTAGAGGTGGCCTTTTCGTCAACCTGGGCTGTGCAGGCTGCCGAAAGAAGAAACGCTGCTGTCATAAGACAAAGCGTTGTTTTTAAAGAGAGAGTAGTTTTCATACCTATTATCTTTCCACACAATCTGAGGATTTGCAAGTTAAATTTAAGTAAAAATTAAATAAAAATATTGAATATTTACTTAAAATACCTAAATAGTGGTTTACTTCTTCTTTTTTGAGACACTTTTTGGTTTTTCGTTATCTGATTTATATTTTTTGTTCTGGAAAACTATTTCATATCCCATATAGGTTGAAATAAATCCCATTTTGTCCATAACGCCAAGAATGTCATAAATTTTATTTAATCGGTTACGAACCGTTCCTTCGGCTTTAAATACTTCATTAGCAATAACTTTATATTGTTTATCTTCAAGTACTTTTTGTAATAACGCTATATCGTTTTCTACAAGTTCATGATATTGAGAAAGATCAAGTATTCTGGTATTTTTTGACTTAGGATTTGAATCAATATTTTGTTTATATTCAATCAAAAGAAAAAGAATAGTTGATAAAACTGTTGTATAACCAAGATGATTGATTAAGATTTCTAGAAAATTGTCATAACCAAAATGTAACTTACTTAATAGTAATAAGCAGTATATTATAACTGTTATGATTATTTTTCTATTTCTTTTATTAATGAAAAAGCCACGTATATACAAAATTGAAATTCCTAAGAAAAACATACAGATTCCAATCGGATTATTAAAATCGTCTATAAAGCATATCAATGTATAATAGAAACTGGCTATTGCAAGAAATTCTAATTTATGAGGATAGAGTGATAAAATAACAAATAAGCATATAACAAATGCATTTCCAATTAATCTGCGTAGGGAATAAAAATTTATATTAGAGATAGCTAAGAATGTTGGTGTTTGGATTTGGTTATAAACTTCAACAGCTGTTAGAAATAAAGCACATAAAGTGGATATTATTTTTATTCCTAACAGAGTATTTTTCTTTACTAAATAATTCGTCATTTTAATTCCAGTGAAGAGAAAAAAGACTATCTAATTCAGGAAAAGAATAAGAACTTAGACTTTGCTTTATTCTGTTCTTGCATATTTCATAATTCCATTTTCCTGAAACAAAAGGATTGTATATTCCATTGTTTTTATCTGTTTCCTCTGATTTATGATAGCCTTCTATCATAGTCAATGCAAGTAAGTTCATTCCATATTCAATTACATCTTTATTTCCACCTTTAAATGTAGAAATGAAATCAAGCCGTTTGAATAAATCAATATCATCACTTGGTAAATGTGAATAGTATTTTTGAAATCCTCTTAATTCTGCAATATAAATGCAAAGATGAGCAATTGCAGTGCGTTCTGGTTCATCACATTCTGCGGCAAAAGGAATTGTAGCAATTAGTTTTGCTGTTTTGCAGTTTCTAAACCATTTGCTTTCTTTTCGACTAAAACGAAAAACTTTTTTCATTTCCTGGACAAAATATTCCCATGTTATAAGTGATAAGCCAAGGTGTTGTTTCAGAGAATTGTCATTTTCTGCTTCAAAGTATTCATTTACGTAAGCAAGATTTGTTCTGTTCATATAAGTACTCCTATTATAATGTAATAATTGTAATATTAAAGAGTTTTTGCATATGATGAATGTAATATTCTTTTTCATGAGTATTGATTTGCGATTATATCTGATTTAACATTCATCTAGGTGTACTTGCTAAAGTATAATAATCGGAGATAATGTTTATGAAAGTGAAGCTTTATTTATTGTTAGTAATGATTACTGTTACCATTATTTTTACATCTTGTAAAAATAATGTGCAAAATTCTATTCCTCAGTTATTTGAGGATAATCCAGCTACAGTTTCATGGAATCCATTAAAAACAGATTCTATCGAAACTTTTGCAGCAACAGTATTTGTATATGAAGATAGTAACCGTAGAACAGGTGGGGCAAAACTTCGTGAACAGTACAAAATGTCTGTTAAAACAGTAGCAGACAAGCAGTATGTCCGACTTGATTTCCCGGCAAAAGAGAAGATATCTGCTAAAAGTGTACTGACAAATGGGTCTGAAACCATTATTGTTGATACAGAAACAAATAAAATAGAGCAGAAGATTATAGCATCAGAATCAGATTTGAAGTTGCTTAATGATCTTGGCTACATTATTTCTCAGCATAACCTATCAAAAATTAATCTTTCCAGAATAAAGACCGAAGCAATGAAACTTGCATTAGATATGAATGAAGATAAAACTGAAAAAGTTCTTTCTATTGGTTTACCATCAAAATATTTTTCGACTGATAAAGAAAAAAGGCTTTCAACAAAGGTATGTTATGATACAGTTAATGAATTGATGGAAACTGTAGAAACTGTTACGGAAATGGAAGACGGTTCAATTGTAACTGTTACAAATTATCCTGTTTATGAGGAAGTTGAAGATGGTCGTATAATTAAGATTGGACAATACAGCATTATTGATACAAAATCAGATGTCCGTTATGAAGGACTTGAAGAAATAGAGTATTTTGATTCTTTATATGATATTCCTGAGTTATCGCATAGGGAATATGAGCAACTTACAGAGGCAGGTAATGCTGTCACAATTGAAAATTTCCCTTTGGGGGACCCAGCAGATCCAAGTTCTACAGAAATTATTATAGAATTATATGACAACATAGAAATTAATATTATTGATGATTCTGTATTTAAATTGATTATGGAGTTATAGCGATATGAAGAAAATAAATTTATTAATTAGTTTATTTTTGACATTTCTTTGTGTCGGTTGTGATGGAAATTTTGGAGTATTAAGTCTGGATTCAACTTATTTGATTATAAATAATGTCGGAAATACAGATGTAGAACTGTTTTGTGAATCTGAAAAAATATGGATTTCTACACTAAAAAAATGTGATGAGATAATTAGTGAAAAGACGCGTAAATGGATTTCTGAGAAAGCAAATATTGAAAATACAAATGATATAAAAATATTTGATATTCCATCTTTTCGGCATATAAATGATAGAAATAATATTGATATTTATTTTGAGGTAATTGTCAATAATGAAAAATATAAAGGAAGCTTATACATAAAAAGTTTACAAGAAGATAGTGGAGTTACTTTATTTTCAGAGGATGTTGTTCTGAAATCCGCATCTGGTAAAGAACTTTCAGCTATTTTTTATTATCAATTTTGGAGGAGTATCTAATTATGACTAAAAGAAAATACATATTCTGTATACAGTTATTTTTATTTGGTTTTTATTCATTTTCTTGTCCTCATATTAATAGTATGGGGTGGTGTGAAGTCGCAAGAGTCCGTATGAATGACACATTACCAGAATTTAATGAAGGAGTGGAAAACTACGGCGATAGAATAAAAGGCGTAGTTTATTTTGAAGGTTTTGATTTTAATCATTACGAAGCGGAATCAAAAGGAATTGAACCAATGCTAGAGGAAACCTATGTTCTACTGAAGCAATTCTACGCAGCAGAAAACCAGCCGGATAAAAAGCCTGTTCCTTTTGTTTTTCTCGGACACAGTCAGGGTGGTTTAAGAAGTCTAGCCATGAGTACATATTTAAAGAAAAAAGATCCTGTTTTATATAAACAGCTTAAAGGAGTCGTAACATTTTCCGGTATAGACAAAGGTCTTAAACTTCTTGAAAACAATGGTGCAAATTTCAGAGCGGCGGCTTATACAGATGTAAGTATTCTTACAAAAGGTGTTTATGGAACTGTTAAGGTTTTTGACTTTAAACCAAATGAGATTATATCTGATTTTATAATTAATAAACTTCTTGGAGAGTGTGCCTCTGCTGGAGTGTATGCTTTAGGCAACCTGGTATTGTGTAATTGGTTAGATTTTACTAAAGGCTTTGCATATCCGATTCTAAATAATGCGCATTGGAATGAATATGCCCAGATTAGAGATATGTGTCCTCAAAGTAATTTTATACAGAAATATGTTCTTGAGGAAAAACCGTATTACTATAAAGTTGCAAGTGGAACAAAAACTGTCATTGTATTGAAACGAGGCCGCTTTGGAATTTTTTATCCGACATTACAAAAGGAAACTGTATATTCGACAGTTCAGACGACAGATGTAAATATGAAAGTAGATAAAGATTTACCTTTGAAATTTTTGATTGGAGAAAAAAATGATTCTTTAAGTATGGCAGACGAAAGTATCCGTAATGGTGTAGATAAAGGAATGAATATTATGGGAGATGTTTTTACTGCTGCGGCTATAATTCATGCAGCAAAATGTGTTGGAGTTATCGGATTATTTACAAATAGCCCGGTCTATTATTCAGACTGTGCTAAAGCTGCAAACTGGTGTTTTAATTATAAACGTGAGATAAATGAATTAATTGGAGAAACAGAAAATGATGGACTTGTTGCAGTAAGCTGCCAGCAGTTGCCAAATGAAACTAAAGTTGGTTCTACTGTTCAGACAAAAGTTTTAAATAAAACAACTAGGGTTATTTATACAGATCGCAATCATAAAAATATTACTGATATAGGAAGTGCTTCAAGAAACCAAATTAATGATTATGCAGATATATTATTGGGAATAAAAAACAGAAAGAATAAAAAACGAAAATAGATTAGATAGGGAATAGTATCTGTTATGAAGAAAAAATTAATTACTATACTAAAAGTATTCTTGATAACACCAATTGTTTTGTTAGTTATATCTTCTTGCAGCAATTCTTCAAACATTCAGCTAACTGGAGATGTAAGAATATCTTTAACTTCACCTTATAATGATATGGTTGAAGCTAAAGTTTATATTGAAGGAGCTGACGGAAATATAGTTACAGGTGCAGTTGTATCTATAAAAACTTCGATAAACACAGTTAGTTTTTTAGATTATAGTTTTCAGCAGGGGTGTTATTACAACCTTGTAGATAAATCTTCTGATGGGCTCTATACGGTTGTTGTTAAGTCTCAGCTTTTTAAATCTCCTGCCGTTTATACAATACCCCATACATTTTTAGAGGATTCTGTTAATTCACAGTCTATTGAAATGACAAACCAAATAGGTCAAAGTTATCAAAAATACGATTCATTTGATACTTCCTACCCAATCAGAGTTACGTGGTCATCTTTAGTAGATGATTGTACCTACAAGGTTATTATAAGAACTCCTGTAAAGATTCTATATGAAATCACAACCAATAATAAGACAATGGAGCTTCCTGCATATACCATTCCTGCAGGAAGCAACTATGTGTATCTTCAGATTCAACAACAAAAATCTTATGGAGATATGTTTTTTGAAAGCTCTGATTATTATTCAGTCTCTATGTATTCAACGGGGAATATAAGTTTTAATGTTCAGTAAAAAATTTATTTTAAGATATCTATGGTGTTTTCTGTTATGTGTCTTCTGTTTTTCCTGTAAAAATAGTCAAAGTCTGGAAATTAATTATTCAATTCTTACTCCAAAATATGACTGGACTTATTTTTCAGACTCATTAATTACTTTTTCAACAAACTTGAATTCAGATGAAATAATGTGGTATTCAGATAAAGATGGATATTTAGGAAATGGAAATGGTTTTACAGTGAAACTTAATCCGGGGTATCATGATATAAAAGCAATTTTTAGGAATAATCAAAAATCAGTTTCAATTTATGTTGAAGAATCTGTTATTACTAATGGTCAAACAGTTACACATATTATTAATTCTAAGCGACAGAGTCTTTTGATTTCAAAAGGTTTGTATAGCCCTAGTCTTGTGACTTTAGATGGTTCAATAAATTATGTTTCTATTGATACAAAGCCTATAAGTGATGAAGTAAAAAAAGATATTCCTATAAATAGAAAATTAAATGGGAAAACAATAATTTCAAAGGCTTCGCGTGAAGCTAACATAAATGAATATTCATTAAATGATGAAAAAAAGTTTTATGTTCTAGATACAAGGCATCAGAATTATGGACCAAATGAACTAATTGCAAAAGTCATACGTGTTTCAGATTCTTATGTTGTATGGTATCCAACGGAAACAGAGGAGTATACTGATATTCAACTGGATGAAAACTTATTAGATTTATGTATTGATGAAATTGAAAATAGAATAATTCCTCGAATAAAAAGTATATGGGGAGAGCTTCCTGATATTGATAAGGATGGAAAAATCTCATTTTTATTTACACCTACAATAAATGAAGAAGGAATTGCTATCGGTTTTTTCAATCCGGAAGATTTTTATAGAAGAGATGAGGATTCTCCGTATAGCAATGAAATGGATATACTTTATATTGCTGTTCCAGAACAAGAAAATTTTTCATATTCTGTAAAGTGTATTTCAGCAACAATAGCTCATGAGCTTACACATGCAATTAATTATAATATTAAGACATATTCACGAGTCTTAAAAAATAATAATAATCCACCTGTTGAAGAAACTTTTCTAGATGAAGCTATGAGTCATCTAAGTGAAAGTTTATGTGGTTATGGTATTTCAGGGGGAAACATTGGCAATCTGTGTTACTATTTGAATAACTTAGAAAGGTATTCTGTACATAAAACTGATTTGATGGGATATATTGATTCGAATGGCCAACGCGCTGCTGCAACTATGTTTTTAAGTTGGTTATTTTGGAAAAGAGGAGGAATAGACTGGAACAAGGAAGATCCTCTTGCAATTATTGATTGTGGAGGAATAAAATTTCTTAAGGAATTGGTTGCAAGTGATGGGGTTGGCTGGGATAATATTGGAAATATTTTTGGTCGGAAGACAGATATTCTTTATGTTCAAATGGTTGAAGAATTAAACGCAACTCGGGCTTTTGCGAAACCTATGCTTCGGGATCCTTATTCCGGAGAGCCTGTTCAATTATATCCGGATTACCAGGAATATTGTATTGATGGAAGTGAATCTAAGTGGAAACTGGAGATTCATGAGTTAAAACCAAATTCATATGTATCTTTAATCCCATATTCTTTTGTGTTATTCGAAAAATGTATAAATGATGAAGAACTTGTTATAAATAATGATCATATGAAAGGGCAAGTCCTAAGTATAATTTATATTAACTAATATTTACCAAACACCATTAGCGTGGATTGCGGCGGCGGTCGTTTTTGCCGCTGTAGTAGGCCTCTTTGTTGCGATACATTGCGGCATCTGCGTTTTGGAAAACCGTTTTATAATCATTACCAGGTTTAAAGAAAGCATATCCAAAGGAAATAGAAAGCTCTTTTCCATATTCATGTACGTGTGAATTAAAATCGACAAGGCATTTTCTATAATTTGCAATAAGGCTGTTCACTTCATCTTCTTCTGTATTTTCGCGAATTATAATAAATTCATCTCCACCAATGCGGTAAATGTGCTCCTCTCCGAAGGCTTTTTTTAGAACACTAGCTGCATCAGAAATCAGAATATCTCCACTTTCGTGGCCCATAGTATCGTTTATTTTCTTTAATCCGTTTACATCAAAAATAATCAGCAGAAAGTCTGCCATTCCTTCGTGGATTTTTAATTCAAGATGCTTTATGTAATCCATATAAGAGGCTTTGTTCCCAACTTCTGTCATTGCGTCGGTATAAGCCTGCTTGTGAATGTAAGAAAGATATTCCTGAAGCTCAGAAGACATTCTTTTAATGCTGTTGGATAGCTGACCAATTTCGTCGTTTGAAGAATAATGAAGGTCTACGTTTAATTCTCCCTTTGAAATGCGGGAAGCTGCCTTTGTAAGCTCTGTTATAGGGCGGACAATATGGCGCATAAGTGTTTTTATAGAAATAAAGAGTGCTACTAAAGTTATAAAAAAGATGATGGTAAGGTTAAACTTCATTTTGTAATCAGCTTCCATTACACTGCTTCTGGGTGCTGAAATTACAAGGTACATTCCATTTTGCATTATCCGGCTAATTGCGTATTGTTTTTTACCATGCCATTTGTATTCAAATACTTCGTTTTTGCCTTTTGTAGATTCTATACATTTGTTTGAAAGGGTTAGCAGTTCATCATTAAACATAAGAGAAGAAAGTCCTTCAGTATATTCAGGATGATAAATAATGCTTCCTGTATCATTTAAAACAAAGCCAAATCCTTCGTTATAATCTATTGTATCTACAACCTTGTGAATTGCGGCCATAGACATATCCATTCCAACTACTCCTAAAAAATTACCATCATCTGTATAGATAGGAATTACATAGGAAATCATATAAACATTAATGTTTTTGTTTGAATAAGGTTGCATCCATAAGGGACTTCCACACTGCTTTGGTTCGTAGTACCAGGCAACGTGCTCCCGGTCGGTGCTTGAATATTGCAGAATATCGGTAGGTGTTGTACTTATATAGTTTCCGTGTGCATCTCGAATAATAAAAATTCCGCTCTGGCTGCCGTAAAGAAGTGGGTCGGGTCTAAAATAAATGGTAAGAACATTTTCGGCACAAAGAGCGGTGTCTATTGCATGAAATGTAAGTGTCTTCATAAAGCTTGCGGTATAAGCTTCGTCATTTTTCATGCGTTTATAATCAAGATTATCGTATATGTATTTTTCCAGAACATTTACAGCTCTTTGAACACTTTTCATATGATTATTAAGCTCGTTTACTTTTTCAGTAGACAGCATAGACATTGAAAGCTCATTATTTGATTCTATTATTTTACGGGTGTTTGGTGCAATTATTGCAAACATTATAAGGTATAGTCCAATTATTGTGCTGTACAAAAGAATAATTAGTTTTGTGCGGATGGACATTTTTTTCACTTTTATTTTACCCTTTCCTTTTTATAAGTTATGAACGTTTTACGCTATTTCCACCAAGTTCTTTTACAAAGAAGCAGCCCTGTGCGGCACGATAATAGTTCTTTTTAATAGTATCTGACAGCTGAACTTCTGTTACTCCAATGGAAAGTGTGATTTTAAGCTTTTCTTCAACTTCTTTACAGAGATTTCTGCAGATATCGTAAGCATCATTTAAAGATTCTGTCATAAGGATTGTAAATTCATCTCCTCCCCAGCGGAAAATTTCGCTCTCGCTTCCGAAGGAGCTTTTAATCATCTTAACAAGTTCTACAAGAATAAGGTCGCCATTCAGATGGTCGTTTTGCTCTTTAAAATAGTCTATATCAATTACTGCAAGAGATTTGTAGCGGGTTGTATTAAAAATTCCATGTTCACCGTACACATCCTTAAAATAATTTCGGTTATAAAGTCCTGTAAGTGGATCTATAGTAGTTTCTTTTGAAGAATTATGATTATTGATTGAATCTCTAAAGATGTAAAAAAATGCAAAAAGTCCAAGTAAAAGGATAAAAAGCTCAATAATAAAGAATTTATGATTTATGTGTAGTTTATTATGACTTTTATCGGTATTTTTGATTACAAGATACCAGTCCATTTCACTGATATAGTTGCAGGTCATAAATCCGTCTTTAAGCTCTGTGTAAATAACTTTTTCTTCTTTCTGAGCAAATTCTGTACTGCGGTAAGAGTTTTCTATATTAACGTTACTTGTGTCTACCTGAACAAGACCATCGTAATCTACAAGATTTATTTTGATGTTATAAAGCTCTTCGTATTGTTCAAAAAGCTTTTGAATTTTAGTCATAATAATGCCAATTCCGCAAACTCCAAGAAGCTTTCCTTTGGAATCGGTAATCCTGGCATTCAAAAAAACTGTCCAGTTATTATGATTCATCTGGTCAATATCGACATCCAGACTGATTGGAAGTTCGCTTTTTACAAAGTTTGAATACCAGATATCGTGACTGTCTACCTGTGGATTTACAATTTTATTAAGGCCTTCTGGTGTATAATAGCGGTGCGAATTTTCAGAAACCAGGAAGGCAGATGTGAATTCTCCGCTTTCTTTAATATCTTTAAGCCAACGACTCATAATATCAATCATTTCTTGTTCATCATAATTATCTTCATTAATTAAATAATCATTAATTAATGCGTCCTTTGCCATGGTTTTGGCAACGAGCATTGGTCCTTCTATCGCTGCATCAATTGCATCATTAACTCTTTGTGCAAGAAGAACGTGGAACTCCTTTTCTGAATGTGAAACATTTGTAGGTAGAAGAAAGATTGCTACTGTAGATAGTAACGAAAGAATAATTACAAGCAGGATTAAAAAGATATGCTTTTTGATTAATGCTGATTTCACTTTCCCTCCCTTTGAAAAACACCTTCTTAATTTTAAATTTTTATAGATGGTTTTTCAAGGGGAAAAGGGTGAAAAATAGCCAGTTTATTTGTAAAACTTATTATGGCACATGAATAACTTCGCGAGGTTTGGCTCCGTTTGCGGGGCCTACAATGCCTCGTTCTTCCATTTCTTCTACCAGGCGTGCGGCGCGGTTGTAGCCAATCTTAAGGCGACGCTGGAGGTAGCTGGCGCTGGCTTTTCCGGACTGAACTACAATTTCGAGGGCCTGGTCGTAAAGAGGGTCGTCGCCTTCTGCTGGATCGCCAAAGAGGCTGCTTGAACCTTCTTCATCATCATCTTCAACAAAGATT
>ODAI013849492.1_pt1 | contig 16712 bp, 19 predicted proteins | sample 1539321 | NCBI WGS metagenome assembly ODAI01 (sample SAMN02144231, study PRJEB22623) | gut metagenome | biome: sheep rumen | host: Ovis aries | place: New Zealand | reverse complement strand
CGGTGGCGACGGTGTTTGGCGCATGGGACCACGGATGGCCGACCGTTGGGCTGCCGCCTCCATGATGGCAGGTCATCCTGGCGACGTGTCCTTGCTCAGTCTCCGCAACACCCCTTTCATGATTTGGTGTGGAGAGTTGGACAGCGCGTACGACCGCAACAAGATGGCTCGTATTCGTGGAGCAGAGATGGACTCCTTATCGGCTGCTGATCCTGGCAGTTATATTCATTCCACGCATATCGTGGAAGGCAAACCTCACTGGATGGACCAAGTGGATACCGTTGCCATCACATGGATGCAGCAGTATCGCAGGAATCCATACCCAAAGAAGATAGTCTGGTGCCAAGGTGATGTGATGCACCGCCACTTCTACTGGTTGACCATTCCAGAAAATGAGAAAGCCACAAAAGGCGACATCGTTCGCGCTGAATTGAGTGGCAACACCATAGAGATTACTGCCTGCGACTACAATCGCATACGCATCAATCTGAACGACACGATGCTGAATCTCGACAAGAAAGTCAAAGTGAGATACAAAGGTAAAACTGTATTCAAGGGAAAGGTGGCTCGCACGGAAAAGTACCTCCGGCAAAGTTTAGACGAAAGAGGCGATATCCGCTATAGCTTTCCTTCCTACATAGATGTTGATTTGTAGAGCAGGCATAGCCTTCGCTGCCTATATGACAATGGGGACAGACCAATAGTTGGCTGTCCCCACTGTCATTGATGAAGGTCGGTTCACTGTTTCCTTTGTATGATGACACAGTCGGCAGGAGGCAGGATATTCTCGTCGATCGTAATACTTCCCACGCTGTCCACCTCGATTCGTCCACTTCTGGGATTCTTTATATTCGTCACACTGCCCTTGATGTTCGCCTGAAGGGTGGAATCTTCAAACATACGGTCGCAATCTTCCCCGAAGGTGCAATCCTCAAGCACAAGATTCTCCACATAGCACAACGGTTGTTCCCCCGTGACATGGCATCTGACGAGTTTGAGATTCTTGGAATGCCATCCCAGATACTCCCCATTGATTTCGGAGTCGTAGATGACCACATCCTCACACTCCCAAAACGAGTCTTTCGTGGTGATCTTAGCGTTGTGCACCTCCACCCTCTTGCAATATTGGAAGACATATTTGGAGTCGGAGTTGAGTCCATCGACATAAACGTCAGTGCAATACATGAACGGATAGGTTCCCTCATGCAAGGTGACATTCTTGACCTTCAGTCCATGCACCATCCAGAATGTTTCATCGGCGTCGTTGAAAGTGACATTCTCCAGTTCCAGATTCTTCATCTCACGGAAGAATTTGGGTGCGTGTATGATGGTGTCGCGCATGGTCATATTCGAGCTGTACCATATAGCGGATCGTGATCCCACCTCAAAGAGACAGTTGGTGATCAGCGCTCCATCGACATGCCACCAAGGGTACTTCCCAATGAAATGACACTGGTCCGCTTCGATATTCTTACAACATTTTATACCCGATTCTCCTTCGGTGATTGTGACGTGTTCGAGTCTTGTGTCCCGGATAGCAAACAAGGGGCGTTCACCACCAAAGGACTGATTCTTTATTAATTCCATAATTTGTTAAAAATACATTCTGTGTTTGCTTCGACAATGCGTATCCTAAAATGGCCTAAATTACGATATTCCGTTATATACCGCCAATACAGCAATACATATATAATTAAAGAAGATAACCGCCATGAACATATTGAGGTCAGACTTGAGGTATCCTGTAGGTGTGAACTGCACGGAGATGAGTTTCACCTCATCTGTGTTCTTTAGCAGTCGAGACAGGAAGAAATAAAAGATGGATCCGAAGAGGCATCCACAAGTCAATCCCACCAAAATATCCCCCAGGAAATGAACGCCGAGGTACAGTCTGGTGAAAGTCGTGATAGACGACCAGACAAAGAGCACGATAGTGAGTTTGCCATAGCGGAAGAGCCAGCTGAGAAACATGGCCATAGAAAAAGAGTTGCAAGCATGCCCGGAGAAGAAGCCGAACCGTCCACCTCGGTAGTCATCAACGACATCTATGAGATACATCAGTTGCGGGTCCTGGGTGGGTCGCCATCTGGCCACTGTGGGTTTGACCAGTCCAGAGCAAATCATATCCGCGAACACCATCATCAGAGCCATGACCACAAGAATGGTGAATCCTCTCTTCAAGGTATTGTTTCGGAATATGATAACAAGCAGTACGACCATGAGCAATGTCCAGGCGAAAGTGTTGGTGATGATGCTCATGACATTGTCCCAAAACAGCGACTCACTGCCATTGATAGCAAGAGTAGCGCGATGATCCCATTCATTCAAGTCGTTCAGGTTCATGATGATTTGCTTTTTGGGGGATCTGCATCCCGATGATCAAATACTAATCAGATAACTTCGATGGCATCGACAGGCACCCACCCTATCTTACCTTCTTCCAATTTGATTTCCCGCCATCCTTTCATGGATGCGTCCTCGACATGCACTTTTGAACCCTCATGTATGACGAAGAGTTCTGTGCTGCTTTCATTGGGACTGCTCCTGACCACGATGCTTGGTGAGATGACGATGGCATAATCTCTCTCCGTGAGTGTGATGTGCTGACTATAAGCAGCCAAGTTGGCAACTGTGCACAACACGAGCAGCGCAACAGCTCCATAGAAACCGACCTTGCGCACCCAGATGGTGGCTGAGAAGAAATAAACAAGCAACAAGACCAACATGAGACAGAAAGAAGTGATGGCGACCACCGCCCACTTATCAATGCTCATGCTATTGACCACGGCTTTTGCCCATGTGACGAAAAACATCTCCGATGGCGGTGTGACCTTATCTACCGTCTTTCCCCTTGCGAGCGCGAGGTTGGCCCTGATATCGGCATCTCCAGGATCGAGCAGGAAGGCCCTTTCGTAGCAGATGATGGCCTGTGGTATGTTGTCGAGTTTATAATAGCAGTTGCCGAGATTGTAATAATAGACAGGCGATTCGCCCTCCATCGTCAGTAGAGACTCGTACATCTGCGCCGCTTTGTCGAAATCATCCTTTTTATAGAGTGAATCGGCCTGCGCCTGTGTAGCCCCTTGTATGATAGAGACCTTTCGGAGATTGTTAGACATGTTATTGTCTTTCTTCCCCGGAACATCTTTCTGTGCCAAAGCATGTAGGGCGATGGTCGCCATCACCATGAAAATATATAATCTTCTCATTTCTTTTTCTTTATGATGTTTTCCATTTCGCTGATGACATCAGATGCCTCCTTGAAGGTATTGTCCATTGTTTCAGCAGGATCACCCGGTGCATATCGGGCGAACTCACAGTCATTGAGACAGTTCATGAACTTGTCAATCAGGGTCTGATCAATATTCCGCTCTGCAAGTTTCTCAGAGATATTCTCCTTGTTGAGATTCTCCATTGGGATGCTGAGTTTATCGCTGACATAGCCCATGAGTGCCTTGAGAACTTCGTCGTAGAACTGGTTGGTTTGTCCTTTCTTGAGTAAGTCAGCAGCGACCTTGAGGCGTTTTCCAGCCACTTTGTTGGCCCTTCTTCCCTTGACAGCGTCGAGATTGGCATTCTTGGCGGCAAACCTGCGCCCAAGAATCATCAGGACGACAAAGGCCAACAGTGCCAAGGCATATGCCACCATGTAGTATCTGGTAGCGAAGAAATGCCTTCCTTTTTCCCTTGGCTTGGCATCTTCTGTCTTGATGAACCTGATATCCTGATTCAGTGTTCTGACCGTCTGTCCGCTATTGGTGAAATCCGAAACAGCCTGACTGGAATTGCCAGCTCCTTTTTCCACTTTGACCTCATAAGGTTCTGTGGAAATGGTCTTATAGGCATTGGCATTGACATCGAAGAAGATGAAGTTGAGCGGTGGAATGGTGTAAGTACCTGCCACTCGTGGCACTGCCAAATATTCAAACTGCCTTGTTCCCGCCAGTCCGCCGTTGGTGATTTTGAAGTCGTCATTGACTTTAGGGTCATACACTTCGAAATCTTTCGGGAAGTTGACATTAGGTGTGGATATAAGTTTCATATTGCCCACACCTTTGACGTTGACTTTCATGGTGATGGCATCATTGGTTTTGAATTCCTTTCCGCTGATAGAAGAAGTGACACTAAATGAACCTACAGCCCCAGAGAACCCTTCAGGTTTGTCGGGCAGTGGACTCACATGCAACACAATCTTCGGAGTGACTATTTTTTTCTTCAGTTCAATCATGCCACTTACACCATTGAAGAAAGCATCAACTGGGTCTATGGCCCGATTAACCTGCTCCACCACCCCTTCGAATGTCAGCGATGGAATTTCTATATTACCCGTATGTTGGGGGAAGAGCACATACTGGCTCCAAACAACAGTGTGGTAATTACGTCCGTTGTAACTTTCCACAGAGAACTGCTTGGTTCTGGGTAACGGAAGTTCCTGAATTTGGAAGCCGTCAAGACTGGGCAATTTACCATCGAGTTGCGTGAGATTGACCAGTGTATAGACTTTGTAAGTGAGCAGAACAGCTTCTTGTTCATGCACATGTGTACGATTGACGGTAGCCGTCATGAACAAGTCGCTGTTGGACACACTGCCAACAGACCGTGTGGGTCTGGAATTGGGCGATTGTGCACTTCCGCCCTGTTGATTACCATGCCCTCCTTGTCCGACAGAAGCCACATTGACGGTAAGGGTGTTGGACTTGATTGTTTTCCCTCCCACTTTTGCAGTTGCTTCACCAATGGTGTATTTACCAGACTTGCTACACAAGAGCACATAGGTATAAGTGACAGAGCTGGACTTTGAATAATGTCCGTTGATGATTTGTGTGCTGCTTTGTCTGGATGTGCTGGGACCAAAGATGACCTCAAAGCCCTTGAAACTAGGTGCGTCGAAATCCGAATGGTCAAATGTGTTGATTGTATATTGCACACGGAACTGGTCACCCACCTCTACATGGGAAGGTGCGTTGGCTGTAATGCTGACGTTCTGTGCCATGACAGTAGCAGCCATCACCAACATATATGTCAATAAAAGAAAAAATCTTTTCATACCTTCATCTTTAATAACTTACCAGTCTTTTTGTAGTCTTCGTGGTTGTCCTGTCTGCTTTTCCTTGACCTTACGCTGAACGTTCTTTTCATCTTGCTGGGCAGAGTTGAGGAGTTGATCGGCAGCCTCCTGACTCATCTCCTGCTGTTTTTTCTGTTGCTGCTGTTGCTCTTGCTTCTGCTGTTGGTCTTGTTTCTGCTGCTGGTCTTGTTTCTGCTGGTCTTGCTTTTTCTGGTCCTGGTCTTGTTTGTCTTGGTTATTGCTTCCACCACCTCCATTATTGGGGTTGTTTTTCAGCATGTGCTGCGCCATAGCCAGGTTGTAGCGAGTCTCATTGTCTTGCGGATTGCATCTGAGCGACGCCTTGTAGAGTTCTACCGCATCTTGATAGTTTTTCGAAGCATACTGCAGATTGCCCATATTATGGAAGACCTTTGCCTTTTTCAGTTTGTTGTCGCCGACCAGTTCCAGCGACTGCATATACCTTTGATAGGCAGTGGAGTCTTGTTGCTGCATGGTAAGCGCATTTCCAAGATTGAAATAAGCTTCTGCCGATTCCTTCTTCTCAAGTGCTTTTGTATAATACACTTCCGCCTTGTTGAAAGCATTCTGCCTGTAAGCAGCATTGCCCAGACGTATGTAGTCGCGGTCGGAAGTCTGCGCTTTTGCTGTTGCCATGCAGGCGGTTATCATTATCGTCAAATACAACTTATTCATAATCATCATTCAGTAGCACGATTGTTCACTTTTTCTCATTCTTTGAAAAGAGCATGAAGTTGCGAAGTAGTGGATTCTTCTTCTCTGCGATGCACAAGTCGATCAACAGTACGACGAACAAGAGGATGGCCACAGCGATGAACTGTTCATCATATTCCGAGAACATCTTTGCCGAGATGTCAGCCTTCTGCATATCGTCCAATTCCTTAGACAACAGCATCTGTGCTCTTTCGGTTTGATCGACATGGATATAGACACCATTTCCCGCTTGTGCGATACCTTTGCCCACACTCTCGTTGAGACGTGTGATGACAGTTTGTCCACTGTTGTCGGCTTTGTAGCTACCATCGCCCATAGGGATGGGGCCTCCAGCCTCAGTGCCCACAGAAAGGACGAAGATTCTGATTCCAGCCTTCTTAGCTTCCTTGGCAGCCTCAACGGCTCCGTCCTCATGGTCTTCAGCATCTGTAATCAAGATAAGGGCTCGGCCCACATTTTTAGTGGTGGTGAATCCACGCTGAGCCTGCGTGATGGCTTGCGCCAGCGAAGTACCCTGCATGCTAATCGCTTGTGGGTCCATTTGGTCGAGAAACATTTTGGCCGACACATAGTCGGATGTGACAGGCAAGAGCGTCAGTGCCTTTCCTGCAAACATCACGAGTCCGATGCGGTCGGAGTCGAACTGATCGACCAACTTGCTGACGATCATCTTAGCCTTGTCAAGTCTGGACGGCTGTATGTCCCTGCATAGCATGGAATTGGAGACATCGACCGCTATGACCACCTCAATACCAGAACGTTTGACTTCTTCGTTACGTGTTCCATATTGTGGACGGGCAAGCATGAAAACGGCCAATGTGAGTGCTACCATCAAGAGTGTGAACTTGATGTTTCGTCGCAAAGCGGACACTTCTGGCATGAGATGCTTGAGCAATTCGGGGTCACCGAATCGTTTCAAGTTCCTCTTCATCTTCCTCTGGTAAATCCAGTAGATGATGATGAACAGAGGGACTAATGCCAGAAAGTACAGATATGTGGGATGTGCGAATCTAAACATGTTTTGTTTCTTTGATGATTAATCATAAGGAATAGATTGCTTAGGGAACTGGTGTCGATGGCGTCAAGGCAGCCTTCTGAGCACCACAACCCTCAAGATGATTTCCAGTAGCAGCACGCAGAGAGCGGCCCAGGCAAAGGGCTCGAACAATTCATTGCGCTTGCTATACTCTTTCACGCTGAACTTTGTTCTTTCCAACTTGTCTATATCCTTATAAATCTCTTCCAGTTCCGTGTTGCGTGTGGCTCGGAAATATCGTCCTCCTGTCGATTCTGAAATCTCAGTCATGGTTTTCTCGTCTATTTCCACAGGCATCATGACAGTACCTCCTGTAGGCAGAGGATAAGGTGCCATTCCGTTCTTACCAATACCGATGGCATATATCCTCACTTTATTTTTCTTAGCGATTTCAGCCGCAGTGACAGGTGAGATATTACCACAGTTGTTGACACCGTCGGTGAGCAAGATGAGCACCTTCGACTTGGCCTGACTATTGCGAAGTCTGAGCAAGGCATTCATGATACCGTCGCCCAAAGCAGTACCGTCTTCCAATATACCTGTGGCAGCCATATTGCAATCCACATCGTTGTAAAGGTTCATCAGCACTGCATGGTCTGTAGTGAGGGGGCACTGTGTATATGCCTCTCCTGCGAAGACCGTCAGTCCGATGTTGTCGTTCTGTCGGCTTTCGATGAACTGCTGTGCGATTTTCCTCAATGCTTCGACTCGGTTGGGTTTGAAGTCCTGCGCAAGCATACTGGTTGACACATCGACAGCCATCATGATATCCACGCCCTCCACATCCGTATCGCTCCAGGTGTTCTTGCTTTGTGGGCGAGCGAGAATGATAATGACGAGTGTGAGCAAGATGTTTCTCAAGAGGAAAGGCACGTGCATGAGATACATGCGCCAAGTCCTTGGCACATATCTGTACTTGGCCACCTCTGGCATCTTCATGGCCGGTTGGCTTTTCTTGCTTCTGAGCACATACCATACGATATAAGGTATAAGTGCAACCAGTAGCACGAACATATATGGATTTTTGAAAACCATTGCTCTTCAGTTTAAATATTCAACAGAATAATGCGGTAGGTGATATAGCCAGCGACGCAAGTGAGCACCACTGCTGCCAGAATGATGCTGACAACAAGCGTTCTCTTGATGATGGAGGATCGTTTTTCCACGACCACGATTTCGGTGGGTTGTGGTTCTTCCTTCTCCTCTTTCTTGGTTGTATTGATAAACTCGATGGCTGTGACCAAGTTACGGTCGTTTTCGTTGACAAGTGTGCTGTATTTGGCAAACTTCACGAGGTCGGCCGTTGTGAAGAGCTCATTGAGTTCATCGATAGCCATAGGGTCATCTATTTGCTCCAACCGCTCGATGATTTCCCCCGATGTCATCTCCATGGCATTGAAGCCATAGCGTTCGTTGATATACTGTCGGAGAGTGTCGGTCAGTCGGGTGTAATACTCCTTGGGGTCTTCACTGAGCGTGATCTTCTCCTCTTTGATTTTCTCGATTTTCTGCATCGCCGCCTTATGCGGTGCGATATGTGGTTTGAGCTTGATGCGACGGATGATGGGCTTATTGTCGTTGAGTCTGGCAGCGACATAGAGCAGTATCACGGTGAGCAAGACAACGATGATGGCTCCCATCACCACCCCTTTCCATTCATTCCAGTCGAAAGGCGGTGTCAAGACCGCTTTCATGCCTGCTATCTGCTCTGGATGCAAGGTATCGACCTCGAAGGTGAGCACCTTGAGAGCCAGGCTCTTCGACTCATAGACTTGATTGCCGACTTTCACCTTCATCGGTGGTATGCGATAGAGGGTGGTGTCGAACGATGTGATGGTATAATCCTTGGTGACGGTGAACCTTTTATCGCCGTTGAGCCATTGTGTGTCGGGGCGTGTTGAGGAAAGCACCTCTATGCCAGGGGTGATATGCCGCAGAGAATCGTATTCGGGCATATCCACCACAGTGCCCTTGTCGGCTGTGACCATCAGGTGTATCTGCGTCTGTTCACCGATGAAGATGGCTATGGAGTCGATCTTTGCCTCCACACTGACCTGTGCCATGGCGCGAGCCGTAGTCATGGTCAAGAACAGCAGAGAGAGAGCAATGCGACGTATGGTATTTAATCTCATCATTGTCAACTACGTTTTTTAAAGAGGCTGAGCAAAGCCTTCACATAATCCTCATCGGTGCGAATAGAAACGCTGTCGATATTGCTGTGTGTGAAGATGTCCTTGAGATACATCTGATACTTGACCCAAGCCTCATGGTGAGCCAGTCGCACTCTGCGCGACGAAGTGTCCACATACGTTTCCTCTCCAGTCTCAGCATCTCTTACTTTCATCAGTCCCACATCAGGCAGTTCAGCCAATCTCTGGTCGTAGATCTGCACAGCCACCACATCGTGCTTATGGTTGGCGATCTTGAGTTGCTGTAGCATTTCGTGCCTGTCGAAGAAGTCGCTGAGCAAGAAGACTGTGCAACGCTTCTTGATGGCGTTGGTCATGAACTTGACAGCCTCTCCGATGTTGGTGAGTTGACTGGTAGGCTGGAAATCGAGCAGTTCACGTATGATATAGAGGATATGCTTCCTGCCTTTCTTTGGTGGGATGAATTTCTCCACCTTGTCGGAAAAGAAGATGACTCCAATCTTGTCCTTGTTCTCTATGGCCGAGAAAGCCAGGGTGGCAGCCACCTCAGTGGCCATCTGGCGCTTGGTCTGACTGATGGTGCCGAAATCCAGACTGCCCGACACATCGACCATGAGGATGACGGTGAGTTCTCGTTCCTCTTCGAAGACCTTGACGTATGGTCGGTTGAATCGTGCCGTGACGTTCCAATCGATGTCTCTCACATCGTCCCCATACTGGTATTCCCTGACCTCAGAGAAGGCCATCCCACGTCCTTTGAAAGCAGAGTGGTATTCGCCAGCGAAGACGTTCTGCGACAGTCCGCGGGTTTTGATTTCTATCTTCCTTACCTGCTTGAGAATATCTGATGTTTCCACTTGTTGAGAATCGTTTGTAATTGTACTGCCCTTAAAAGGGGTGTATTGTGGGGATTCTGATATCCCCCACCCGAGCCATTGACTCTTTTACGGTTTACAGCTCAGGCTGCTTATCCTTGTGAGCATCAAGGCACCTCGACCTTGTTGAGGATCTTGCTGACAATTTCTTCCGAGGTGACATTGCTGGCCTCAGCCTCATAAGTCAGACCGATACGATGACGGAGCACGTCGTGAGCCACCGCGCGCACATCCTCTGGAATGACATATCCACGGCGCTTGATAAAGGCATAAGCACGGGCAGCCAGAGCGAGGTTGATGGAAGCACGTGGTGAACCACCATACGAGATGAGACCGTTGAGGTCGCCCAGTGCGTATTTCTCTGGGTAGCGTGTGGCAAATACGATGTCAGCGATATACTGTTCGATTTTCTCATCGATATAGACCTGGCGCACCACTTCTCTGGCGTCGATGATCTCTTGGGTGGTCATTACAGGCCGTACGGTCAGGCTCTGACCAGAAATGTTCTCACGGATGATTCTCTTCTCTTCCTCCAGTTTGGGATAGGCGATGACGACTTTGAGCATGAAACGGTCCACTTGTGCTTCTGGCAGTGGATATGTTCCTTCCTGCTCGATGGGGTTTTGGGTAGGGAGCACAAGGAAAGGCTTTGGCAATGGGAAAGTCTCAGTGCTGATGGTCACCTGCCTTTCCTGCATGGCCTCGAGCAAGGCACTCTGGACTTTGGCTGGTGCACGGTTGATTTCATCTGCGAGCACGAAATTGGCGAATACAGGTCCTTTCTTGGAGATGAAAGTACCGTCTTTCTGGCTATAAATCATTGTACCAATCACATCTGCAGGCAGAAGGTCTGGTGTAAACTGAATACGGCTGTACTTGGAATCGATGAGCGATGCCAGAGTTTTGATGGCTAAAGTCTTGGCCAGTCCAGGAACTCCCTCAAGCAGGATATGTCCATCGGACAGCAATCCTATGAGTAGTGAGTCGATGAGGTGCTTCTGTCCCACGATGACCTGATTCATACCAGTGACGAGATTGGTCACAAAACCGCTCTGGCGTTCAATTTTCTCATTTAATTCACGAATATCAATAGCGTCTGCCATAGTGTATGTTGTTTTTATTTAATGGTTTTCTCTGCTTATTATTATGTCAAAATGCTCTCCACATCGAGTTGTTTCTTCGGTGGAGAGGCATTTGCAGACCATATTTCATGCAAAGTTACCTATTTAACTTTAACAGATGGTCTTAAAATTTACTAAAAAACCTTGTAGCAATTCAAATTTAAGAGTATTTAAGAGATTTGTGAATGATGGGAGCTATGGGAGGGATGGGCATTATGGGAGGGATGGGAATTATGGGAATTTTGGGAACTATGGGAATGATGGGAAGGGGCATAAAAAGCCGCCCGAAAGCAGGGCGGCTTTTACGAAATGCTTCTATGGGAGTTTGATTTCTGTTCCTACGAAGACGTTGTCTGGGTTCCGGAAGTTGTTGTTTCGGATGATGGCCATGACGGAGTCTTTAGTGCCGTAGAACATGACCGAGACATCCGTCAGCGACTGACCTTTCTGCAGAATGTAAGTGGCTGGTCGTTTCTGCTGGCTGGGGTTGCTTTCAGATGAGGCTTTCTGTTGATTCTGTTCCTCCACACCCTGTCCACTACCAGCATTTTGTCCATTCTGTCCACTCGCAGGGTTTTGCCCCTTCTGCTCGTCCGCAGGGTCTGTTTGTTTAGCAGCTGGTAGTTCGGGCTTGTTTGTCTTTCCTTTGTGTTGCTTTTCCACCACTTCTTCAGCCTCGACAACATTGTTGTCACCTTCGCCATCACGATTAGCCCCCATGATGGCATAAATGCCCCAGGCCACAAGGAAAAGGCAAACAACAGAAAGGAAGATCCAAAGATATCGCCATGTTTTGTGCTTGCGTTTTCTGTCCTCCTCATATTCCTGCTTCAACACCTTTTTCACCTCATCGTCGTTTTGATCCTGGCGGTGGTCTTTTTCCTCATCTGCATCAACTTTAGGCATAGATGTCGGGGCAGTGGAGACGTTGGTGTCTGTATCTTCTACCACATGGTTATCGTTGCCACTGGATTCAGTCATCAACGCAGAAATCGGTGTATCGTTGTTGTCAACTTGTTCTTCGTCATCCTGTGGTTGTTCATTCCGCCTGCCATCGTTCTCGATGCCATGGTCCTGACTGAGCGCATGCTCCACTTGTCCTGTTCTGAGGAACATGAGTTTGCGGCGCATTTTCATGTATTGGCCTTCTTTCTCCTCGAGTTGGGTCATCGCCTCTTCGAGTTCCTTCTTCGCCCGCTCATATTGCTGTTCAGCATCCGCAATGCTTTCTGGCGTAGGAATCAGCAGGTCGATACCGCCAAACTCGTCTTGGTTTTCCTCGGTCATGATTTTCAATCCCTCCTCAATGTCGCCTTGTTCCTCTGGAGTTGGACTTTGTTCTTCAACGGTGATGGTCTCCATTTGGTTGATCTTGTCCTGAGCCGACAAGGAAAGGGCATCAAGACCTTCATCTTCTTGGCGTAGTTCCGTGTCTTCCACCAGTTCATCCTGACCACCTTCCTCAACCGCTGCATCCGATGACTGAGATGCGGGATCAGCGCTCGCAGTGAATGCGGAGTCTGCGTTCGCGGTGAATGCGGGGTCAGGGGTAAAAGCCACTTTCTTATATCCTTTGATGACGATGCGCTCACCGTTGTTGACATTCACGCTTTCACGATCCTTGGTCACCACCAACTTGAATGTACCCAAGCCTTTCACCTTGACTTGACCATCATTGAGGAGTGCTTCTGGTATCATGCTCCAGCATTCTCTCATCACTTTCTGAACAACAGTCGCTGGTTGCCCTGTCTGATTGCTGTATTCTTGGGATAGGTCGAGAATCCATCCCCCCATAGAAATCTTTTTGCCCATACCGTTGTCATTCATTGTTGTTACACTTATCCTTGAAAGCAGGGCTTACATGGAAGACGAGGTCCTCTTTTGGCGGCACCACTTTGATGTCCTTGGTCTTAGGGTTGTACATGTTCCAGCCCTGTTTCTGCCGAAGCGAGAATATGCCGAATGAATAGACCGAAAGAGTGTTTTCTTGTGCCAGAGTCAGATACATGTTTTTGAACATGTAGTTCAGCACATTCTCCACCTCGGCCTTGTCCACTCCTGTCTTGTTGGAGATGCTGTTCAAAAATTGATTGCTATTCATATCCTTGGATGATTGTCTGAAACTAAATAAAAAGGGCTATCGGACGCGACATGTCGCATTCCTACCGCTGATCACACGATTTCGCCATAGAGGTCGAACTCTTCTGCACCCGTAATCTTGACATTGTAGAAACAGCCCCTGCGCAATGCCTTCTGGCTGACGGGTATCAAGACCTCTGGATCCACCTCTGGGGAGTCGAATTCAGTTCGTCCCACATAGTAGTCCCCCTCCCTTCTGTCGATGACGACCTGGAGTGTCTGGCCCACTTTCTGTTCGTTGAGTTCGGCGGCTATTCGTTGCTGTATGTGCATGATCTCAGATAGTCGCTGTTGCTTCACTTCCTCTGGTACCTCGTCCTTGAAATGTCGTTTGGCGTAAGTTCCGTCTTCCTCCGAATAGGCGAAAGCCCCCATACGGTCGAAACGTGCCCAGCGTACGAAGTCCTTGAGTTCGTTGAACTCCTCTTCTCCTTCACCGGGGAACCCCACCATGAGTGTGGTTCTCAGGTGAATGCCCGGCACTTCCTCTCTGAGTCGCTGGATAAGTCTGTAGGTATCCTCCTTGTTGACATGCCGGCGCATGTTGTCGAGTACGTTGGTGCTGATGTGCTGGAGTGCGATATCGAGATAACGACAAACGTTCTTTTTCTCTCTCATCACCTTGAGCAGTTCGAAGGGGAAGGCATGTGGATAGGCATAATGCAAACGTATCCACTTCACGCCTTTGACATCAGCGATACGCTCCACAAGTTCGGCAATGGCCCGACGGTGGTAGATATCCACCCCATAGTAAGTCAGTTCCTGCGCGATGATCTGAAACTCCTTCACTCCTTTAGCCACAAGGTATTCCACCTCAGCCACAATGTCCTCCATTGGCCTTGAGACATGCTTTCCTGTGATGATAGGGATGGCGCAGTAGGCACATTTGCGGTCACAGCCCTCCGAGATCTTCACATAGGCATAGTGGTTCGGGGTAGTAAGGTGGCGTTCATACGAACAGACAGGAACACTGGCCTTTCCGAGGTCGTTGATCAATTCGTCCCAGTTGAACTTTCCATAAAACTTATCACCTTGGGGTATTTCCTTGTTGAGTTCCTTGAAATAGCGTTCGGAGAGGCATCCCATGACATAGAGTCGATTCAGCCTTCCTTGTTCTTTGGCTTGGCAAAATTCCAGGATGGTGTTGATGGACTCTTCCTTGGCATCACCGATGAAGCCACAGGTGTTGATGACAGCGATTTCCCCTCGTGGGTTTTCTGCATCATGAGTGACACGATATCCTGCTGTTTCCAGCCGGTGCATCAATCGTTCAGAATCAACAAGGTTCTTGGAACAGCCCAGTGTGATGATATCTATAGTGTTTTTTTGCATATCTTCATTCGGATGCGACTCGTCGCACCCCTACGTTCATGAGCGTGTTGCTATTCTTTTCCGAAGAGCGACTTGACGAAGTCCAATTTATTGAAAGCCTGGAGGTCGTCCATACCTTCTCCCAATCCGATGTACTTCACGGGAATCTGGAACTGGTGCGAGATGCCGATGACCACTCCACCCTTCGCTGTGCCATCAAGTTTGGTGACAGCGAGAGATGTGACCTCGGTGGCCTTGGTGAACTGCTTGGCTTGTTCGAAAGCGTTTTGTCCTGTTGATCCGTCGAGCACGAGCAACACCTCATTGGGAGCATCAGGCACGATTTTCTTCAGCACGTTCTTGATTTTGCTCAACTCGTTCATCAACCCAACCTTATTGTGGAGTCGTCCGGCGGTGTCGATAAGCACCACATCCACATTGTTTTTCACTGCCGATGCGAGCGTGTCGTAAGCCACTGACGCAGGGTCGGCCCCCATCTGTTGTTTGACGACGGGCACCCCTACTCTTTCTCCCCAGATGCACAGTTGCTCCACCGCTGCCGCACGGAAGGTGTCGGCTGCACCGAGACAGACGCTGAGTCCTTGTTGTTTGAAGAGATGAGCCAGTTTGCCAATGGTAGTGGTCTTTCCCACTCCATTGACGCCAACCACCAGCACGACAAATGGTTTCTTGGCCGACTGTATGTCGAATCCATCCACTTGGCTGTTGTCGTTGTCGGCAAGGAGCGACGACATCTCATCGTATAGGATGTTGTTGAGTTCGTCGGTGCTGACATACTTGTCTCTTGCCACCCTTTTCTCAAGTCGGTCGATGATCTCAAGAGTGGTCTCGACGCCTACATCCGAAGTGACCAGCACTTCCTCGAGGTTGTCGAGCACTTCTTCATCCACTTTCGACTTTCCAGCTATGGCACGTGCTATTTTCCCAAAAACAGTCTCTTTCGTCTTCGACAATCCATTGTCGAGCGTTTCTTTCTTTTTCTTCTTAAAAATATCGAATAATCCCATAAATGAAAGTTTTTTCTTCTTAGAGGTCTGATATAAAATGCAAAATTACGAAAAAGGATTGACAAAATGTCTAAAATGTCAGAAATATTTCTAAAATCAACATGAGTACGTTCCACGAAGGAGTAACGACAATTCTGGTTGCCACTTGTGTTTTTCAACTGAAAAGCAAAAAACCTCCCCGATGTAATGTCGGAGAGGTTATGCTGCATAAGGGGTTGTAATTATTTCTTGAGATAATCCTTAACGCCCTCAGATGGTACCATTTTCTCGTCGAATGCATAAGCACCAGTCTTAGGTGACTTGTACATTCTGATGACTTTGCTGAAAGAGCGACCGTCCTTGCTCTGGAGGGTAGCGACTGTTTTCTTTGCCATAGACTACGATGATTATTTGATTTCCTTATGAACGGTATATTTCTTCAGGATGGGGTTATACTTCTTGAGCTCAAGACGCTCGGGATGATTCTTGCGGTTCTTAGTTGTGATGTAGCGTGATGTTCCAGGCAGACCGCTTTCCTTCATTTCTGTGCATTCGAGGATAACCTGTACTCTGTTGCCTTTAGCTTTCTTTGCCATATTCTTGTTCTCCTAATAATTAAGCGATTACTTGAACATCTTTCCACTGCATGAAGCCCTTATCGACAGCTCTCTTGAGGGCTGCATCGAGACCGATCTTGTTGATAAGACGGAGACCTGCACCACTGACATTCAAAACGATCCAACAATCTTCTTCTACATAGTAGAATTTCTTAGTAAAGAGATTCACATTAAAGCGTCTCTTAGTTCTGCGCAGTGAGTGAGAAACGTTGTTACCCACCACTGACTTGATACCTGTGATCTGACAAACTCTTGACATATACTTTTCTGTTTATTATTTCCTTATTTTGGTCCTTGTCGGGAACATATTTTCGGGTCTTTACCCAAACAGCGTGCAAATTTAGGCATTTTTATTCAACTGGCAAAATTTTCCTTGAATAATTTTCTGTTTATAATGAAAATCGAATTGGAAACGTAGCTTTTTCATTTGCTATGTTGTAAAGATTGCCTCTAATGCAGTGATATGATCGATGATGACATCGGCGGCTGTTCCGTCGGTTTGTTCATTGTTCCAGCCTATGCCCTTGAACCAGATGGTCTGGCAACCGATGCTTTTGGCTGGGACAATGTCCTTATCATAGGAATCGCCGATGACAGCCACCTCATGCGGTTGAAGTCCGAGAGCATCAACTCCCATTTGGAAGATTCTCGGG
>ODAI012712326.1_pt1 | contig 16717 bp, 14 predicted proteins | sample 1539321 | NCBI WGS metagenome assembly ODAI01 (sample SAMN02144231, study PRJEB22623) | gut metagenome | biome: sheep rumen | host: Ovis aries | place: New Zealand | reverse complement strand
TCGTTATGCGGCAATCTTCGCATTATCTGATCGCGCCGGTTGTTATCAGCAGCCGGAAGAGTCCGCTGATGAACATGCCCACGATCGTCAGCGCAAAGCCGGCTGCGGAAAGATTCAGACCGATCGCGCTCATGACGATGCCGCCGACGGTGCGCGTTTCGCGGCGAATGCTTTTGACAAGACCCACCACGGCGAGGATCAGCGCGATCAGGCACAGCACCATGATCACGATGCTCGCGATCAGGCTGATGCCGGGCACGGTGCTCGCCGCACCCGCGTTGTCGTACTGTTCGGCGACAACGGCCGCACTGATGCCGGAAAAGATCGATACAAAATACGCAACGAATGCCAGCGCCATTCCGATGATGCCGAGCACGAGCGCGGTGACCTGCAGCCCGACCGGCTTCTTTGCCTTTGCAGGTTCCGTAATGACCTGCTGCTGATAGTTGTACTGTTCCATGTTTTCTCCTTTCATTTCTCCTGCGGCGTCAGCCGCACGTTTGGTTTTACTTTGCCTCTTCCATCTTGCCGGTCTGCATCGCGTGCTCGATCCAGATGCGCATGCCGCGAATGGACCGGTCCAATGCGTTCAGCTTCCCGAGAATCACATCGAACTGTCTGCGTTCGAAGTCGTTGACGCGTCCGTCGACCGCAATGTCGATCAGGCGGTTCTGCTCATCCTCCATCGCATGCAGTGCCGACAAAAGCTCCACCGTCAGCTGCGGCAGTTCCTTGAGCTCCGCCTTCTGCACATACTTCATGCCGATCGGGCACTCGTGCGTGCAGTAATAATTGGAAAGCTCCGGATTGCCGTAGCCCTGCTCCATCAGGAGCACCTCGTCCGGATGCGGCGCGCTTCTGCCGCTCTCGATCTTTTCGATGCGGTCCGCCGATACGTACTGCAGAAGCTCGCTTGCCGCCTCGCGGGAAAGTTCTTTTGCTTCGCGGCTTTGCTGATACACATTTTTGTGTTCCTTCACCGACCGTTTACCCACTCTCTTGTCCTCCGATGTTCTTTCTGCTGTTATTATACAACGCGCGCATGCATTTGGGAAGAGCCGATCGCTTCGATTTGCGCACCGTTATTTCGCTCTTTGTGCGGAATTAGCCCGTGCCTTTTGCAGACGGCGTCCCTTTCGGGAAACCGCCGCGTACGCTATGATGGATCCGTAAACAAGAGGCAGCCGAACGGTTGCCGAAACCGAAGGGACCTATTGAAAGGAGAGAGGAACATGGGTTTCATTACGGAGCATACGGGTCTCACCATCGGACTGATCGCGGGTGCGGCCGCAATCGTGATCGCGATCCTCGTCAGCGGATACGTCAAGGCGCCGCCGGATAAGGCGTATATCATCTCCGGCATCAAGAAAGCGCCGAAGATCCTGATCGGACGCGCAGGCATCAAGCTTCCGTTCCTGGAAAGGAAGGACACGCTGGTCTTAAAGCAGATCAGCATCGATATCAAAACGAACGGCTACGTGCCGACGCTCGACTTCATCGGCGTGGACATCGGCGCGGTCGCAAAGATCCGGCTGAAAACCGATCCGGACGGCATCAAGATCGCGATGAAGAACTTCCTGAACATGAGCGAAGAAGCGATCGCGCTGGCGCTGACCGACTCGCTGCAGGGCAACATGCGTGAGATCATCGGCACCGTGAAGCTCAAGGAGCTGAACACGGACCGCAAGAAGTTCGGCGACGAGGTGCAGGAAAAGGCGCAAACCGACATGAACGCGCTGGGCGTGGAGATCATCTCCTGCAACATCCAGAAGATCGAAGACGAAAAGGGTCTCATCGTTGCCCTCGGTCAGGACAATATGTCGCAGATCCAGAAGGACGCTTCGATCGCCAAGGCACAGGCGGAGCGCGACGTCGCGATCGCCGAAGCGGAAGCAAAACGGATGGCGAACGAGGCGCAGGTGGCGGCGCAGAGCGAGATCGCGTCCCGCAGAAACGAGCTGCGCATCCGCGAGGCGGAGCTGAAGCGCGAATCCGACATCAAGCAGGCGGAAGCCGACGCGGCGTACGAGATCCAGCAGCAGGAGCAGCGCAAGACGATCGAAGTCACCACCGCAAACGCGAACATCGCGCGGCAGGAACGCGAGATCGAGCTGAAACGCAAGGACGTGGAAGTGACCGAGCAAACGCTCGAGGCGGAGATCAAAAAGAAGGCGGAAGCCGACAAGTTCGCCCGTCAGCAAAAGGCGGAGGCGGAGCTCTTCGAACGGCAGCGCAAGGCGGAAGCGGAACAATTCGAACGTGAAAAAGCCGCGGAGATCCGCAGGATCCATGCGGAAGCGGAGAAGTTCGAACGTGAGAAGGAAGCCGAAGCGCAGCGCGTGCAGGCGGAAGCCGCAAAGTACGCGAAGATGCAGGAAGCCGAAGGCATCAAGGCGGTCGGCGAAGCGGAAGCGGCAGCCATCGAAGCCCGCGGCATCGCGGAGGCGGAAGCGCTCGAAAAGAAAGCGGAAGCGATGAAGAAGTACGGCCAGGCGGCGATGATCGAGATGATTGTCAAGGCGCTGCCCGAGATGGCGGCGTCGATCGCAAAGCCGCTCGAATCCATCGACAAGGTAACCATCATCGACGGCGGTCGCGGCGGCAGCGGCGTGGACACGATGGGAAGCTACGTCCCCAGCGTCCTCGCACGCACGATCGAAACGATGAAGGAAGTGACCGGACTCGATCTGGTGGACATCATGAAGGCCGGAACCTACGACGCGAAGGTCAATCGCAACGTAACCGTGCAGGGCGATCCGTCCGGCGCCGTAAAGACGGTGCTGGAGCCCGAAACGGCAGCCGAATAAATACACCCCCTACGCAGAAGCAGCCCCTTTTCGGGGCTGCTTTTGTCTGTATGATATGGATCGATCAGCCGGTAAACGGATCGCTCTGGTGCGGCATCGGCGTGACGGAAGGCGTTGTGGGTTCGGGGCTTTCGTCCGGTTCGTCTCCGCCCTCCGGCGTCTCCTGTGGCTGCGGCGTTTCGGGGAGATAGGTGGTGACCGGCGCCACATAGGAGTAGCCCGGCTCGTACGGCGAGATGCTGACGCCGCCCTTTGCGTACAGATAGATCGTGGCGGTCGCGTGACCGTTGCGAACGTACTCCGCCGCCTTGTTCATGATCTCGTCCCAGTGCTTTTGCAGCAGCATCAGCTTTGTATCAAGGTTGGACGGATCGCCGACCTCGATCGTATACGAGGTCCCCTCCGTGTAGATGCGGATCTGCATCAGCTCCGTCATATCGATCCGGCTGATGCGCGGCGAGCGCGAAAGCAGGCCCAGTTCCTTGAGCTTTGTCAGGATGCGGATCAGCGCGGCGACGCGCGTGTCCGTCGGATCTCCGAGCCGTGTGCCGTTTGCCGCGTTCGAAATGCTCATGCCCTCTGCGATCAAAAGTGTTCCCGCGCTTTCTGCGGCTTCGTTGAGCACCGTTCCTTTTTCATCGATGATCGCAAGATACTCATTCTGCGGACCCCACCGCACGCATGCGGCTTCGGCGCGCTTCGTGACCGCGATGCGCACCGTGGACGGGAAGGAATACTGCACCGTCGCCTCCAGATACGGGTCCGATTCGATCGCTTTCTCCGCGTTCACCGTGCTTTGGAACAGCATCGAGCGTCCGCGCTTCAATTTGCTGAGCGTCACGATATCCTGTTCGGTATACCCGTCCGGCACGTCCGCTACGCGCACCGTCGTAAGCCGCGTCACAAACCAGACCATGGCGAGCAGCAGCGCGACGGCAAGCACGCCGAACAGCGCGGTGGACAGACTGCGCTTGCGCTGCTTCTGCTTTTCCGCTTTCTTCAGTGCGCGCTGCCGCGCTTCCTCCTTCGCGCGTATTTTGGCACGCTCCTCGGCGCGCGCACGCGCTTCGTCATATTCGCGCTTTGCCTCCGTATCATGCTCAACAACCGTGGTCGTTGCCTTCGGCGCATTTTTGCGTTTGCCGTAGCGGTTTTTCTTTTTATCGATGCGCCGACCGTAGCGATCGAAACGGAACGTGCTCGAAACAGACGACGGGATCTTGTCCTCCTCGTCTTTTACGGGCATGTCCGCCGTATCGGAGCCCTCGTCCGGCTCCGCTTCGGATCCGTCTTCGATCGCTGTCCCGTCCGCTTCGTCGGGATCGGGCTCGTCGTCGTTGAACAGATCGACGAGCTCCTCCTCCGTTCCCGCGCCTTCCTCGAACAGAAACCCGTCCCGTTCGCGATCGGTCGGTTTGTTTTTCTTAGCCAATCTTTTTTCCTTTCTGCGTCAGCCCTGCCGTTCGACCGTGCCGCCCAGCGTGCCGATCACGCGATCCGGCTGTTCATAGCCGCGCTCGATGCGCTCCGCATGTTCGATCAGCGTGTCGCCCTCCGCGCAAAGTCCCGCGAGCATCAGCGCCGCGCCGCCCCGGAGATCATGCGCGGTGACGGTCGCGCCGTGCAGGCGCCCGACTCCCGTGATGATCGCCGTGCGATCCAGAATGCGGTTATCCGCACCCATCTTTTTCAATTCCTGCGCGTGTTTGAACCGGTTTTCAAACACGTTTTCCACCACGACCGACGTTCCCTGCGCGATCGACAGCAGCGTAAACAACTGCGGCTGCAGATCGGTCGGAAATCCCGGATACGGGCGCGTTTCCGTAAACGCCACCGCGCGCACGCGTGCATCCGCAGCGACCCGCACCGCACGTTCGTAGCGCGTGACCGTGCACCCGCACGCGCCGAGCTTCGAAAGCAGCGCTTCGACCGTGTCGGGACGCGTATCGGTCACGGCGACGTCTCCGCGCGTGATCGCGGCGCCGATGAGGTATGTGCCGGTCACGATGCGGTCCGGCATGATGCGATAGCTTGTGCCGTGCCCGGTCTTTACGCCCTCGATGCAAATCGTCGGTGTGCCCGCGCCTTTCACGCGAAACCCGCACGCGCACAGAAATCCCTGCAGATCGACGATCTCCGGCTCGCACGCTGCGTTGCGGATCACGGTCGTGCCGTTTGCGCGGCATGCCGCCAGCATGATGTTTTCGGTCGCGCCGACGCTCGGATATTCAAAGTCGACCACCGCGCCGGTAAGGTTCGCTCCTTTGCATCGGATGCGTCCGCCCTGCTCGACGATCTCGGCGTTCAGCTGCCGAAGTCCCGAAAGATGCAGATCGATCGGTCGGTTGCCGATCTCGCAGCCGCCGGGATACGGCGCGTCGGCTTCCGAAAAGCGCGACAGCACCGAGCCGAGCAGAAAGATCGAAGAGCGCAGCTCGCGCGAGAGCGCGGTCGGCAGTACGAAATTCGTCGCCGTGCCGCTGTCCACGACGAGGTCGTTCCCGTCGCGGTATACGGTACACCCGAGCGATTCCAGGATGTGCAGCATATTGCCGACGTCCCGAAGCCGCGGACAGTTCAAAAGCCGTATCGGTTCCTTCACAAGCAGCGTCGCCGCCAGGATCGGCAGCGCCGCATTTTTCGATCCCTGCGCCGCGACCTCACCCGTCAGTTTCGCGCCGCCGCGCACCAAAACATTCGACATGTTCCGCAGTTCCTCCCGCATGATACTGCATCTTATGCGGCAGGACTCCGAAATGTGCCGTTATCCGTAAGGATTCGTGTCGCGCGAAATGCTGAGCAGCAATCCCATTGCGGCAAGGAAGACCAGCAGAGACGTTCCTCCCGCCGATATGAACGGAAGCGCCTGACCGGTCGTCGGCAAAAGTCCCGTAACAACGCCGATGTTGACGAATACCTGGAAGCCGAAAACGATCGAGATACCGGCTGCCAGCAGACTGCCGAACCGGTTGCGGCAGCGCATGGAAACGATCATCCCGCGGAACACGATCCACGCGTACATCAGAATGACGAAGAAGCCGCCGATGAACCCGAACTCCTCGCACAGGATCGCGAAGATAAAGTCGGACTCGCCGTAGGTCATGTACAGCAGTTTCTGGTAGCTGTTGTTGAGTCCCTTGCCGAACAGGCCGCCCGAGCCGATCGCGTAATACGACTGCAAAAGCTGATAGCCGGTGCCCTGCGGATCGTTCTCGGGGTTGGAGAACGACGTCATACGCGCAACACGGTACGGCTGCGCGAACGCCAGGATGAAGAACGCGACGACGGCGATCGCGGCAAGGATCAGAAGCTGCTTCAGATCGCCCCCGCCGAGATACAGCAGAACGATCCCGATGAAGCCGATGATAACCGCCATGGACATGTTCGGCTGCAGCATGACGAGACCCGCAATGACGCCGATCGCGATCAGCATCGGGATCATGCCGTAACGGAACGAATTCATTTCGTTTCTGTGACGCGACATGTACGAGCACATGAAGATCATGAGACCGAACTTCGCAAGCTCCGAAGGCTGAATCGAAATACCGGCGATGACCAGCCAGCGCTTGCCGCCGTTCAGGTCGCGCCCCCACAGGAGCACCGCGATCAGCAGGATGATCGAGATCGCCATGAACAGCGAGCGCAGCCGCTCGATGATGCGGTAATCGATCATCGAAACCAGCAGCATGACCGGATAGCCGATCGCAAGGTACAGGATCTGACGCTTCAGATAATAGAAGCTGTCGTTGTTCGCGCCGGAATAGTGCTGCGCGTAATAGTAGCTGGCGGAAAAGACCATGACCAGTCCGAACGCGCAGAGTGCGGAAATCACCAGCAGGAGGGAAAAGTCCATCTTGCCGCGCAAAAGCCGCGCATCCCGGATGCGTTGGAAAATCGATCTCTTTTTTGCTTGTTGTTCCGCCATTTGGCCTCCGGTTTATTTGTATGAGCGCGCGATCTCTTTGAACACACGTCCGCGCGTTTCGTAGTTGTCGAACATATCCCAGCTTGCGCATGCGGGGCTTAAGAGCACGCAGTCGCCCGGGCTTGCAAGGTCGCGTGCCTTCGCGCACGCATCCTCGAACGTGTCCGCCGTGGTGCACAGATCCGCATAGCCGTGCGCCTTTGCACAGTCCAGGATCTGCTGTTTGGTGTCGCCGAGCACGACGCACGCCTTGACGATCGGCGTGAACGCGTCGAACAACTCGTCGAATCCGATGTGCTTGTCGTAACCGCCCAGCAGCAGCACGGTCGGCTTCTTCATCGCCTCGATCGCGCGGACCGTGGACGCCGGATTCGTGCCCTTCGAGTCATTGATGTAATCGACGCCGCTTCTGGTGCAGACGTATTCGATGCGGTGTTCGACGCCCGCAAAGGTCATCAGGACCTCGCGGATCGTTTCGGGCGCAATGCCCTGCGAAAGAGCCAGCAGCGCGCAGAGCATCGCGTTTTCGAGGTTGTGACCGCCGGGGATGCGGATCTCGTCCGCCGCCATCAGCGTCTTTTCCTCGCCGTTCATACGATACACGAGCATGCCGCTGCGCACGAACATGCCTTCGTCAACCTCCGTCTTGCGCGAGAAGTACAGCACATGCGCCGGCGTGCGGGAAGCAAAGCCGCGCACCGTTTCATCGTCCCAATTCAGCACCGCATAGTCGTCTGCGGTCTGATTGTCCAGGATCTTCGCCTTGGCTTCGATGTAGTTTTCCATCGTGCCGAAGTGGTCGAGATGATCCGGCGTGATGTTGCACACGCCCGCCGCCTTTGCGTGGAAGCGCACGTTGCCTTCGAGCTGCAGCGCCGCGGTCTCCGCCACGACGACGTCGCCGGGCTTCGTTTCCAGCGCGTGCGCCGAGATCGCCACGCCGATGTTGCCGAGCACGAACGTTTTGCGTCCGGCCGCCTTAAAAAGTTCGCCGCAGAGCGCGGTGCAGGTCGTTTTGCCGTTGGTGCCGGTGATGCACACGAAGTCCGCCTTCGAATAGCGGTAGCCGAGTTCGATCTCCGAGATGACCTCGATGCCGCGGCGCTTCGCCTCAACGATGAAGTTGCGCGTCATCGGGATGATCGGACTCGGGATCAGCAGATCCACGCCGTCCAGAAGATCCATCGGATTCGCGCCGAGCTTGACCTCATATGCGATGCCCGAAAGCTGATCGAACAGCCCCTTGATCTCGGGCTTCATGTCATTGACGATGATGCGATAGCCGTCCTGATACAACAGACGCGCTGCGGCGACGCCGCTCTTTGCCATGCCGACGATCAACGCCGTTTTTTGTTTTGCCATACTGTCAGAACCCCCTTACTTACAGAACCAGAAAATCAATAACGCAGCCGCGGACGCAACCGCGGTCACGATGCTGTACATGGAAACGATCTTCGTCTCCGGTACGCCGCCGAGCTCGAAATGATGATGCAGCGGCGCCATGCGGAAGATCCGCTTCTGCCGGAGCTTATACGAGCCGACCTGCAGAATGACCGATACCGACGAAGCGACGTACATCACGCCCATCAGCGGCAGCAGCAGCGACGTGCGCGAAAGAAGCGCCATCGCAGCGACCGCGCCGCCCAGCGTAAACGCGCCGAGATCGCCCATAAAGACCTTGGCGGGATACGCGTTGTGGACCAGAAAACCGAGGCACGCGCCCGCCGTCGCAAATGCGAACACCGAAAGCCCCGATATCCCGCCGAGCAGTTCGGACACGGCAAGCGCTTCGTCCGTGTTCCCTGCGGCGGTGTTGTGCGAAAGCACATACAGGATCAGCATCGCGCCGACCCCGATCGCGTAAACGGACGTGACGGACGAGGAAAGCCCGTCCAGTCCGTCGATCAGGTTGACCGAATTGACCGTTGCGATGATGACGAACATCGCAAACGGAATGAAGAAGATGCCGAGGTCCAGCCGATCCAGAAAGATCGTCGTGCCGGTCTGCGGCTGAAAATACATGATCAGTGCAAACACAAGCGACAGAACGAACTGCGCGGCGATCTTCTGCCAGGCGCGAAGTCCCATCGATCGCTTCTTCATGATCTTGATGAAATCGTCCAGGAATCCCACGAGCCCGAACAGCACCGACATCAGCAGCGCTACGATCGCAAGCGAGTAATTTTTACGCGCAAAGATCAGCGTCGCCGCTACGATCGCGATCAGGATCATCACGCCGCCCATCGTGGGGGTATCCTGCTTTTTGAGATGTGTTTGCGGTCCGTCGTCGCGCACGTTCTGCCCGAACTTCAGCCGATGCAGCACCGGGATCAGCAGCGGTCCCAGCAGCGCCGCAACGCCGAAGGCGGTGATCAGCGCGAGCAGCGAATTCACAACAATGGTATCCATGCGTTAGTCCTTCAAAAGTTCCTCAACGATCTCGCGGTCGTCAAAATGGTGTTTGACGCCGTTGATCTCCTGATAATTCTCATGTCCCTTGCCGGCGATCACAAGGATGTCGTCCGGCTCCAGGATCGAAAGCGCATAGGCAATCGCCTCTCTGCGGTTGACGATCGACAGGTACGGCGTGCCGCTCTTCTGCACGCCGAGTTCCACGGCGCGCACGATGTCCTCCGGATTCTCGGACCGCGGATTGTCGCTCGTGACGACGACAAAATCCGAAGGCCGTCCGCCGATCTCGCCCATCTGCGGGCGCTTGGTGCGGTCGCGGTCGCCGCCGCAGCCGAACAGCGATATGACGCGCGCCTTTGCAAACGCGCGCACCGACGTCAGAACGTTTTCGAGCGCATCGGGCGTGTGCGCATAGTCCACATAGACCGCGAACGGACGTCCGTGCGTATCGACGGACTGAAGCCGTCCCGAAACGCCGGACAGCGATTCGAGTCCTTTCAGAATGTCCGCGAACGAGATGCCGATCGACTGTGCGATCGCCGCCGCGCCCATCGCGTTATAGACCGAAAACAGACCGGAGATGTGCATGCGCACGGGACCCTCGCCGTTCGGGGTGCGCAGATGGAAGCGCACGCCGTCGGTGCGGATGTCGATGTTGATCGCCGTATAGTCCGCGCGATGCTGGATGCCCATCGTTTTGATCGGGATCGTAAGCCCGTCCGACATGCGTTCCGCGTACGGATCGTCGATGTTGATGATCGCGAGATCGCTCTGGCGGAACAGCAGCTTCTTTGCTTCGAGATAGTGATCGAACGTCTTGTGATAGTCGAGATGGTCCTGCGTGAGGTTCGTGAAGAGCCCGACGCGGAACGGGATGCCCGCCACGCGATCCTGCACAAGCGCATGGCTCGACACCTCCATGATCACGAGGTCCACGTTCTCGTCCGCCATGCGTCTCAAGAGCGCGAACAGGTCCGCCGACTCCGGCGTGGTGCGTCCGGTTTCGAACTGCTCGTCGCCGATCATGTTGTGGATCGTGCCGATCAGCCCCACTTTTTTGCCTGCTGCTTCCGCGATCGACTTGACCATATACGTCGTGCTCGTCTTGCCGTTCGTGCCGGTCACGCCGAGCATGATCATCTCACGTTCCGGGTGCCCGTAGAATGCGGCGGCGGCATGCGCCATCGCAACGCGTCCGTCCGGGGCGACGATCTGCGGCACGTCGAGCGGCAGCAGATGCTCCACCAGCAGCGCCGCGGCGCCTTTGTCCACCGCCTGCGCGGCGAAGTTGTGTCCGTCGCTGATGAGTCCCTTCATGCAGCAGAACAGACTGCCTTCCCTGACCTTTCTTGAATCGTATTCCACCGATGTGATCTCTGCGTCGCCGCCCGTAACGGGCAGGCCGAGATCCGCGGCGATAACAGACAACAGCATACTGTTTCCCCCGTATCAATCATCGTTCTTGTTCTTGACTTCAAACTGTACGTGCACGACCGTTCCGACCGGCACCTTGAATCCTTCCGTCAGGTCCTGATAGACCACGGTCCCGGCACAGTTGTGCTTGTCGTAGTCCATGATCAGACCGGCTTTTTTCAGTTTATCCAGCGCATCCATGCGGTCCAGCCCCTCCACATCGGGCACTTCGACCGTTTCCACTTCCTCGGAAAGCTCCGCAAAGAATGCGTATCCGGTCGAATACAGCAGCACCGTGCTGCCCCGCACGACGACCGTGTTCGGCGCCGGCGACTGGTTGCCGACCGTGGAATTCTCTTCCGCTTAGATATAGACCGCTTCAAGCCCCGCTTCCCGCAGGATGCGCGCCGCCTGCGAAACGGTCAGTCCCCTGACGTTCGGCACCGTCGCGGACTGGTTTGTGTTGTCCGGCTGTACGCCCATATAGGACAATGCGCCGGCAAGCACCTGCTGCACGAACGGCGCCGCGACCGTGCTGCCGTATACCTGCGGCACCTGCGGCTCGTCGACGATGATCAGGCAGACGAACTGCGGATCGTCGACCGGCGCAAAGCCGATGAACGACGCGATCAGCTTGGAGCTCGAAACGCTGCCGTCCTCCTCGTATTTCTGCGACGTGCCGGTCTTGCCGCCGACCGAATAGCCGTACACCTGCGCGTTCTTACCGCTGCCCTTTTCCACGACGTTGCGAAGCAGCGAACGGATCGTCGTCGACGTCGACGGCGAGATCACCTGCCGCACGACCGTGCGCTCGTTCTTTTCGAGCACCGTGCCGTCCTGATCGACGATCTCCGAGATAACATACGGTTTCAGAAGCTCGCCGCCGTTGATGCATGCGGTGAACGCCATGGCAAGCTGCATGCCGGTGCAGCTGATGCTTTGACCGAATCCGATGCGCGCGAGGTCCGCGTCGCGGATGTATTTCTTGTGCGTGACCTTGCCGCTCGTTTCGCCCATCACGCCGCTGTCGGTGGATTCGCCGAAGCCGAACTGAAAGATGTAATCGTAGAAGGTGTCGATTCCCATCCGCAGCGCCATCGACATGAATGCGGGATTGCAGCTGTTTGCCACGGCTTCCGCGAGCGTTTCGCTGCCGTGACCGCCGCTCTTCCAGCACTTGATCTTGTCTCCCTTGACCGTCAGCGATCCCTTGCAGTTGAACTCGGTGCCGAGCGTGACCGCGCCGGATTCGAGCGCCGCCGCCAGCGTCACGACCTTGAACGTCGAGCCCGGCTCGTACGTGTCGGTCACGATGCGGTTCTTCGACAGCTCGAGCAGGACCTTTGCATCGGAACGCGGCGGGTTCGACGAATCGAAGCTCGGATACGAGCCGATCGACAGGATCGCGCCGGTGTGCGCGTCGAGCAGCAGACCGGACGCCGTGTTCGCGTTGTTGACCGTGCACGCCTCTTCGAGCGCATTCTCCAGGATGCCCTGCAGGCCCGTGTCGGTCGTCAGCACAACGTTCGCGCCGGGAACGGATTCGATGAACTCCTCCTCGCCGCCGGGGACCGGGTTGTTGTCGCGGTCCGTGTCCATCTTCTGATGTCCGTCCTCGCCCGCGAGAAACTTGTTCTCGGTCAGTTCCACGCCGGTCTGTCCGTCGCCGTCGATGTTCGTGAAGCCGATCAGCTGCGCATAATAGCCGGATTCCGGATAGTCGCGCTTGACGTCGCTGTAATAGCTGACGCCGCTGCCGAGCTGCATTGCGTTGAGCTTCGAAATGACTTCTTTGTCGACCTGGTCCTTGATCTTGACCTGCGAAAGCAGGACCTCTTCGTGACTTTCGTTCTGCGCCGCATCCGGATTGTTCGGGTCCGGCGTCGGCGTGTTCACGCGTTTCTTCTTCGTGATCTTTGCAAAGACGGTGTCATAGTCGAGGTCCAGATACATCGAGAGGATGTTTGCGATTCGCTCGCGGTCGCTCGGCTGAATGTTCTGCGGATTGACGCAGACCTGATAGGTCGTATACGACGAGGCGAGCACCGTGCCGTTGCGGTCGAGGATCTTGCCGCGCTCCGCCTTGAGCGAAACGACGCGGGTCCACTGGCTCATCGCCTTGTTCGTCCAGTACTTGCCCTGCACCAGCGACACCACGAACAGCTTGCCGATGACCAACACAAAGGCAAGCCCTGCAAAAATCATGGCTACGAGCAGTTTTCTTTTTTGCGGCGCGATGCGGACCCGGGTCTTTGCGGTGCGGCGAACGGTTGTTTTCGCCGTGCCGGTCCGGTTCGCGATCACGCCGAAGCGCGGGGTCTTCATTCCGTCAATCTCCAGTCGGTCCGGGTGTTGCAGGCGCTTCGGTCGGCGGCACGGTCGGAGCGGTTTCTCCGTCCGTCGGCGCCGTGCTTAAGCCTTCTCCCCGATACCAGTTCATCGTCATGCCGCGTTCGCGGCAGACCTCGTTGATCGTGGCAAAGTCGTTCATCGAACTTTGCGACTTGCGAAGCTGCGAGATCTGTTCGTTGTATGTTTCGATCTCCGAATTGACCGCCGCCGTTTCGCTGATGATGCGCGCGTACTCCGCGGAGCCGAACAGCGCGAACAGCGCGGTCGCCGCGATCGCAAATACGGACAGCAGGATCAGGATCTTCGACGAGGTCGTCAGCCGCACCACGGTACGCACCTTTTTTGCGGTCTGCGCTTCCCGGCTCGGCTGCGGACGCACGGGCATCGACGCGTCTTCCAGCACCGGCGTAGGCGTGCCCGTCTGCGTCGGTGAAAAAATCCGTGTCTGCGGATTGTGGATCGTTTTCGGATTTTTATCGAACGAAACGTCCATGCCGCGGCTCCTTTCTAATCAATATGTTCCCGTTTCGGGATCGATGCGCACGATCGCGCGCAGTTTTGCGCTCGTCGAACGCGAATTCTCTTTCTGTTCCTGTTCCGACGCGACGATCGGATGGCGCGTCAGAACCTTTGCGGTCGGTTTTTTGCCGCAGATGCACACCGGCGCCGACTTCGGACAGGTGCAGGGATTCTCAAAGCTTCGGAAGGCGTTTTTGACGATCCGGTCCTCCAGCGAATGGAACGTGATGATCGCAAGCCGTCCGCCCGGATTCAGCAGATCGTGTGCCGAGCGGACCGCGTCGTTCAGCCCGTCCAGCTCGCCGTTGACCGCGATGCGGATCGCCTGAAAGCAGCGCCGTGCCGGATGCTGCGGCTCGTTTTTGAACTTCGCCGGGATCGCGCCCTTGATGAGCTCCGCAAGCTCCGTCGTCGTTTCAATCGGCTTCGTTTTGCGGCGCTCCGCGATGCGCTGTGCAATCCTGCCGGAAAACTTTTCCTCGCCGTACTCCCAGAAGATGCGCCGAAGCTCCTCCTCCGGCCACTCGTTCACCACGATCTTTGCCGAAAGCGGCGCGCTTTGATCCATGCGCATATCGAGCGGCGCTTCGTGGCGGTACGAAAAACCGCGCTCCGCCGCGTCCAGCTGATACGAGCTGACGCCGAGATCCAGCAAAATCCCGTCGACCTTCGTGATGCCGCGTGAAAGGAGCAGCTGTTTCATATCGAAAAAGTTGCCCTTGATCGGCACGAACCGATCGCCGAACCGCGAAAGCCGTGCGGACGCCGCCCGCAGTGCGTCGTCGTCGCGGTCGATGCCGCAGAGCATGCCGCGATCGCCGAGACGTTCCAGAACCGCCTGCGCATGCCCGCCGCCGCCGAGCGTGCCGTCGACAAAAATGCCGCCGCGCTCCGGCTTCATGAGCTCCAGTACGTCCGAAACCATGATCGGCGTATGCGAAAAAACGGTCTCCATACGGCTCCTTTCTTCAGAAGGTAGATTTCCACATATATATACATGGTAGATTATACACCAATCCTCTGTGCTTGTCACCATGCAAATGCGTCCGGAAAGCAAATTTTCTATGAAAAATGAACAAAACGTAAATACGGCGTCGAAAGCGCACGCAGGTACAACATCTTGTGGTATAATGAACGGAACCGGACATTGGAGGCAATCTATGGAAGAGTATTCCGTCAAAAATATCACCGTTATGGAAGGACTGGACGCGGTCAGAATGCGTCCCGGCATGTACATCGGCTCGACCGGTCTGCCGGGTCTGCACCACCTTCTTTGGGAGATCGTGGACAACTCGATCGACGAAGCCGCAAACGGCTATGCGAGCGAGATCACCGTCACGCTGAACAAGGACCGCTCCGTCACCGTCTCGGACAACGGCCGCGGCATTCCCGTCGGCATCCATGAAAAGCTCGGCGTTTCGGGCGTCGAGGTCGTCTTTACGCAGCTGCATGCCGGCGGCAAGTTCGGCAACACCGCCTATTCGTATTCGGGCGGTCTGCACGGCGTCGGCGCATCGGTCGTCAACGCGCTGTCGCGCTGGGTGCAGGTCGAGGTCTATCACGAAAACCGCGCGTACCGCATGGAATTTGAAAGCGTCGAAAACGAAGAGGGCAAGATCGTTTCCGGCAAGCCGAAGTATCCGCTCACCGAAATCGGACGCACGCGCAAGCAGGGCACGGTCGTGACGTTCCTTCCCGATGACCGCGTGTTTGAAACGATCGACATGCAGTATTCCGTCGTCATGAAGCGGCTTCGCGAGCTTGCGTATCTGAACCGCGGCGTGAAGCTCGTGCTGGACGACAACCGCGAAAAGCAGAAGCACGCCGAATTCAAGTACGACGGCGGGCTTTCGGACTTTGTCCGCTACATTCAGGAAGACAAAAACGCGCTGTACGATCCGCCGATCCACATCAAAGGCGAGTCGAACGGCATTGTCGTCGAGGCGGCGATCCTGCACAACGACGAATACGCCGAAACGATCGCGTCGTACGTGAACAACATCCCCACGACCGAGGGCGGCACGCACGAAACCGGTTTCAAGGCGGCGATCACGAAGATCTTCAACGATTACTGCCGCAAGACCGGTGTTCTGAAGGATAAGGATCCGTCGCTCGCGGGCGAGGATTTCCGCGAAGGCATGACGGCGGTGCTGTCGCTCAAAATGCACACGGTGCAGTTCGAGGGACAGACCAAGACGAAGCTCGGCAACACCGAAGCGCGTCCGGCGGTCGAAGCCGTGCTGAATGCAACGCTCGTGCCGTGGCTCGAAAACCTCAAGAACGCGAACACGGCGAACCTGATCGCAGAAAAGGCCGTGAAGGCCGCAAAGGCGAGAAGCGCCGCAAGAAAAGCAAAGGAGAACGCGCGCGAAAAGAGCAAACTCGAAAACGCGCCGCTCGTCGGAAAGCTTTCCAGCTGCACCGGCAGAGACTATTCTCTGAACGAACTGTTCATCGTGGAGGGCGACTCCGCAGGCGGCAGCGCCAAGCAGGGACGCGACCGCAAGTTTCAGGCGATCCTGCCGCTGCGCGGCAAACCGCTGAACGTCGAAAAGAAGCGGCTCGAGCAGGTGCTGCAGAACGATGAGTTCCGCTCGATCATCACGGCGCTCGGCACGGGCATCGGAGACGATTTCGACATCTCCTCGCTCAAATACAACAAGATCATCATCCTCGCCGACGCGGACCAGGACGGCGCGCACATCCGCGCGATCCTTCTGACGTTCTTCTATCGCTATATGCGTCCGCTGATCACCGAAGGGCACGTCTTCATCGGCATGGCGCCGCTGTATCGCGTGCAGAAGCCGAACCAGCCGCCCGTTTACTGCTATGACGACGCGGCGCTGAAAACGGCGATGCGCAGCATTTCCGGCAAGAACTATACGCTGCAGCGCTATAAAGGTCTCGGCGAAATGAATCCGGAACAGCTTTGGGAAACGACGATGAATCCGGAGGGGCGCCGGCTGACGCGCGTTACGATCGAGGACGCGGCGGAAGTCGAACACCTCGTCACCGTTCTGATGGGCGACAAGGTGCAGTCGCGCAAGGAATACATTTTCGAGTACGCGGATTTCAATCGCAGCAATGCGGTGTTTGAAAAGATCAAGGAGTAAGCCATGGCAAAGACAACGACCCCCAAGCCGACCGAAACCATCCTCTTAAAGAGCATGGACGAGGTCATGCATGAATCGATGATGCCGTATGCGGAGCACGTCATCTTAGAGCGCGCGCTGCCGCGCGTCGAAGACGGTCTGAAGCCCGTGCAGCGGCGCATCCTGTATACCATGAT
>ODAI013990070.1_pt1 | contig 16722 bp, 9 predicted proteins | sample 1539321 | NCBI WGS metagenome assembly ODAI01 (sample SAMN02144231, study PRJEB22623) | gut metagenome | biome: sheep rumen | host: Ovis aries | place: New Zealand | reverse complement strand
CAGGTGGGTAGTGGGACTTGAACCCACGGCCTCCAGAGCCACAATCTGGCGCGCTAGCCAACTGCGCCATACCCACCATATTGTAAAAAGGGTCTCACCCTGAATACATGTGCCCGAAGGGATTCGAACCCCCGACCCACGGCTTAGAAGGCCGTTGCTCTATCCAGCTGAGCTACGGACACACATGCCATAAGTAGCAACTATTCCATTATACATCATAATCAGCATTTGTCAAAAAGATTTTTTGCAATTTATAATTTTTTTAGTTCTATAAATATGCTTTTGGAAAACAGCTGTTATTGTGGAACAAATGCTGTGAGTATGCTAAAATTACAGCAAGATATCGGGTTAAGAAGGAGTCTTTGGCCCGTATGATACAAAGATCGGGAGCAGGGTATTGGAAAAAACGGAAAAAATGAGAGCCGGCGGTCTGCGCGGAAAGATATTCATTTGCCGCTGTCATCGCTGCCCTGTCCGTGTCAGGAAGGATAGCCGGGCCGATAAGGGTCATGACGGAGCGTGTCGGCAGGATAAACGGGGACGTTTTTCCACCGATCCGGGCAGCTTCACTCAAGGCGATAACTGATCGGTTACGGAGCCCGGAGCTTCAGCCGATCCAGGATCCCGTCAAAATCGAAGGCTTCCAGGCACTCCCTGAGCCCTTCCGAAAGCCCTCTCTCCTCTTCTGAAAGGTCACGCTCTTCAAGCTCCCTGATGCTCTCCTCAAGACGGACATAATCCATGTCCCGGGCCGCCTCCGCTATTTCCCCGTAAATATCCTCAGGGGGCTGCTCCTCTTTGACGACATGGCCGGCGGACAGTCTCCATTCATCCTCACCGGTATCCTCTTTGCTGTCCTTACCGCTGTCCCCGTTATTGTTCTTAAGGATATCCTTACTGATATCCCTGCCGGTATCCTCACCGCCCGCGCTTACGGGCTCATCCCCGAAGACCCCGGCAAGGCTTTCCCTGAGGCCTTTGCAGAGCAGAAGCAGCTCCCCGTGATGCGCCCTGATATGGCCGGCATCGTTTTTGTGCCCGGCCTCCTCCATTTCCGCGGAAAACAGGGCCAGCTCTCCTGCGCCTATCAGCTTCGACGAGCTTTTAAGGGCATGCACCTTAATGGTATAGTTTTTGATATCGTCCTCCGAAAGCAGGCTCTCAAGCTCCTCCGTTTTTTCATCAAGCGAATCATAAAACAGCTTGAGAACAGTCCTGTAGTCTTCCTCCGACCCGCAGTTTGCTATACCTGCATCACCCTCTATACCCTTAATGCCCTCATACCAGGGAAGCTCTTCAGCGGGGACGGAGGTTCTGTCAGCCTCCGCTTCAGGCTGTGTCGGCTTGTCCTCCGAAAAGCCCTCCTTCTGTATCCGTTCCGCTGTCTCCTTATATATCGGGACAGGATCGCTCCCTGCCTGCTCCTCATCATTCGGAAGGAGGTCACCCATCCGGCCCTTTGACTCCCCCCTTTTCAGGAAGAACAGTCCCAGGCTTCCCGGCCCGCAGTTTATCGAGGTTGAGGCTGAGGCCTCCTGAAATACCACATGACGGAAGCTTATACATTGAAGGATCAGGCTGCGGATCTCCTTAAGCCTGCTCTCGCTCAGGCCGACATGGGTGATGAAGATAATATCAGGATCTATGAGCTCCGGTTTCCCGAGTACCTTTCTTATAAGGCTCTCCATACAGGACGAGGTAGCTCCTATTCCCACCGAGAAGGTCTTAAAACGGCTGTCCTTCATGGTAAAAAGAGGGTGAAGCATCATTGCCCTGCAAAGATAATGGACCGGCACGCTCAGCCTGCCATGCCGCGCAAGGATCTCGGTATCATCCAGGATAAAAAATGTGTTGACTCGTTCGGTCAAATCCTGTATCCCCTTAAGGATCTCGTCGAGCCTCCGGTTTTCTCTGACCAGCATAAGGGCACCGATCGCCACTAACGAGGTACCGCTCGACATATGCCCCGAGTCGATAACGATCACATTATCAAAGGAGTGCGAGGCCGACAGCGCTTTTTCATAGCCCATGGTGATATTCTTTGCCGGAGAGATATGAATGACATACCGGGCCTTCGTAAGCTGCTCCGCAAAAAACAGCTCATACTCCTTTTCGGAAGGGGCCTCGGAACGGATATTGATGTCTCCCTGATCAAGATACCTGATCACACCGTCGGGATCAGCCTCATCATCATGAAACATCCCCTTTTCGGTATAAATCCTGTAGGGCATAACACCTATCCCGAGCTCTTTGATGATCTGTCCGGAAAGATCGCACATACTGTCGGTAGTTATCGCTATGCCCTCCCTGCGGACGTAATCGGCAGAGGTCCTGAAGCCCTCTCCAATAAGCTCGTTTGCTTCGTTAAGATGGACCTTGTCCGGGGGAAGATACCTTAAGACCGCCTCCTCAAGCTCCTTCCCCGACACCGGCTTGAGCAGGGCTTCACTGAAGCCTGAGTTCATGTAAAGCCTCAGGTTTTCACCGCCGGTATTTGCGGTAAGGATGATCACGGGTGTCGCCCTGTTAAAGCCTCCCTGCTGGTTTTTAAGCTTTTTCAGGCACTCTATTCCGTTCATTCCGGGCATCAGATGATCCATAAGGATGAGATCGTAATGCCTGTCAAGAGACTTGCTCAGTGCCTCCGCCCCACTGAGGGCGGTATCGATATCCAGTCCCGTTCCCGACAGGAGCCTTTTCTCTACCGTTATGTTAAGCTCGTTATCATCCACTATAAGGATCGAAGCATCCGCCGCAAAAAAGCCCGGCTGATAAACGATCCTGTCCCGGCTGCTCTGAAGGCCGTTCAGGTTCACCTCGCCTATATCCTGATCGTCTGACACCTCCTGGGGAAGCCTTACCGTAAACACCGATCCCTGAGTATAGACGCTGTTTACCGAAACCTGCCCTCCCATGAGGCTTACCAGCTGCTTTACTATGGAAAGTCCCAGACCGGTCCCCTCTATGTAGCGGTTTTCCTCCTCACTGTCCCTTTTGAACGCATCAAACAGGTAGGGGATGGCGTCCTTTTTTATGCCCGTACCGGAATCGGTCACGGTAAAGGTGAGCCAGGCCCTGTTATTGTCTGTCCGGTCACATTCAAGGTTAAGGCTCACGTAGCCCTCCCGGGTGTATTTTACCGCGTTATTAAGAAGATTTATCAGTATCTGCTTGATCCTCACCTCATCGCCGTAAAGCTTTGACGGGGTCCGGGGATCGACAGAGATATGAAAGGCCAGCCCCTTTTCGGCAGCTCTCGCCCATATCATATTTACTATATCCGATAAAAGCTCACCTGTATTGTAGGACACGGGGACGATATCCATCCTGCCCGATTCTATCCTGCTCATATCAAGGATATCGTTGATAATGGACAGAAGCATCTTTCCCGCCCCCTGAATGCTCCTTGAATCAGCGATCATCTCCGGCGGAAGATCGGGATTCCTTAAGAACAGTTCATTTATCCCGAGTATCGTATTTATCGGAGTCCTTATCTCATGACTCATGTTGGAGAAGAACCGGTTCTGGGCGCGGTTTAATTCCTCCACCTTCCGCATTTCCTCCCTGGCACGTTTATTCTCCTCCGTGAAGAGGTTGTTCTGAAATTTTACCATGTAATAGATCACAAGCCCCACCAGATATACGGAAAGGCAGGAGTCGAGATAAAACATGGCATCCGAATGATGATATACAAGCTCAGGATAATAATAGCCCGCCCCGTATTCAATGGCTGTGATGATACCGAGTATGATCAGCATCACGGTGCGCCAGGTGCCGTAAAGCACCAGTCCCGTATAAAGGTAGCTGAAGCATATCCAGATGATGCCGCCCCCTCTCACACCGCCTCCGAAGAAGAAGATCACCGGCATCAAAATGAATACTATCGCAAGCACAACGGCACGGGTCCCGAAATCGATCTTATGATAATGTACGGAATAATAGGTGATCACCGGAACGAAAACGATAGTCAGTATCAGAACGATGATCTCGGGAAGCCCCTCTCCGATGATCAGATCCCCGATCAGCGCAATAAAGGCCGCAAGCACGCCTATGATGGAAAAAAAAGTGAATACCCTCTCTCTGAAATCGACCGAAGGATCCGATATCAGACCGGCAATTTTTTTAATAAGCCTTATCATCACTTCTCCCTCCTGTATTTTACGGAATCGGGAGGAAGCAGTCTCTTTAAGACGCCTTCAAATTCCCTGATCTCCACAGGCTTTGCAATAAATCCGTCAAAGCCCTCTGACATGAACATCTCCCTGGCCCCGCTCACAGCATTGGCCGTAAGCGCGATGATCAATGCTCTCCTGCCTGTTTTGTCCCCAATATCCCTGAGCCTTTTCATGGCATCTACTCCGTCCATCTCGGGCATCATATGATCCATGAAGATCACCTCGTAATCATTGTCACTGTATTTCCTTACAGCCTCCTGTCCGCTTTCGGCGGTGTCGGTTATCATCCCATAGCCTCCGAAGAGTCCCGAGGCCACCACAAGATTCATCATCTCATCGTCAACGATCAGAGCCCGTACACCGGGGAAATACGGCCTTTCTATGTTTTCCTCAAGCCTGAAGGAGTCGTATTCCTCATCGGAATTTAACAGGCTCACCACTGGAAGGGCATAAAAGGGCTTAAGGATATGCAGTATCCTTCCCTCGTTATCCGGAGAAAAGCCGGCATCTGCGGTGACTGCCACAAAAATGTTTTGACTGATCCGGTCAAAATACTCCCTGTCCTCGTCATATTCCTCATAAGCGGTGAAGAGATGAGTTATCTCCTTCCTTTCCAGGAGCCTTTTCAGCTCGCTTAAGGCCGAGATGCATATAAGGGGCAGATGAAGCCCTGCGGCCAGGTTCTCGCTCATGGTCTGATAAAATTCCCTGACCTGCGGAACAGAATATTTTTCAGGCTTAAGATACAAAACGGTGCTTCTTTTTACACTCCTGTCCACACTGAGGCAAGGCGAGTCATCGATCACGGCCTGCGGTATGGATATACGCACCGACGTCCCCTTCCCGATCTCGCTCTCGATCCTTACAAAGCCGCCCATTTCATACACGAAGCCGTACACGACAGACAGTCCCAGCCCTATGCCGCCTGTGCTCCTGTCTCTGCCGCCATTGCCCTGATAAAGCTTGTTTGCGGCCTTTTCGATCTCTTCACGGGTCATTCCCCGGCCCGTATCCGCTACCTCTATGTCAAGATTGACTCCGTAGTCCCTCGGCTTGGTCCTGAGCTTGAAGTATATCCCTCCCCGCTCGGTAAATTTAAAGGCGTTGGAAAGGAGATGATTGATTATCCTTTTGAGCCGCCTTGCATCGCCCGCCATTACCCGCGGTGCCGCGGCATCCAGATCCACAATGAATTCCACAGACGGCTTTCTGACAGAACGGACCTCCTGAACAAGATCGTTCACGAGGGAGGTGATCATGTACTTTTCCTCCGATAATATGACCCTGCCGCTGTTTATCTCCGTATAATCCAGAATGTCCTCCACCTGCTCCGCAAGGCGGTTTCCCGCGCTCTGAACGGCTCTTACCCTGTCATCGGCATTATCCTTCAGAAGAAGCTCGCTCATGCCGGTCACCACATTTATCGGGGTACGGAACTCGTGGGATATGTTTGCCAGAAAATCCTCCATTCCCTGATTCACCCGTTCCTGCTCCTCGTTACGGCGCCTGTCGTAATCCTGAAGGAGCTTGCGCTTTATGACATAGCCTACGGAAAGACGGTAGGTTATGACCGTACCGAAGAAATATATGATCAGAAACAGGACGGCATTGGAAAAATTTATGCCCTCTCCGTCTGTCCGTCTTGCAAACAGGAAATAAACCTGACACAGGAGGATGATAAGGTATTCGATAAAAAGACAGTGAAGATAGCCCGTATTCTCAAGGATCGAAACTATGATCATGAATACGGACGAGATAAAGGAAACCTCGGCAAGAGAGCTCTCATGGACTCCGTTAAGGAAAACAACAGCCAGAAGGTACAGGGCGTACAGCCTTTCCCTGTAAAGCACCGTCCACTTCTGGGCAAGATGCGCATACCATATAAGTGCGACTCCGGCAAGCATCAGCGGCGGTGTCCAGAACTCCCATTTCAGTATGATCCCTTCAAGAGAGAAAATGATCCCCGCAAAGGTCGTACAGATGACAACGCTTAAATGGATGCCCGCAACTCTTTCCTTTTCCGCTCTGTAATATTCGTTCATAATGATCACTCCGTCTATCCGGTGCCTGCACTGTTCTATACATCATTTCCCTGTTAAGTATACCATAATATCCGTCTTCAACGGGATCATTATTTGTATATAAATTAAGGTATGATTGATTTTTTTAATGAATCTGATAAAATGAAGTCGTGGTAAAAAGGTGCTTTTTACCCTGACATCATCATAAAATCATTCAATGGAGCACGGTTATATGAATCAGATATTATTCTTTGACTACTGCGCTCTTCCCATTTATCTGATCATCATATATACGATCTTTGTCAGGAAGACCACAAAGGGAGCAAGCAATGTTCTCTTTATTTTTCTTACACTTTTCCTTGCTCTGACCACAGTATTCGATATCCTGGCGGAAAGCTACGGGGGGTTCCTTCCCATGACTCAAATGGAGCGCTCCTTTTTCAGCGCCGCCCAGTTCTGCTACCTGCTTTTCAGAAATCTGAGCGGGTTTATTTACGTGCTGTTTCTGATCACCTATACAAGGACCCAGTACCGCTTCCGCAGAAGAAGAACGAGAGTGCTGTTTTTTCTGCCTATGGCGTTAATGCTTACTGTCCTCTTTACAAATCCCCTGCATCATCTGGTGTACACGGTCAGCGCGGAAACAGGCTACAGCAGAGGAATACTTATCGCGGTGCTGTACGCCGGCTCTTTATACTATTCTCTTTTCGGCACCGGATATCTGATCTATTGCAGGCGGTTTATGGAAGCGCAGAAGCTGACTGCCCTGATCTCCATGTATATCCTGACCTTTGCCTCCATTTTCTGGCAGCTCATTCATCCGAGATTTCTGGTGGAGATGTATGGCTCTTCCATCTCATGCCTTATGATCACTCTCCTCGTCCTGAGACCGGAGGAGATCACCGACTCAAACGTCGGGCTTCCCGGGTGGAAGGCATACAAGGCGGAGCTCCATAAGATAGTGTCACTCAAAAACCCTGTCCATATCATCGTGATAAGGTACATGAATGCCGACAAGATCAGGACCTATCTGGGAGAAGCGCAGTACCAGGGCTATGTCCGGGAAATAGCGAAGGGACTGCTCCAGTATTTCCATACCTATGACCGCCTTTTTGAGCTGTATTACGAAGGTCCCGGCACCCTCTACTGTGTCTTTGCCGGTGCGGAATACGATATTTTTCCCGATCTTGACCATATCCGGAGGATGATCAGCGAGCATACCAGAGAATATGAGAATTTCGGGGTCCGGATGGAGCCCAGGATCTGTTCCATCGCCTATCCCGGGGATCTTGACAACGAGACGGATCTGATACGCCTGGGGCATGAATTCTACGGTCTGATCCCCTTCGATCAGACCTATGTAAGGGCCTCTGATCTGGTAGGCACAAGGCAGTATGAGGTTGGCGCGAGGATGGATTCCATTCTTAACAGGGCTATCACGGAGAGGGGCTTTGAAATGTATTCCCAGCCGATCTACTCGATCGCTGCGGAAAGCTTTACCTCAGCGGAAGCTCTGATAAGGCTGCATGACAACACCTTCGGGGCTATACCGCCGGGACTGTTCATTCCCGCCGCGGAAAGCATGGGGCTGATCCTTCCCATCGGGGATTACGTGCTTGAGGCCGTATTCCGGTTCATCTCCGAGAACGATATGGCGGGCCTTGGTATCGAATGTATAGATGTCAATCTGTCAGTAGCTCAGTGCCTTCAGAAGAATCTCCCTGAAAAGATCCGGGAGCTTGAGAAGAAATACGGGATAAAGCCCTCCCAGATCAATTTTGAGATCACCGAGACGACCTATGACGATATCGGGACAGTCGCGGAAAGAAATATACAGGCGCTCGTGGAAATGGGCTACAGCTTTTCCCTTGATGATTACGGAACGGGCTATTCCAACATACAGAGGATTTCCAGACTTCCTTTGAGCATCATAAAGATCGACAAGACCCTTGTAGACGACATGAGTACAAAGTCAGGAGACCGCATTATAAAGAACGTCATAAGGATGATGAAGGATGTGGACAAGAAGCTGGTGGTGGAGGGAGTCGAGACCAGGGAGATCTTTTTAAAGCTGTCTGAGCTTGGGTGTGACTATATCCAGGGCTTTTATTTCTCCAGGCCCCTCTCTGAAAAAGATTTTCTGGAATTCTGCCGGGAGAACAATTAACAGGCGGGAGGACGCAGCCTTTTGCCGGTCCACTAATGAAATTCAGGGCAATCGTTTAATCCCTCATAACTCTGGCGGGATATGCAGATTATAAAAAGCCCGGATCTGAGCTTTTGCACAATTCACTTAACGAAAAGCAAATTTTTATAGAAAACCTTTCAACCCTGTTTGAGCTCGCGCACTAAATTCCCTTGATAACTGTGAAGCGAGTTGTTGAAAGGTTTTCTGCTTATAAAAATTGCTTTAAGTTTAGTGAATTGTAGCCGCGAAGATACGGGCTTTTTTATAATCAGCATATCCCACTCAACCCTGAGGTATTAAGCGATTGCCCCGCATGAAATTCATCGTGACTTGACTAAGGGTGCAGATTGTGGTATGATAGCCTCTGTCGCAAGGGTGTTGCCCCTGTGGCTTTGCGTATGTGTAGCTCAGCTGGATAGAGCGTCTGGCTACGGACCAGAAGGTCGTGGGTTCGAATCCTATCACATACGCTTTTTTATGCCTTCATAAGCTATGAAGCCTCTTAAGGGAGGTATCCCTTAATAACCGATAAGGGTATTTTTCCTTTCCTCAGACCAGTTGCATTCCTCCCGGGCCTCACATCTGAAGCACAGACGCACTCCCTTATCCGCGCGGTAAAGAAGGCCCGCAAGCTCTGACCCCCGTGCGGTCCCGGTAAGGCCGCTCCCCCTGTGTGAGGCTATGGCATTTAAAATGAGGTCACTCTCCTCCTTTGTATATCCGCTTTCACTCAATATCCTTCCGGCGATCGGGATACACGCTTTCTCATGCGGGATCCCCTCCTCATATTCGCGCAACCTTCCCATATCGTGCAGGAGTCCGGCAGCATAGACGATATCCTTTGAAATATAAAGGCCCTCCTCCAGATCCATGATATACATGACCCTTGCGGTGTCAAGGAGATGGGTAATGCCGTGACCGCAGAATATCCTGTCCGCTTCTGCTGCTTCAAGGCCCTTAAGGGTGCCTGCAAACAGGGGGTTTTCAAGGATCGCTCTCCACCTTTCCGAAAGCTTTTCTCCTGTATCTGAATGGCTTCCTTCCCCTTTCTTACGCACATAATGATTGACTATGGTGCCCTTTTCATTCAGGCGGATGCTCTCTCTCAGTGTCCAGTACGCTCTGAGCTCCTCGTCCGCAAAGTTTAAGCCCCTTCCCAGGACAACAGGCTCCACCGTAAGATAAAGCTCGTCCACAAAGCCCTCTCCGAGGAAGGCGGTATTCGTTCTCGGCCCTCCCAGAAGCGCCACTCTTTCATTTCCGTCGGCCTCTATCCTACTGCAGACCTCCCGGGCATCACCGCAAAGAAGTATGGTGTTTTCGTCACCGCACGAACCGGCCTCCCGGTGAGAAAGCACATACTTTCTTCTGCATGCCACCTCCTCATTATAGGAAAAGCGTCCCATGATCGCGGCATCAAAGGCGGAGGTCTCCCGTATAAAGAACTCCCGGTCCTCAGGGGAGGAATATTCCCTTATATCCGTCTCTTCATCAAGCGCGACTATGCCGTCTATGCTCATCACCATAAAAAGGGTCAGCTGCATGGCTCAGCTCCTCACGGCCTGGTAAAAGGCGTTCTGAAGCGATACATCCTCCTCAAAGCATCCGCACATTGCCGTGGTGACCGTCTGCGCCGAGGCATTCCTGATCCCGCGCATGGACATGCACATATGCTCTGCCGAGATCTCTACCATCACGCCCCGGGGCTTAAGCACACGATCCACAGCCTCCATTATCTGCTGAGTCAGGTTTTCCTGTATCTGCAGCCTTCTGGCATAGGTCTCCACGCATCTTGCCAGCTTACTGAGCCCGGTGACCGTCCCGTCCGGAACGTAGGCAATATGTACATATCCGAAAAACGGCAAAAGATGGTGTTCACAAAGGGAATAGAAGCGGATGTTCTTTTCGATGACCATCCCCCTGCTCCCTGTCGTAAAGGTCTTACTGAGGTGCACGGCCGGGTCCTCCTCCATTCCGGAGAACAGCTCCCTGCTCATCCGCGCGACCCTGTCCGGAGTTTCCAGAAGGCCCTCTCTGTCCGGATCCTCGCCTATGGCCTCTAAGAGCACGCGGACCGCCTCCCTTATCCTTTTCTCATCGATCTCATGTGGTCTGGTATCCATCCTATTTACTCCCTTCCGCTGCCTTACCATTCACGGGTCACCCCGTCCACACGCGCAGACTCGTATTGCTTATGTGAGTCAATGTCATTAACTTAAGCTTCTATACGTTATGAACGACTCTGCGAAGGTTTCCGATTCTGTGTCGAGACGACGTTTCCCTCCGAAGAGCCAGAATGCTGCGGCGGCGCGGAGCGCCTTAACCCGCAACGGATCTCTTCTTCGATCAAAGCGCATCTTACTGTCTTACATGTACATCCACCGCATATCCTCTTTCTCCGTTGAGATATACATACACCCTGGTATCCCCTTCCCTGCCGGGGACCAGCACGGAATCGACTCTTACGCTGCACACGCTCTCATCCTCTGAAACTATCTCGATGCCCAGCGCCTCTAAGCGCTCCGCGGGGACCTCGTGAAGCTCGTTGTTCTCGTACCTGATAAGAGGCCTTACGGCAGTGGAGAAGGCTCCGGACATATAGATATAATATTCCTCCACCGGGGAGAATATCTCCGTTATCTCCCCCCTTTGCGTCACAGGCTCCGGAAGCACCGTAAAGCAGATATCCCTGTATACCCCGTCATAGCCTATCGTGGCAAGTGTCGTTCCCAAAGCCACAGGTGTAAGCACCCCGTCCTTCACAGACAGGATTTTTTCGTCATAATTACTGAAGCTTATATCCGAGGCATTAAGATAGGTCCTTCTGTGATTACCGTCCATTCGGAAGAATCGTGTGCTGAAATCACCCTCTCCGAGCACCATAACGGAGGAAAGGGGATTTGCGCCCACAACTTCTGTTTCAGAGCCCTGAGAGCCCGAATAGCTTATGGACTGCTTCAGGTTCTGCTTATCCTCCTCGCTCCTGTCCACGGTATCCGAAAGCTCTATTGAAACGGGGGCAAAGCGGGTGACCCATGAGCCCCACTCCCTGTTCCCCTCTCCCGCGTAGGCATAGCCTACAAGGACGGGATCGCCCGGCCCTATATGGCCCTCCTCGTCTCCCATTATGCCGCTGTTGTGGCAGCCGCAGACAACATTTTCATTAAGCTCCGAAACCCTGTCAAAGCTTATCCCGTCGTCCGATTCAAAATAAAGGAGGCAGCTGTCCGTATAAAACCTGCGGTTGGTGCAGACAGCCACGAACTTCCCGTACTCCTCAACATAGGAAACATCAAGAGAGTCACAGTCGGAATAAACATATTCCGCTCCCTCCGGGGAATCTGTCCTGTCAACGGCGTAGCCCTGAAATTCAAGCTTTTCAGGCCAGTCTTCATCAAGATCGGCAGTCCACACCTCTGTCGCCCTTATCCTTCCGTAATCTCTTGTATAACCGTCCATGGTGGCATACAGAAAGACCTTATCATCCATCACCACAAAGGCCGGCTCGCCGCGCCCCCAGCCTATCCCGGGTCCGTCATAATAAAGTATCGGCTCCGGAACTCCCCCAAAGCCGCTTCCGTTCCATTTTTCATAGGGTCCGTCCGGTTCCTTTGCCCTGGCAAGGAAGATACTGTTTGAAAAGCCCGTGAACTCCTCGCTTATGGTCGAGGTGTAGCCCATATAGTAATAGCCGTCATAATAAAACACATCAGGATCGCACACCGAGAGCCGGTCCATCGAATCCGGTGTCGGATACAGTACGGCCTTGTCTTCGGTCCAGGTCTGTCCGCCGTCGTCCGAATGCTTGTACATTATGTAGTCATATTCGTTTTTACTGTCTCCGGGAGAGGACAGCCACACATCCATGCTTCCGTCCTCATGAAGCATAATGGAGGGACCGTAGCGGTAGTCGTGCCTCTGCCAGAAGGAAAGGGAACAGATGTCGTAGCCGGGGTCCGTCACCTTAAGCTTAAGGTGCTTATCCCCCTCAGGGTCACTCTCCTCTTCCTCCTCTGTCCCGGCAAGTACCTCCGTCTCCTCAATTACCAGCTCTTCTATTTCCTCAAGCTCCCTTACGATCCCCTCCCCATCTTGCCCGGCAGCCTCCGAAAGCTCTGATCCCGGGTATTCACAGCCGTTTAAGGAAACGGCTGCCGAAAGCAGCGTCAACAGTATAAGCAAACTCTTTTTCATCCTTGTCTTCCCGTAGCCCCCTTTTTCACTCAGCCAACTAGCAGCCTTATAGCCTGATATATCCTCCTTGTGGTATCCGGATCATAATGAAAGCCGTCCTCTACCGTATTATAGCCTGTCTGCATAAGATAAGCATAGGTATCTATATATTTTACCGAAGGAATTGAGCTTATCACAGAATTAAAAGCGGCTATCCTTTTATTCGTAAGCCCGAAATTACCGGTTATGACAGTTTTTGAGGTAGGGTTTACCGAAACAAAATATACATCCTTGTTTACCGAAAGTGCTGAGAGATAATCCGAATAGCTCTTTGCCTTATCCAGATCGGTAAGTCCCATATTGATGATATATTTCCAGTGGGTGATCTCGGGATGAGCCGCCTCAAGAAGCTCAGCAGCCGGTATCGCGACCTCGGAAAGATAATTCATGTGTGTTCCCGCACAGGCTATCGCGAACCAGTTGTCCGGGGTCGCGTTCACTCTGCAGGCAGCGTTCATCGCTGTTATCCTGCTGTCTCCTATGATGATGCAGCCGGTACCCCCAGATACTTTATCAAACAGACAGGGCGCCGACACCCCCAATTGCTCCTCTAACGAGGTCGGCAGTCCGTTAAGCATCCTCAGGGTGATCTCGGTAACTGTCTGCATATCCGTAAGATCCGAAGCCCTTACCGCCGTCTTCGGATAAAGGGCCAGAATAAGGATAAAAAAAACAAAAAATGATCTTATGGCTTTCATTTCCTCTACCTCGCTAATATTCCCCGTAACGATCAAGGCTCTCCTCAAAGCTTATCCGGGGCTCCCACCCCGTATCCCTTTTCAGCTTTTCAACAGAGGGCTTTAAGGATACAAAGGGCCTGGGTGCTTCTCCGTAGATGATCTCTCCGCCCTTATCAAACCTTCTCCCCGCAAGCTCTGTGTAATATTTAAGCTCATGGAAATCACCGTTTGCGATATTATATATCTCTCCGGCCCTCCCCCTTTCACCGAGCAGGACAAAGGCCTTCGCGGCATCCTCCGCATCCAGATAATCCCAGCTCTGGGTGCAGGAGCTAAGCCTCATGGTCTCTCCGTTCTTAAGCGCCTTAACAAGATCCGGCAGCATCCTTCCCCGGGGCTCGTATTTTCCGATAAGAGAAAATATCCTTCCCCATATCCACTCAATACCAAGCTCCGAAGCCCTTAGCCTTGTGAGCATGCAGGCTGACAGCTTGGCCGCGCCGTAAGCGGTCACGGGATCACACATCACATCCTCGGTGATGACATCCTCCTTAAGCCCGTATTCGGCCTGGGAGCCCGCACAGATAAAACGTCTGCAGTTAAGAAGCCTTGAGGCCTCAAGGGCCTTAAGGGCCTGTCTAGTGTTCCTTATCTGGGCGTTTACATCATTTCTGTCTCCTCCCCAGGCAAGGTGGTAAAAGACATCATATCCGGGACTGCCTGAAAAGCCCTGGCTTAAGAGCCTGCTTACAAGCCCCTCCGTATCCTCCATATCGCTTTCAACGATGAAGAGCCTGTCTGTACCACCGTACTCCTCAAGCCTTTTATTATGGGGAGAGCCCGGCCTTACGGCTGCCGTTACAAAAAAGCCCTCCTTTAAGAGCTTATCCACCAGATTTATCCCAAAGAAGCCTGCCGCTCCCGTTACTATAACATTCTTCATTACAGCTGTCCCTCAGCTTTCCGTGAAATCCGTATCGAGAGCCACCTCCAGCTCATAACCGGGAAGCATTTCCTTAAGCTCAGATATTATCTTCTCATAAAGAGCACGCCTGTCCTTCTCATCAAAGCTTATCACCAGATCAAACCTGATCATTGAATTCTCCCTGTCAAGGTAGAAGCCGTGCATCTGGATGACATTCGGATATGAAAGGACCGCGCCTCTTATCCTCTCCCTTATGGCAATGACCTCCTCATCCGTGGTATTTGCCGAATATACTCCCACGGCAGTAAGTATAACATTGCACTCTCTGTATACCTTTACGGTTATCTCCCGGATGAGCACATCAAGCTCTGAGGCGGAAAAGGTATCGGGGACCTCGATATGAATGGAACCGTAGTAGGAATCGGGACCGTAATTATTGAGCACAAGGTCATAGGCCCCCTGCACCCCCGGAAAGCTTAAGACTATTGCCTTTATCTTAAGGGCAAGCTCCTTATCCGCGCTTTCCCCCAGAAGCTTTGAGATCGTGTCAAAAAGCATCTCGGCTCCCGATTTTATTATAACGCCTGAGATCACCGCTCCCAGCCAGGCCTCCAGGGACAGGCTCGTGGTCATAAAGATCCCTGCGGCGATAAGGGTCGCCAGAGATATCACGGAATCAAGAAGTGCATCCTTTCCTGAATTGATAAGAGATGCGGAATTCACCCTCTCCCCCGTTTTCTTTACATATTTACCAAGGACCAGCTTTACCGCCACCGCGGAGGCTATGATGAATAACGCCGTTATTGAATAGTCGGGTGTCTCCGGATGAAGGATCTTTACAACAGACTCCCTGAGTGAGGTAAGCCCTGCATAGAGCACAAGCATCGAAATGATCATCGCACTCATGTATTCGATCCTGCCGTGCCCGAAGGGATGCTTCCTGTCAGGAGCCCTTGCCGCAAGCTTTGTTCCGACTATGGTGATCACGGAGCTTGCCGCGTCGGACAGATTGTTTACCGCGTCCATTACAACAGCGATGGAATTTGATAAAATGCCCGTGACCGCCTTCAAGGCGGCAAGCATAACATTGGCGGCTATCCCGATGTAGCTTGTGCGCACTATCACCGTATCCCGATCCAGCTCCCTTTTCTCACTACTCTTTATTCTTTCAGCTGATTTCTTATAATCAAACATTTATAAACCTTGCTCAATGTCATTAACTTAAGCTGCCTGCCGGTTTGAAATTTATGAACCGACACCTGTTGAAGCACGCAAACAGCTCCTGAGGCCTTACATAGGAAAGGCCTTCGGAAACGTATGAGCCCTCCGACAGCCCGTCTATCCCCTTTTTTTCGATCAGCGCCGAAAGCTCCTTTATTATATCGGAAAGCTCCATCCTTCCATTAATATAATGCCTCATCGCATACATAAGAGCCCTGCTCAGGGCTGTCAGCTGCCCGGCCTCGGTAAGCTGCTCCACATACCTGAGCTCTACGGTATCGTGATCGAGCATGAAGCCGTCGGTACCAAGAGTCTTTGACTTTATCCTTCCCCCTGTATCAAAGCTCTTTGTGATGATGGGGATCCGTCCCTGAAAGCTCAGGCCTTTCTTGGCGACGCTTCCCTCTCTGCCCTCAGGCAGCGGATACTCCCTGGCGGCCTCCTTAGCTCTTTCGGTTATGTCCACAGCCTTATAGCAGTCCATCTGGATGATGGTGTCCGCCAGGTGAAAATAGGCTCCGAAGCTTCCCGCCACAAGGATCGTGGAGATCCCTTTTTCGGCCAGGGGCCTTATATTATCGATAAAGGGGGTTATGGGCTCCTGCTCCTTTACGATGACCTTCTGCATGAGCTCGTCACGGATCATAAAATTGGTGGCACAGGTATCCTCGTCAATGAGCAGAAGCTCTGACCCGCTCTCCACGGCCTCCGTCACATTTGCGGCCTGTGAGGTGGAGCCGCTGGCATCCTCTGTAAAGAAATGAGCGGTATCCCTGTTATCCGGAAGGTTGTTTATGAAAAGTGAAATATCCGTCCCGTGAACGCTTCTTCCATCCTCCGCCCTTATCTTCATGGCTGTGGGATCAGTTATGACATACTCTCTGCCGTCGCCTGCGATATGGTCATAGACTCCTGTCTCAAGAGCTGACAGCAGGGTGGATTTTCCGTGATAGCCTCCTCCGGCTATAAGCGTTACTCCTTTTTTTATGCCCATTCCGCTCACCCTTCCCCTGTGCGGAAGCTCCAGCTGTACACTTAAGGATTCCGGAGACGTAAAGGGCACAGCCTCCTTCATCGGAAGCCTTGATATTCCGCTTTTTCTGGGAAGGATCGAGCCGTCTGCTATAAAGGCGCACAGCCCCCTCTTCTTAAGCTCCTCTCTGATATGATTCTGATCGTCGGAAAGAAAGATCACGCTCTCTGTTTCCTTTTCGATATTACGGCTGTAAAGGAGGGATGAGTGAACACATTTGGGGAGAAAATCAAAGAGCATCTTAAT
>ODAI014264566.1_pt1 | contig 16724 bp, 15 predicted proteins | sample 1539321 | NCBI WGS metagenome assembly ODAI01 (sample SAMN02144231, study PRJEB22623) | gut metagenome | biome: sheep rumen | host: Ovis aries | place: New Zealand | reverse complement strand
CATGGAAGATCGGGATGTCGCATTTTTCCTTGAGCTTGCGCTCGATTTCGAAGCAGCGGGGCGCCGAAATGTCCTCAAGGTTGATGCCGCCGAAGCTGCCGGAGAGCAGATATACCGCGTTGACGAACTCGTCCACGTCATGCGTCTTGATGCACAGTGGGAACGCGTCGACGTTGCCGAACGACTTGAAGAGCACGCACTTGCCTTCCATGACCGGCATGCCGGCTTCGGGACCGATGTCGCCGAGACCCAATACCGCGCTTCCGTCGGTGATGACGGCGCAGAGATTGTGACGGCGGGTCAGCTCATAACTCTTGTTGATGTCCTTCTGGATCTCCAGGCACGGCTGTGCAACGCCGGGCGTATATGCCAGACTCAGGTCTTCTTTGGTTGCCACGGGAACCGTTGCGATCACTTCGATTTTGCCTTTCCATTCTCCGTGCAGGCGGAGCGATTCTTTTGCGTAATCCATTCTGTATCTCCTTCTGTTGAATTGATTTCTTTATTTGATCACGGTCGGCAGTGTGGAGCCGCCGTACGGCATGGCCAGAACCGTTGCATCCTTGCCGAGTTTCTCGAATGCGCGGTCGAGCGCGACCTGCGCGCTGGGCTGCGGCACGAGAAAGATCGAGCGGACGAAATCGTCGTCGAGCTCGGAAACGAGATCGACCTCCGCACGCTCGAGCACCATCGCGATCGCCGCGGCTTTGTGCCCGCCTAAGCGGAACTCGCGCCCGATGCGCTCGATCAGACTGTGCGCGCTCGGCGCGCTTGTCATCCACTCCTCGAACGTGCGTTCGCCGAGTCCCTCCCGGCAGGAGCCGATCAGGATGATCACACCGCCGTCCTTTACCGCATGCTTTGCGTTGTCGAGCGCTTTCTGCGTCTGATAGAGGTTGAGGTCCTTCGGCGCGCCGCCCTGCGAAACGAGGACGATGTCCGCCGGCTCCTTCAGCTCCTTGCGATAGAGCGTGTCGAGGAAGCGGCATCCCACGCGATGCGCCTGCGTCACGTCACCCGCGACCGCTTTTAAGATCTCCTTATGCTCCGAAAGCACGACATTGACGATGAAGTCGATCCCGACCATTGCGCCGGCTTCCTCGATGTCCATGCGCAGCGGGTTCGTTTCCAGCGTGCCCGCCTTCGCCTCGGGCAGCACCATACGGCTGTGATTGGCCTGGATCGCCGCGCGCGTCGAAACGCCGGGCATGATCGCTTTCGCACCGCCGGAATAGCCCGCAAAGTAATGGTATTCGATGTTGCCGAGACAGATGCGCCGATCGGCTTCGGCGACTACGCGCGTGATGTCCACCGGCGTGCCCCGGGAGGTGACGCCGTAGGATATGCAGTCGTCCGGATCGCTGTCGACACAGCGGACCTCGTTCCATGCGCGCTCGCCCGCAAGGCGGCGCTTTTCTTCGTCGGTTTGCTTTCTGTGGCTTCCGAGTGCGAAGACAAGCGTAATATCCTCGGGCTTGATCCCGCCTGCATACAGCTCGTCGAGCAGCGCCGGCATGACTTTGCAGGTCGGCATCGGGCGCGTGACGTCGCTGGTGACGATCGCCACCGTCTCGCCCGGATGCACGAGATCCTTGAGCCGCGGCGAGCCGATCGGGTTTTCCAGCGCGCGCTTCACTTCCGCCTCGCCCACCAGATCCACGGGGACCTCGTTGGCGTGCAGTTCGCCGATCAGGTTTTGTTCAGGCACTTCGACTTCCTGAAAGCCGGTGCCGAATCCGAAACGCAGCTTCATGGCTTATTTTCTCGCAAGCACGGACTTGATCTGCGCCTCGATGTGCGCGGCGGTCAGACCGAACCGTTCCTGCAGGTATCCCTGCGAACCGACTTCGCCGAATGCATCCTCGACCGCAACGACCGCGGCGGGGGTGGGGCAGCGCTCCGCAAGCACTTCGAGGATCGTGTCATACAGACCGCCGTGGCGGTTTGCATTCTCCGCGACCACGACGGCGCCGGTCTTCTTTGCCCACGCTTCGACGGCGTCCGCATCGATCGGCTTGATCGTGAAGCAGTCGACGACCGCGACGGAAATGCCCTGCGCTTCGAGAGAAGCGGCGGCTTTCATCGCTTCGTGCAGCATGATGCCGCAGGCAAAGACGACCGCGTCCGTGCCTTCGCGCAGCGTGACGGCTTTGCCGATCGTAAGCTCGCTGCCGTCTTCATAGATTTTCGCGTACTGCTTTCTGCCGACGCGGATATACTTGATGCCGGGCAGATCCTGACACTGCTTCAATACGCTTGCAAGGCACGTCGGATCGGATGCGTCGATCACGGTCGCGCCGGGCAGCACGTTATAGAGCGCCACGTCCTCGAACGGCATATGCGTGCCGCCGTTCATCGTTGCGGTGACGCCGGGGTCGGTGCCGATCACGGTGATGTCGTTTTTGCCGTAGCCGCCGGACAGAAAGATCTGGTCATAGATGCGGCGCGACGCGAACGGACCGAAGCTGTGAATGATCGGCTTAAAGCCCGCAACTGCGAGACCTGCCGCAACGCCTGCCATATTCGCTTCCGCGATGCCGCAGTCGACGGCGCGCTCCACGCCGGTCTTTGCCCACTTCAGCGTGCTGATGCAGCTCATCAGGTCGGCATCGAGATAGATCGCGTTTTCGTCGTGTTCGACGATCTCAGCGATCGTTGTGCCCAAAACATCCTTGCAAAGGCGGGGATCCATTTCTCCGTTATAAACGATCTTCATACGATTAGCCCTCCAATGCATCCAATTTCGCTTTGAGTTCCGCGGTCCATTTCTCGAACCGCTCGTCGGTCACCGGCATGCTGTGGTTCATCGCGGTGTTTTCGATCTCTTCGACGCCGTGACCCTTGATGCTGTCGAGTACGATCGCGTACGGCTTGTCGCCGCCGGCTCTCGTGCGCTCCAGCGCAGCCGCGATCTCTTCGACGCTGCCGCCGTCGACCTTTACCGTGTCAAAGCCGAACGCTTCCATCTTCGCGACAAAGTCGCCCATCGGCAGGACCTCGTCGAGGTATCCGTCGAGCTGGCGCTTGTTCCAGTCGATCAGCACAACGAGATTGCCGAGCTTTTTCGCGCTTGCGAACAGGAACGATTCCCAGCACTGACCTTCGTCCATCTCGCCGTCGCCGACGATCAGGAACACGCGGTTGTCGCGTCCCTTGATCTTGTTGCCGAGCGCGAGACCCGCCGCCTGCGATGTGCCCTGACCCAGAGAGCCGGTCGTCACGTCGACGCCGGGCGTCTTGTTGCGGTCGCAGTGGCTCGGAAGCCGCGTGCCGCCGCGATTCAGCGTTTTAAGCTCTTCATAGGGGAAGAATCCCTTCAGCGCCAGCGTCGCATAGACCGCGGGACCCGCATGTCCCTTCGACATCACAAGGTAGTCGCGATCCGGCCATTTCGGATCCTCCGGGCGGTAACGCATTTCGCGGCCGTACAGCACGGCGAGCGCATCGGAGATGCTCATCACACCGCCGACATGACCGGAGCCGATCGAATGGATCGCCTCGAGCGCCGCCATGCGGATGCGCAGAGCAAACGCTTCGATCGATTTGATTTCCTGATAATCCATAGCTTCCTCCTTATCCCAGCGGCAGCATCGAGCCGTGCCGCAAAGCTTTTACTGCCGGCAGTTCTTCGCCGCTCAAAAAGCGGATCAGCGCGCCGCCGCCCGTGCAGATGTAACCGATCCGATCGGTCAGCTGATATTTCTCGGTCGCCGTGATGCTGTCGCCGCCGCCGAGCACCGTAAAGCCGTCGGTGTCCGCAAGCGCCTGCCACAGCGCCTTGGTGCCGTATTCACTTTCTGCCTTTTCAAAGACGCCCATCGGTCCGTTGACGAACACGGTCTTTGCGGAAAGAACGATCCTGCGGTACGCATCCGCCGTTTCATGACCGATGTCGACCGCGCCGATCTCTTCGGGGATCGCGCCGACCTTCGCTTCTCTGCGTTCGCCGTTTTCAACCCATGCAAGGTCGGTCGGCAGCATGATCCGTTCGCCGTACTGCGCATAGAGCGCTTTTGCGCGGTCGAAGTATTCTGCATAGTTCGATTTCACGATGAAATCATAACTGCCCTTGCCGATGTCGCATCCTTTCGCGATCAGAAAGATGTTCGCAACGAGTCCGCCGGTCAGGATCGTATCGGCAACGCCGCGTTCGAGGACCGTCTGCATCATCAGGAACGCGTCGGAGATCTTCGCGCCGCCCAAGCAGAACACGCACGGGCGATCGGGATCTTCCATCACGGAGGAGACGGTGCAGTATTCCTTTTCGAACAGCCGTCCCATTGCGGAGGGAAGGACCTGCTCGAATCCGCACAGGCTCGGCTGATCGCGGTGCGCCGCCGCAAACGCGTCGCACACATAACAGTCCGCAAGCGGCGCAAGCTTTTCCACGAGCAGCGTTTTTGCCTGCTGTTCGTGCGAAAGATGCAGCTTCATTTCAAACAGCGTTTGCTCTTCCGCGACGAAGCGAACGTTGTCCAAAAGCAAAACATCGCCATCCTTGAGATCGCGAATGGCTTGCCGCGCCGCAGGCCCGCAGACGTCGTCGATCCAAAGGACCTCGCGGCCCAGAAGCTTCGACAACACCGCGGCGTGCGGCTTGGTCGTATAAAAATTTTTGTACTCGATATCGCTGCCCTGGTGCGCCAGCAAAACGACCTTTGCGCCATTTTGGGACAATTCGCGGATTGTCGGCACGCAGGCCGTGATGCGGTTGATGCTTTTGAGCGTCCCCGCATCACGATCTACGGGTTGATTGATGTCCACACGGCAGAGGACCGTTTTTCCGCGTACCGGGAGTTCGTCCAGCGTTCTGATTCCGAATCGCATGCATGAACCTCTTTCTGAGAATTAAAGTTTTTTGAAACGTCCGATCTTCAGGTATTCGTTCGTCTTCGCGGTACCTTCTTCGCGGGTCAGCTGCATCTTCATTGCGGCGCGGATCGCGTCGATCGTTTCGGGGATCGTCACGCTCTCCTGCGGGATATTGATCGCGAACATGATGTCGTTGCCGCTTTCGACGATGCTGTCTTCCCACAGCCCGATCTCATACATATCGCCTCTGCGGTTGCCGAGATCGCGCGCGTACTTGAACAGGCTCGCGTTGCCCTTGAAGCCCTCGTCGATCGTGACCGTGCGGATGCGCGGATGCTTGCGGAACGCTTCCAGAGCCATCTCACGCGTGATCTTTTTGCCGTCCTTTGCGGTGGCGAGCACGGTGATGATGTGACCGTGCGTGACCGGCGTGTGTACGAGAATGCCCGTCGCTTCGACATGCGGCATGATCGTCATCAGGTCGACCGCCTGGTGCGACGGCGCCTTGTCGATCTGCAGCGCGTTGGTGAGTCCGCGGTGATAATCGCCCGGATCCGCGACGCGGCGGATGATCGTGATCGCGACCTTCTCGATGCCGATGACGCGATCGAGGCAGTCGACCGCACGGATCAGACCGGTCGTGTTGCAGCTCGTGAGCTTCAGATAGTTCTGACCGAGACCCTTTTCGTAGTTTGCATAACCGTGGAAGAACACGTCCGCAACGGAGTTCTTCTCGCCGCCCTGGAAGATCGCCTTCACGCCGACCTTCTCATAGAGCTCTTTGTTCTTTGCGCCGACGCCGCCGGGGGAGGAGTCGAGCATGATATCGACGCTGCGGCACAGCTCTTCGAACGTGCCCGCGACGGGGATGTCATACTTCGCAAATGCGTCTCTGTCTGCGCCGTCGACGAGATAGAGATTGTACTTGACGTTGTTCGCGCCGATCATATCGTTCTCGCGCAGCGCGCGGATCGACAGCGTAGGCGCGAGATCCGCGATTCCCACGAGTTCCATATCGCCCTGCATGGCGACGCCGTCAGCCAGACGCTGACCGATTGTGCCGTATCCGGCAACACCGACTTTGATTTTTGCCATATGATAAACCTTCCTTTCCAAACCTATCATACTTCGGAAATCCGCATTTGTGAAATTAAGAAATCCGAATGAAACGATTATGATTTCAGATCTCGTCGATGCGGACGGGACGGTTTTCTTTCATGGATTTTGCACATGCGAGTGCCAGCTTGATCGAAAGGAGACCGTCTTCGATGCCGACCCACGGTTCCTTGCCGTTCTTGACGCAGTCGATGAACTCGCGCACTTCCGCCTGATACGAACCCATGTAGCGCTCCAGGAAGAACCAGAGCGGCTTCTCGGAGGTGACGCCGTCCACCGTGGAGAGCACGATGTTGGAATCCGAATCGTTCGCGCTCTGCACGCAGCCCTTCGAACCGAATACTTCGCCGCGCTGATCGTAGCCGTAGACCGCCTTGCGCGAGCCGTCGATCGTCGCAAGCGCGCCGTTACTGAGCTTCAGCGTGATCGTGACCGTATCCACGTCGCCCGCTTCGCCGATCGCGGGATCGATGAGGCATGCGCCCTGCGCATACAGCTCCACAACTTCCTGACCGGACAGGTAGCGTACCATGTCGAGGTCATGGATCATCATGTCCATGAAGATGCCGCCGGACACCGCAACGTACTTGGCGGGTGGGGGCTCCGGATCGCGCGAACTGATGCGTACAAACTGCACCTCGCCGATCTTGCCTTCTTCGATCGCTTTGCGCATCGCGCGGTAGTTGTGGTCGTAACGGCGGTTGAAACCGACCTGATAGACGAGCTTTTTCGGGGAAGCGAGCAGCGCTGCTTTGACTTCTTCGATCTTTTCAATGCTCTGATCGATCGGCTTCTCGCAGAAGATGTGCTTGCCTGCCGCGATCGCATCCAGCGAGATCTTGGCGTGCAGGTTGGTCGAAGCGCAGATCAGGACCGCATCGATGCGCGGATCATTCAGGATCTGCGTATAGTCGGTGTAAACGCCTTCGATGCCGACGGACTTTGCCCATTCGGCGACTTCGGGCTTCATGTACGGATCCGCGATCGCAAGGATCTTTGCGTCCGGAACGCCGGTAAGGATGCTTTTTGCGTGGACCTGACCGATGCGGCCCGCGCCGATGATGCCAACGTTAACCATTGATGTTCCTCCAGTATTGAAATTCAAATGTTTATTCCCGATACGGCGTACCGGTTCCCGCGACGAGCGAGTCATAGGAACGCTGTATCTTTGCCCAGTTTTGATCGCGGTCAAGCGCGACGCCTCTGCCGACGCCGGACACGATCAGCCCGACGCCCTTTTGCTCGAGCGTTTCGCCGAACTCGCGCAGCAGCGCAGGCGCGCTGCCCGGCTCGGTGGAGCGGCCGTCAAAGATGACGTGTACGTACACGTCCTTTACGCCCGCGTTCTTTGCCATATCGACCAGCGCAAGAGGATAGTCGATCGACCCGTGCGAGGACTTCTTGGTGAGCAGTGCAAACAGGTGCAGCGCCGTGCCGCGCTCTTTCACACCGTTCAGCGTGTTCAGGAACACCGGGTTTTGCGCGAACGAGCCGTCCTTCATCGCGTTGTCAAGACGAACGTCGTCCTGAAGTACCACGCGTCCGGAGCCGAGGTTGATGTGCCCCGCCTCGGAATTGCCCGTCTTGCCCGCTGCAAGACCGACCGCGGGACCGGATGCTTCGAGTTTCGCATACGGATAACCGCTCAGCAGCGCGTCCCATTCGGGCGTCGATGCGGTGAAGATCGGGTTGTTGTCGGTCGGAAGATCGAGTCCCCAGCCGTCGCAGATCAGCAGCAGAACCTTGCCCGGCTTTGCAAAGCGGAACAGCGGCGTGCCGGTCATTTCCGCGGGCTGTTCAAGCCCCATTGCGGAAAGGACGGTCGGCGCGACGTCGCAAAGCCTGCCGTCCGCTTTCAGCTGTTCGGTGCCTTCGCCGAGTGCGATGCAGGCGACGAGGTTCGTCGTGTGCGAAACATGCGGCTTGCCCTCGGGCGTATGCAGGATCTCGATGTTTCCGTGGTCCGCGGTGACAAGTACAGTGTACCCCTTTTCGCGCGCGTACGCAACCGTTTTTCCGACATATTTGCTGATTGCTTCGCATGCGACCGGCTTTGCCGCGTCGGACGAGGTGTGCCCGATCACATCGCCGTTTGCGAAGTTCGTGACGATAAAGTCATAGCCCTTGTCGAGTCCGCCCTTCAGCGTTTCGTAAACCTCCGGCAGCTTCAGCTCGGGCACCGTGTCGAACGGCACGCCCTTGGGGGAGGGGATGCGAAAATCGTCCTCGCCTTCGAACGGCTTCTGGTTTCCGCCGTTGAAGAAGAACGTGACGTGCGCGAACTTCTCGCTTTCGGCGAGATGCATCTGCGTTTTGCCGTTCTTTGAAAGGACCTCGGCAAGCGTTTTCTGCACCTTCGAAGGCGCAAACGCGATCGGCAGATACGTATAGCGCTCGCTGTACATCGTGAGGATGACGAAGTCGAGAGGATCGAGCATCTTGCGCTCGAAACCCTTGAAGTTCGGATCGGTGAACGCGTCGGTCAGCTCGGTTTCGCGCTCGCCTCTGCGGCAGCAGAAGATCACGCCGTCGCCCGGGCGCACCAGGCCGACCGCGCGGTCGCCGTCATAGAGGTTCATCGGCTCGAATCCGTATTCCGAACCGCCGTTTGCTGCATAGATCTGTTCCACGGCACGCGCGAGCGCGTCGCCGCCGGACTGCTTGAATGCTGTCATATCGGTTCTCCTTTTCAATGAATGCGCGGCGTCGGATCCTCCGCCGTTTCGGGACAGAAGTTTCCGTCGCCGGGGAAGACGTTCAGAAGCTCGTCAAAGTGATGGATGATGCAGTCCGGATGGTTTTCCTCGGTGAGTTTGAACTCGAGCCCGCCGGGGTATTCCGCACCGACCGTGCCTGCGAAGCAGGACTGCTTTGCGCCGATGATGTCGCGCTTCAGGTTGTCGCCGACGAAGCAGCTGTGCTCGGGACGCACGCCCGCTTCGGAAAGCGCGAGAAAATAGATCGCCGGATGCGGCTTTCTGAGCATCGTCACGGAGCTTTGCTGCACCGTGCAGAACAGATCGCGGATGCCGTCGTGATCGAGCCACTCGTCGATCTCGATCGTGCCGATCAGGTCGCTGATGATACCGACTTTGTAGCCGCGTCTGCGAAGCTCCTTCACGGTCTCAATGCCCTTTTCGACGACGACGCGCTCGCCCTTCGCTCTGCGGAAGCAGTAGGTCAGTTCCTTTGCCGCTTTTTCGATCTTTTCGCGGTCCCATTCGGGTACGAGCCAGCGCGTCCAGAGCATTTCTTCCGGCGCTTCGCACATGTATTTCAGCGCCCAGTCGCGGTAGCTGTTGTAGCGATTATTCAGAAAATCGTAAAAGGTATCGGGGTCCATGTCGGTGCCGCAGATCTCCTTGATGCGCGTGCGCGCTTCGAGGATGAACGGGCGGTTGTTCTCGTCGACGACACGGAATGTGCCGCCGAGATCCAGAAAGATGGCTTCGATTCCGGTCTTCACGGTCATACCCTCCGTACCTTATCCCACGCGACATGCGGCGCTTTGGGGAAGATCTCCTTAAGCTCGTTGAAATCGAAGATGACCGCATCCGGACGGTTCTCGTCGGTGATCTTTTCCTTTGCGAGCTTCTCGGGCGTGGTGTAAAGAATGAACATGCCGTATCCCGCAAGACGGGTGCCCTCGACATCGCGGTTCAGATTGTCGCCGATATAGACGCAGCGTTCCGGCTTGACGCCGAGAATATCGCACGCCTTGTTCGAAATCGCGGGATCGGGCTTGCGGATGCCCTCAACGCAGGACAGCAGCACCGCGCCGAAATACTGCTTCAGATGGTCGGCTTCGAGCCAGCGCGGGATCTCCTGCGAGGTGACAAGGTTCGAGATGATGCCGAGCTTGTAGCCGTTCGCGTACAGATCCTTGATCGACTGCGCACCGTTGGGCGCAACCACGCGGCGACCGTCCTTGTTGCGGTACTCGATCGTCAGCTCGATCGCATTCTTTTTGATCAATTCACGGTCGTATTCGGGCGCGAGCCACTTGGTCCAAAGCTCCTCTTCGGGCGCTTCCTTCATCGTCTCGAAGCACCACTTGCGATAGCCCGCATAGCGGTAGTCGAGGAACTTGCAGAATTCGTCCGGATCGCCGGTTTCGCCGCACATCTCGGCGATCTTGCGCCGCGCTTCGGCTTCGAAAGCCGCATCGCGCTCCACCAGACGGAGCGTGCCGCCGAGGTCGTAAAAGATCGCGTCAAATTCTCTTTCGTTCGCCATACTGTTGTCTCCTGTTCTGATTTTAGTTGAGCGGGGGGAAGATATCCAGAAGCTCCGAGATCCGCGTGATCGTGTAATCGGGCTGAAGGATGATCTCCTGCGGTTCTTTTTTGATCGTGTCGGGTTCATCGATGCGCACCATCGTCGCGAAGCCCGCCTTGCGGGTTCCCTCGACGTCGCGGATCGGATTGTCGCCGACGTATGCGCACTGCTCGGGCTTCTTGCCGATCGCGCGGCACGCGAGGAAATAGATTTCCGGATCGGGCTTTCTTAAGCGCACCTTCGAGGAAAGGATGACCGCCTTGAAATAATGCGCCACGCCGTCCGCGATCATCCAGTCGGGGATCTCGGTTTCGGTGATCGTATTCGCAATGATGCCGAGCGTGTAACCGCGGCGGTCGAGCTCGATGATCGTGGATTTCACGTCGTCGCGCGGAACGCGGCGCCCGTCATGATCGCGCCACAGCCGCGTGAGGCGGCCGGCATGCGCGCAGACGCGCTCCGGATCGTAATCCGGCAGCAGATGCTGGCTCCAAAGCTCCATCTCGCCCGCGTCGAGCAGGGTCTTTTTGACCTCGCTGCGGTATTTCTTCCAGCGCGCCTCCAGCTTTTCGAAGAACACGTCGTGCGGTTCGGTCGCACCGACCAGCTCCATCAGCTCGCGTTCCGCCGCATCCGAGAACTCCTTATCCGGGATGACGATGCGCAGGGTGTTGCCGACATCGAAGAAGATCGTATCCGTCATTTGCTCCAACTCCTTTACATGAACTGTTTATACTTTATGGAGCGTCCGGATGATGTCCGGCAGCTCATAGAGTTCCGAAATGACAAAATCCGCCTCGGGCGCGTCCGGTCCGCGGAACGCCGCATCGCGATGCGCGATCGACGGATTGTTGATTCGAACGACCGCCCCGAGATTCGCGTTTCTTGCGCCGAGCACATCGCGGGAGATCGTGTCGCCGACGTAGCAGGTCTCCTCCGCGCAGACACCCATTTTTTGCATCGCGATCTCGAAGATGCGCGGATCGGGCTTTCGGATGCCGACCTCGCTCGACATCACGATGCATTCCATATACCGTGCGATGCCGTACTCGTTGAGCATGTGCGGCACGAGCGACGTCGAGATGATGTTGGACACGATCCCCATGCGGATCCCCATCGCGTGCAGCGCTTCGATCGTTTCCGAAAGGCGCGGCTTTCGCATCAGCGTCAGCCGGTCGTAGTCGTACAAAAAGCTCAGCTCCTCGGCGATCGGTTCGAGCCGCTGTTCGCCGATGTGAAACTCTTTGAGATACCAGTCGTTCCAGATCACGGCGGACGGGAGCTCCCTTCTGGTGCGCTCGCTCTCGTGCTTATACGCCTCGCCGTTTTCGTGCAGCGAGACGGCAAGCGCTTCGGGCGAAACATCCAGGATGATCCCGTAGTCGGAAAGCCGCGCGATCAGCCGCGCAGCAAAGCGCTGCATCGAGTCCGGTTTTTTGATGACCGAGTGCAGCGTTCCTCCGAGATCGAACAGTACCGTGGTGATCATAGCCCCTCCGAATTTTACGCAATTTACGCAAACGTTTTCGTCGATTTTATTGTATCTCAGAACAGGCAGTTTGTCAATAAGAAAAAAGCGGCTTGTCGACATTATTCTGTTAGGAGAAGCGCGGTTTTCCGCCGTTTTGCGGCGCGTGTTCCGAGGCGGGCGCAATATCCGTTGACAAATGACGCAAACGGTTGTACAATAAATTAACTAAAACGTTTGCATAAGATTTTTCACTCGATTTCAGCACGGAGGATGGTATGGGCATTGTCACGTTAAAAGACGTTGCCAAGGTAGCCGGCGTATCGTATGCCACGGTGTCGCGCGCGCTTTCCGGCAGTCCGGAGATCGGCGAGAGCACCAGAAAACGGGTCGTCCGCATATGCGAAGAAATGGGCTATACGCCCAATTCCGTCGCGCGGTCCATGGTCATGAAGCGCACGAACATCATCGGGCTGATCGTCACGAGCATCGATAACCCGTTCATGAGCGAGATGACCGCGCATCTGGAGATCTACGCGCGAAAGTGCGGCTATAACCTGATGGTCTGCAATTCGTCCTACGATCTCAACCTTGAAAAAGAGGTCTTTTCCCTTCTGATGGGGCGCAAGGTGGACGGGATCATCATGATCCCGATCGGAAACGAATCCTACGACACGCTGAAGGTGCTGACGGCGCAGGTGCCGACGGTGTTTATCAGTGAAAACATGATCGATCTGCCCGAAAACTACGTTTCGGTCGACAATACGACCGGCATGCAGCAGGCGACCGAGTATCTTTACTCGCTCGGACATCGCAGGATCCTGTATCTCGGTGCGCGCGACAACAGCATGACGCACCAGCTGCGCCTGGACGGATACCTCAACGCGTGCAAAAAGCTCGGCATCGAGCCGAGCATCATCCGCAATACGAGCGCGCGAAGCTCATTTCAGATCGGATATGCGCTTGCAAAGCAGCATTTCGAACAGCCGTTTTCCGAAACCGCGATCCTGTGCGCGGCGGACACGCTGGCGATCGGCGTGATCCAGGCAGCGTATGAAAAGGGCATCCGCATCCCGGACGATCTGTCGCTGATGGGATTCGACAACATCTCGTTCTCCGCGCTTCCGCCGATCGACCTTACCACGGTCAATCAGCCGAAGCAGGAACTGGCGGTTTCGGCAATGGATATGCTTCTGAACCGCATCCGAAAGCCGGATGCGCCGCATACCAAGACGATCCTTTCGCCGTCGCTCGTCATCCGCAATTCATGCCGGGCGATCGAAGACTGATTTTTTTCTCGGAGGAACCATGTATCGTTACGAACTGCACCTACACACCTCGGAAACCAGCAAATGCGGGCACGTGCCCGCCGCCGACCAGATCAGGACGTATCACGACCTCGGATATACGGGCGTCTGCGTGACCGATCATCTGCATAACGCGCAGATCGCATATTTCGACGTTGCGCACGACTGGAACGTCATCATCGACCGCTATCTCGCGGGCTATCGCGCGGCGAAGACAGCGGGGGACGCGCTCGGCATGGACGTTATCTTCGGCGTCGAGCTGCGCTTTCCGGAAAACGACAGCGATTATCTGATCTACGGCATCGACGAGCAGTGGCTTTACGATCATCCGTGGATCACGGATATGAATCACCAGTCGTTCTTCGATCGTTATCGGGATGAGGTGCTGATCATCCACGCGCATCCGTACCGCAAGAACGATATCGTGTATTATGACTGCGTGCACGGACTGGAGATCGCAAACTGCAATCCGCGCCACGACAGCCGCAACGAACTTGCGCTGCAGCTCGCGAAGGAACATCCGCATCTGTACCGAACGGTCGGATCGGACGCGCATCAGATCGGTGACGAGGGACGCGCGGCGATCCTCGTCGAGTCGCGCATCCGCGATTCCTATGCGCTGAAGGACGTCATCACATCGGGTCGTTACCGCAACTGGTGTCCCGAATTCGATTCCATTCTGCAGGAAAGCGAGGCAGACCGCCATGTTTGACACCATGATCATCGGGCAGATCACGCTCGATCACAACATCGACTACGACGGACGCGAGGAGTTCATCAACGGCGGCGCCGTTACGTTCTCGGGCTATGCCGCCGCGGCGACCGGACACTCCGTCGCGGTGCTCCCGAAAGGCGACACGAAGGTCATCGATCCGTTCCGCGTGTTTGCCGACAGCAAGGTCGAAAAGATTTTTGCGGTCGAGTCTCCGACCTATACCGAAATGGAGAACACGTATTTCACCGCGGACCGTGAACGCCGCCGCAGTCTGAACACGAAGGGGATCGAACCGTACCGTCCGTGCGAACTCCCGGAGGAACGTGCGAAGATCTATCACCTCGGCGGACTCGTTGCAGGCGACTTCCCGCCCGAATTCGTCAAGGCGTGTGCGGCGCGGGGCGACGTCGGTCTCGACGTGCAGGGCATGATGCGCTTCCGCAATGACGACGGCACGCTGGAGCTTCGCGACTGGCCGCAAAAGAAAGAGATCCTTCCGTACATCCGCTGGCTCAAAACCGACGCCGCGGAGGCGGAGAAGCTGACCGGCACCGACGACCGCGAAAAAGCGGCGTTCCTGTTCTGCGAATGGGGCGCGAAGGAAGTGCTGATCACACACAACACCGAAGCGATCGTCTGCGACGGCAAGCGGATCTATCGCGCGCCGCTTCGTCCGAGAAACCTCACCGGACGCACCGGAAGAGGCGACACGACCTTTGCGGGATACCTTTGCGAGCGCCTCGATCACGACATTCCGACCGCGCTTGAATTTGCGGCCGCGCTCGTCTCGCTCAAGATGGAGACGCCGGGTCCGTTCAAGGGCACGCGGCAGGATGTGCTCGATTATATCGAAGCATTCTATCGGTAAGGGGATAATAAAACAGCCGCGGGAGCGCTCCCGCGGTGTTCAGACTGTCGCAGAAGGGGTCAGACCGTTTGCGGCGAGGATTGATAAAACAGACAATCTGCATGAAGAAAAGGCAATAGCGCCTTTTCTTTTATTATATCGCCGCAAACTATCCGCGTTTTCACTCGGTCGCATACCTTAGTATAGCTCCGTCGTGAAAACCCGAATTCTGCTACCCTTCCCAACAGTCTGCACAGCGTGTCAAAAGGCGTTTTGACACGCTGAAACAGACGAAATGTCCGTTTTGTCAGACGATCAGGATGATCGGTTCGCCGGCGGTGGAGACCGTGCCGTAATCGACCGGATACTCGCGACCGTTCAGAATGTTATGATACCTGCCGTCCTCCAACGGCACATTGACGGCGGCGGAATTGCCGCGCATGGAGAACACACCGACGGCCTTGCGCGGACCGAGCGTCCACACGGATACGATCATGTCGCGCGGACGCGCTTCCGGCGTATAGACGCCGTCCGAAAACAGGGGATCCTTTTTCATCGCGATCAGCGTTTTCAAAAGCACTTCGTGCATCGGCTCGCCGCGTTTTTCGATCGGATCCGGATCGAACAGCGTCGGCGTATGGACCGGCGCCCATTCCTGCCCGGAATAGAGCATCGGCATTCCCTTTTGAAAGAACATCCAGGCGAGCCAGTTCTCGCGTACCGTGCGATCCGGGAAGAGAAACGCGGTCCTCAGTCGGTCGTGATTTTCGGTAAACCGCAGCTTCACATAATCGGCGGGGTAGATCGCTTCCTGCCGCTCGAGCGCGGCGATATAGTCCGGGAGCGATTCGCGTCCCTGCGCATAGGCGAGATAATCGCCGTAGACGTCGTAATCGTAGCAGATATCGAACGCCTGATACAGCTCGGAATCCGACAGCGCATCAAGTCCCTGCGAACGGTTGTAGCGAATGAACCCGTGTTCCACCGATTCGGCAAGCCAGATACAGTCGGGGCGCACCGCGGCAACGCGCCTGCGCGCTTCGAGCCAGAAACCGAGCGGCACGAGCGGCGCGACGTCGCACCGGAACCCGTCAACATACTGCGCCCAGAAGCAGAGCGTGTCGATGAGCTCATCCCACAGAGCCGGAACGGAAAAGTCGAGGTCGATGATGTCCGTCCACTCGCCGACATGATTGCCGAACGAGCCGTCCGGGCGGCGATAGAAGTATTCGGGATGCGTCTTGACAAGCACCGAATCCGGCGAGGTGTGATGATACACGACGTCGATCAGCACTTTGAGACCGAGCTGATGGGCGGTCGCGCAAAGGTGCGTGAAATCGTCCATCGTGCCGAATTCCGGATTGATCGCGCGATAATCTTTGATCGCGTACGGCGAGCCCAGAGACCCCTTGCGCTTGACCTCGCCGATCGGATGGATCGGCATCAGCCAGATCGCGTCGATGCCGAGCGCTTTCAGGCGCGTCAGGTCTCGCTCGACCGCGGCGAACGTGCCGCCGTCGTTGCGGATGAAGATCGAATAAAGCGTCATGCTGCGCAGCTGCATAGTTCCTCCCAAAAGAAAACGCCCGAACGAAATCGGGCGTTTTGATCATCCCATTACTTGTTTGTCGTTTTCTTCGTTGCAGTCTTCTTGGTTCCCGTCTTCTTTGCCGTCGAGGACGTCGTCTTTTTGGCGGTCGTCTTCTTTGCGGTCGACGTACCGGTCTTCTTTGCGGACGAGGACGTCGTTTTCTTGGCGCCCGTCTTCTTCGCGGTCGACGTACCGGTTTTCTTTGCGGTCTTCTTCGCCGCGGTCTTCTTGCCGGTCTTTTTTTCTTCTTCCGCGTTCTGAACCGCATCGCTGTTTCCGAACAGGTTCATCGCCAGGGAGCCGAGCCCGCCGAGCAGAGAGGAGTCGTCCTTTTTCTCTTCTTTCTCTTCTTCCTGACTGCCGCCGAACAGTCCGCCGAGCAGCGAGCCGAGACCGGAGGACGAGGAGGAAGAGGAGCCGCCGAGCAGGCTGCCCAAAAGCGCGCTTCCGACGGAGCCGCCGGACGAGGACGAACCGCCGAGCATGCCGGAAAGCAGCGAGCCGAGACCCGATGCGTCGTCGTCCTTTTTGTTGTTGCCGAGCTGCGAAAGAAGCAGCGGCGCAACGAGCGACAGGATCGAAGAGACCTT
>ODAI011661981.1_pt1 | contig 16725 bp, 11 predicted proteins | sample 1539321 | NCBI WGS metagenome assembly ODAI01 (sample SAMN02144231, study PRJEB22623) | gut metagenome | biome: sheep rumen | host: Ovis aries | place: New Zealand | reverse complement strand
CGCGTATGAGGAAGAATATATTTATTATTTTTCCATTATAGGTGGTACTATCAGCATCTTTCGTATGTGAATCAGACAGATAAGTGGTGTAAAAATTTCCCTAAAATGCACTTTCTTTTTTACACGGATAAAAAAATAGTGGTTTTTCTTGGTGTATTGGTGTGTAAATCATATGCTTGCGGGAGATTTTGCTAAATGTGTCCTACATTCCTTTGTCATGCAAGGCAAAGTGTTCGTTTGTGACGAAGTCGCGGAGTCATTGTTCGACGCCCCAAACCGATGTCCGGCTGCTTCGTTTTGGCATTTTGCAGTAATATCGGAGAAAATGTAACGTTTCGTGATTTTTTGTTAAATATATGCCTGAAATGTCGCAGAATTTTATTATCTTTGTACTAAAGTTTTTCAACTTCCGCAAGCTCCAGTTGAGTAAAAAATATGGGACAGAAAGAGTACATAAAGTTATTTGAGGAGAAGAAAGTTCGTTCTGTATGGGATGATGAGAAGGAGGAATGGTTCTTCTCCATTGTGGACGTATGTGGTGTTTTGACAGACCAGCCAGATTATGACCATGCCAAGAATTATTGGAAAGTGTTGAAATTCAGGCTTCACAAGGAAGGAAGTGAGTTGGTTACAAATTGTAACCAACTGAAAATGGTATCCCCCAAAGATGGTAAAAAGTACAATACCGATGTTGCCACTGTTGAGCAACTCTTCCGCATCATCCAGTCTATCCCGTCGCCAAAGGCAGAGCAATTCAAGCAATGGATGGCACAGGTTGCGGCACATCGTCTTGAGCAGATGCAAGATGTTGCGTGAGTGAGTGGAAGGAAAATCTACTTGAGACAACGAAAAATGAGAAATTTGCAGGTATTGGGTTTGAAGTGAAATGATGGGAGGAGTTGAAATGAACACAGAGATACCGAAATATGATGAAAAATTGCTACGAGCTGTAGCCGATATTAAAGAAGCAATCCTTCAGGGGCAGTATGAGGCTGCAAAAGGAGTTAACCGCATACAATTAGCTGTGTACTTTGGCATAGGCAAGTATATTTCGCAGCATACTCGAAAGGGTGTATGGGGTACTGGCGCATTGGAAGCTATCAGTCATCAGTTGCGTAGAGAACTGCCAGGACTGAGAGGCTATTCTGCAACTCAGATGAAAGAAATGCGTTTGTTTTATGAGGCATGGATGATGCTTGATGCCAATTCGTCGGTCGTAACCGACGAATTGGAAAAATCGGCAAGTGCAATTGCTGAAATTCAAGCAAACAATTCGTCGGTTGCAACCGACGAATTGCAAGTTGCCGAACCTCATATAGATATACGTCGTGCAATACATATCCCCAATATAACAGAGTTCCCTGTTGAGGATTTTTTCAATGTGCCTTTTACACACCATACACGTATTATTGCAAGTGCGAAAACGCTTGATGCGCGTTATTACTATATTCATCGTACAGCAGAAGAGCATCTTTCTGTGGAAGCGTTGAAAAAGCTCTTGAAGATTGACGCATACGGTTATCGTGAACAAATGCCCAGTAACTTCACTAAGACCATCTCCAATGCTGCGATGATGCGCAAGGCAGTGATGATGTTTAAGGATGAATATATGTTGGATTTCATTAATGTGGAGGAGATTGGAGTGCGCGATAGCATCGATGTTGATGAACGTGTGGTGGAGAAAGAAATTGTAAATAAGGTTAAGAACTTCATTATGACCATAGGACGCGACTTTACGTTCATGGGCAATCAACAACTGTTGGAGGTGTATGGTGTAGAACAGTTCCCTGACTTATTGTTCTTCAATCGTGAGTTGAATGCGATGGTGGTGATAGAACTGAAGACTGGGGAGTTCAAAACCAGTTATCTTGGGCAGTTAATGGGATACATGACCATTCTGGATGAGAAGGTCCGCAAGCCTCACGAGAATCCAAGCATTGGCATTGTACTTTGTAAATCGGCAAATCGTGAGTATGTAGAATTTATGATCCGCGATTACTCAAAGCCTATGGGTGTTGCTACTTACAAAACGGCAGATGATATGCCTGAGAATATCCGCAAAGTACTACCAGATATGGAAGATTTAAAGAAACTCTTAGGTGACAGAAAGGATTAAGTGTATGGGACAGAGTGGATTTCTCAAGCTAAAAGAAGGAAATCAACTGGTGACAAATTGTAACCGGTTGAAACTTGTTGCAGATGATGGCAAAAAACGTCTTACAGATTTTGCTACCAGAGAAGAAACATAGTTCTGTATAAATCTTCATTGTGAATATAGAGTAGGTTCCAGCCTCCCAGTACTGACTAAGTACTGACTTATATGAGACTTTCGTGAGTGCTGAGTTTATATGATTTTTTTCTTTTGTCGTTTGTTCTTTTCTTGCGTTTTCTTTGTGTTTTATTGTAATTATTTGGTATCTTTGCACCGTTCGTTGTAACACTTGCAACGTGACGTATTCTCCCATTGTTCAGCAAATGTCTTGCTGATGATGGAAATTGTTTCAGGATACGACGTGCCTGATGACGGATGACTAAATGTTATGAACATAAAATGAAACACTTCCTTCTTGATACTGTGTAGTGAGAGCTATATGTGACTCGTATAGGAAGTACGAAGGATTATTGAATGACGTCTGGCATTTTGACATAAAAAAGAAATAATCAATCAAACAAATACAAACTAAACTATTTTTACATGAAAGGAAAGAATCTTTTTTCATTGAGTCTTCTTTTGTGTGCCGTGTCGGTTAATGCACAGAAGGTTCCTGTATGGAACGACCCTGTGGTTAATCAGGTAAACAGGAAGGCTGACGTATCAGACTATTTTGCTTACGAAAATGAAAATCTTGCTAAGAATGGCGTAAGCCCTGTGGCTTATGCCAAGAAGAACTCTGCACGCTTTTTCTCTCTCGAGGGCAACTGGAAGTTCCATTGGGTAGAGAGTGCTAACGAGCGTCTCAAGGACTACTACTCATTGAAGGTCGATGACTCTAAGTGGGGAACCATGCCTGTTCCTGGTATGTGGGAACTCAACGGCTATGGTGACGCAATATATGTGAACAACCATTACGCATGGCGCAGCGACTGGGTGGGCGTGCCTCCTACAGTCCAGGACAAGGGCAACCACGTGGGTGCTTACCGTCGTACATTCACTATCCCTGCCGACTGGAAGGGACAGAATATCTACATGCACATCGGTTCGGCTACATCTAACGTAGAGGTCTATATCAACGGCAAGTACGTTGGTTACTCAGAGGACTCTAAGGTGGCTGCCGAGTTTGATGTAACCAAGTTCCTTGTTCCTGGTAAGGAAAACCTTATCGCTATGCAGATTATGCGTTGGTGCGATGGTTCATGGAACGAGGATCAGGACTTCTGGCGTCTTTGCGGTATTGCACGTGAGGCTTACCTCTACTCTCGTCCAAAGGTACATATTGAGGATTTGTTCATCACACCTGACCTTACAAACAGCTATAAGGACGGTAAGCTCAATATCCGTCTTACTGCTCCTGCAGCCAAGGGCAAGAAGTTTGCAGTCAAGCTCCTCGACCCTAAGGGTAAGGACGTTACTCCTAAGACAGATGCTCTCTTCATCGGTAAGGATGGTAAGGCAGAGGCAAACCTCAACCTTGCTAATCCTGAGAAGTGGACAGCAGAGACACCAGCTCTCTATACTCTCTACGTTTCTCTCTACGATGGCGACAAGCTTCTTGAGGTAATCCCACAGCGTGTAGGATTCCGTAAGGTGGAAATCAAGAACGCACAGCTTCTTGTCAACGGACAGCCAGTCCTCATCAAGGGTGCTGACCGTCACGAGCTTGACCCTGATGGTGGTTACGTAGTAAGCGTTGACCGTATGATTCAGGATATCAAGGTGCTCAAGCAGCTCAACTGTAATGCAGTACGTACATGCCACTATCCAGACGACCCACGTTGGTACGACCTCTGTGACGAGTACGGTATCTACCTCACAGCAGAGTCAAATATCGAGTCTCACGGAATGGGTTACGGCAAGGAGTCACTCTCTAAGGACGATCGTTTCAACTTCATGCACGTAGAGCGTCAGAAGCACAATCTCTGCGTTCTCAAGAACCACCCTTCAATCATCGTATGGTCACTCGGTAACGAGTCAGGTTACGGCAAGAACTTCGAGGATGCCTACGACTGGGTTAAGTCTTACGACTCTTCACGTCCATGCCAGTATGAGCAGGCAGGAACAAACGGTAAGACAGACATCTACTGTCCTATGTACGCAGATTATGCTTGGTCAGAGAAATATACACAGACAGGCAACCCACGTCCACTCATCCAGTGTGAGTACTGCCACACAATGGGTAACTCTGGTGGTGGCTTGAAGGAATACTGGGACCTTGTCCGCAAGTATCCTAACTATCAGGGTGGCTACGTATGGGATTTCGTTGACCAGGGTTTCCGTGGAAAGAGCAAGATTACAGGCAAGCAGATTTGGACTTACGGTGGCGACTACGGTCGTTTCCCAGCAAGCGACAACAACTTCAATTGTAACGGTATGATTTCACCTGACCGTGAACCTAATCCACATGCTTACGAAATCAAGTATTGCTACCAGAACCTCTGGACAACTCTAAAGGACGCCAAGGCAGGTGCTTTCGAGGTATATAATGAGAATTTCTTTGCTCCTGTTAAGGAGATAACTCTCAACTACACTCTCCTTGCTGACGGTAAGGCTGTAGCACGTGGTACAAAGAACGTGAACGGTATTGCTCCACAGGGACGTCAGAACGTCACAATCGGCGAGGTTGCTGAGGCTCTCAAGAATGACGCATACAATGGTAAGGAACTCATTCTTCGTGTAGAGTATGTTCTTACAGCCAACACTCAGCTCCAGAAGAAGGGTGAGGTTGTTGCTCACGAGGAGTTCGTTCTCTCTGACTACGCATACCCAACAGTTGAGGCTATTACAGCTCAGCCTGTTGTTGACAAGAAGGCTAAGACACAGCCAGCATCCGTTTCACTCGACAACCGTGAGGTTTATGCTGTCCTTTCTGCTAACGGAATGTCTGTCACATTCAGCAAGTGGTCAGGCTACATCTCTTACATCGATGTGGATGGAAAGCAGATGACTATGGATGATGCAGAAATCGTTCCAAACTTCTGGCGTGCTCCAACTGATAACGACTACGGTGCAGGAATGCATAACCGTCTTCGTGCATGGGAGAACCCACACCTCAACAAGAAGTCATTCGACATCAAGCTTGACGGTGTGAATGGAGTAGCAACAGCAGAGTACGAGATTCGTGGTCTTGATGCTACACTCCGCCTCACATACACTATGACACCAGCAGGCAAGCTCGTAGTTACTCAGGCTCTCACAGTCAATCCAGATGCAAAGGAAAAGCCACAGATGCTCCGCTTCGGTATGAATCTCCGTTTGCAGAAGCAGTTCTCTAACATCCAGTACTATGGTGAAGGACCAGGTGAGAACTACATCGACCGTAACAACGCTACACTCCTTGGAGTATGGAATCAGACAGTCTCTGACCAGTACTGGGGATATGTTCGTCCACAGGAGTCTGGTACAAAGACAGGTGTACGTTACTGGCAGATGACAGACAAGAATGGTCTTGGTCTCCGCTTTGAGGGAACAGCTGCACTCGAGTGTCAGGCACTTCCTTACACAGTCAAGGATCTCCAGCCAACACATGACAAGAAGCAGTGGCACTCAGGTGACCTCATTGAGCGTCCATTCAACGATGTTCATATCTCTGCCCGCTCTATGGGTATGGGTTGTGTCAACTCTTGGGGCGCATGGCCACGTGACGAGTATCAGATGAAGTGGAAGAACTACGAATACACTTACATCATCTCACCAGTGAAGTAACTCTCCGATGAAATGAATATACATACAAAAGGAGAATGTGCCGGATTCGGCACATTCTCCTTTTATTTTATCAATGTATCACCTTGGGTGCCATCATGAGTGTCATCTTGAGTGCCATCCTTTGAAGCATAACTATGGCGTTAGTCATATCTAAGTATGCTGTTTACGAATGCTAATCATACTGTTTAGGATGCGTGAGTATGGTGTTTGGTAATGTGAAGCCATAGAGTAGGGACGTAATAATGCAAAGCTAATGCGGAAAAATCCCATAATTCCTTTGTGAGTAAGGATAAAAAGATGTAACTTTGCAAGTGCAATCCGTTCCATCATGATGGAATGAGAAAGCAGACATATTGGTAAATACGAATTAAACGTATTCAATTCTTGAAGGTTCTACATTCAAAATAACCCGACCAGTTAAAAAGAATAAAGACGAACTGAAGGAATATGAGTACACCTATATCTTTATAGGCGTACTCTTTCCTTTTTTCATTTCGTCTTTAAGGTAATCTTTGGTCGGGGCACCTGAATGTAGGAATGATATTACGAGGAAAGAGTTACGCTTTTTTTATGTCTTTTACCATAGTAACATATTATTAGATTTTAAAGCACCCGACCACAATGCAATCAAATCTAAACAATGACAGCCATACCTCCGCAGAGACGTATGGCATAAACGACGTATTGGCTGAAATACGTCGCGACTCGTTATGTAGTCACTTCGGTAAAGTATGGCATGGTCTATCCCAAACAGAATAGTAATACTATGCCAAATGAGATTGATATCCAAGAAGATGACATAATGCAGCTTGACGAACAGTTGCTCAATGTCCTTCTTAAGGATCACACCCGAAGTACAGAACAGGAACAGCACAATATCTTTTGGGCTACCACCCAATACGAATATCTTGGCAAAGGATATGGATTCAATGATGAAATCATTCCTTCCAATATTACTGGTGAGCATGGTCATGTGATTATGCCACGAGTACTCAAAGACCAAGAATCCCAAAAGGCTCGTTCCAAGGATATGGCGGAGGTTTTCACCCCGTCATGGGTTTGTAATGCCCAAAACAACTTGATAGATTCAAGTTGGTTTGGGCGTATGGATGTATTCAATCATGAAAACGACGACTGCACTTGGACTGACCAGCCGAACAAGATTGTTTTTCCAGAAGGTAAGACGTGGAAAGACTATGTCCGTGACCGTCGCCTTGAAATCACTTGTGGCGAAGCTCCATATCTCGTAAGCAGATATGACACCACCACTGGCGAACCTCTTCCTTTACAACATAGAATAGGATTGCTCGACCGCAAATTAAGAGTAATCAGCGAAAATGTTGATAATTCTCGTGATTGGCTAAAGGCTGCACAGAGAGCATACAAGTCAACATACGCTTACGAGTGGCAAGGCGATAGCCTTTTGCTCGCTCGTGAGGCTATGCTTTATACGTTCATTGACTATTATCGGGCTAAGTTCGGGAAACCGCCAATGGTTAAGTCCATTGTGTACATAGCCTACATTATCTCTTGGAACGTATGGCAGATGGACGGATTGAAAGGCGTTGTTCCTTGCTCGTGCAAAACACAGACTACCAAAGTGAAGAATTTTTATGGCGAAGACACCATAATCGAAGCACCTTGTACAGGTTGTAAGGGAAACGATATAAGACATCATAACGGCATATACTGTTACATTCGGGAGTGGAAGAAAAGTGATTCAAAGTTAGACAGAATAAAATTCATCGACACAATCAAATAAACATATACTATGGCTACATTCGAAACGGCATTGAAACCAAAATTGATATATGTGTTTCGCATAAACGACTCGGCACATAAAGGTGCCTTGAAGATAGGTGAGACTACGGCTGACCTAACGGCAGGCTATTTCATCCCAAATAGTAATGGGCTGAACGCTGCTGCTCGTAAGCGTATAGACCAATACACCAAGACGGCATCCATTGCCTACGATTTGCTCTATACCGAGGCTGCCATGTTCAACACTCCAAAAGGTATAAAGTCCTTTAACGATAAGGAAGTACATTCAGTATTGGAGCATTCTGGAATAAGGAAAGCCAACTTCGGAAAGATAAACCAAGGCACGGAATGGTTCATGACAGACTTGGAAACCGTAAAGAAGGCTATAGCAGCTGTAAAGGAAGGTCGCAAGTCTCTCAATTCATCTGAGGTTACAAAGGACAATTCGCCTATTGTGTTCCGTCCGGAACAACGTGAAGCCATAGATGTTACAATAAAGAAGTTCAAGAAAGGCAACAACATGCTTTGGAACGCAAAGATGCGTTTCGGAAAAACGTTGTCTGCCCTCCAAATGGTGCGTGAGATGAATTTCCAACGCACGCTTATCATCACCCATCGCCCTGTAGTGGACGAAGGATGGTTTGAGGACTTTGGAATGATATTCTACGACAAGAAGGATTGGAGCTATGGCTCACGTAACAAGGGGGAAAGTTTCAAGTCACTCGAAGCACTTGCAAAGAGAGGTAGCCACTACGTTTATTTTGCTTCGATGCAAGACCTGCGAGGAGCAGAGGCTGTTGGCGGAAAGTTTGACAAGAACGTGGAGGTATTTGCTGCACAATGGGACTGCCTTATTGTGGATGAAGCCCACGAGGGTACAAAGACCGAGATAGGACAGGCTGTCATTAACGAGTTGACAAAGCAGCACACAAAGGTCTTGCGTCTGTCTGGCACACCATTCAACCTGCTTGACGACTATGCCGAAGATGAAATATACACTTGGGACTATGTCATGGAGCAACGTGCAAAAGCAGAATGGGACTTAACGCACATGGGCGACCCTAATCCATACGAGTCTCTTCCTGCCATCAATATATACACATACGACCTTGGTTCTCTCATGAGCAAGTATGAGGAAGACGAGAAGGCGTTCAATTTCCGTGAGTTCTTCCGAGTGAACGAACATGGAGTGTTCACGCATGATGACGATGTGGATAGTTTCCTTAATCTGTTATGTAAGAGTGACAAGGAAAGTCTCTACCCATATTCCAATGACGAATTCCGTGACATCTTCCGCCATACTCTCTGGGTCGTTCCTGGTGTTGCAAGTGCCAAGGCTTTGAGTGCAAAACTTCAGTCACACCCAGTATTCGGAACATTCAAGATAGTAAATGTTGCAGGAAACGGTGATGATGACGAGGAAAATGATAACGCGCTACAGATGGTTAATGATGCCATCGGCAAGCATCCAGACGAGACTTACACCATTACCTTGTCATGTGGACGACTCACGACAGGAGTGAGTGTCAAACCTTGGACAGGAGTCTTTATGATGGCTGGCTCATTCAGTACGTCGGCATCAAGTTACATGCAAACTATTTTCCGTGTACAGACACCATTCACCTACAAAGGACAGATGAAGACAAACTGCTATGCCTTCGACTTTGCTCCAGACCGCACACTTCGAGTGCTTGCCGAATCAGCAAAGGTATCAGCAAAGGCAGGAAAGACCACGGAAAGTGACCGTAACATTCTTGGCGAATTCCTTAATTTCTGCCCAATCATAAGCATTGAGGGAAGTGCCATGCGACCATATAACGTGGAAGGAATGATGGCTCAACTAAAGAGGGCACAGATAGAGAAAGTAGTACAATGTGGCTTTGAAGACGGAGCTCTCTATAATGACGAGTTACTGAAACTGTCAGATTTGGATCTGAAGATGTTCCACGACCTTAAGGCGCGCATTGGTGAGACCAAGGCTATGAAGCCTACTGGCGACATTGACATCAACAAGCAAGGTTTCACTAATGAAGAATACGAACAAGTAGAGCGTGCTTCAAAGAAATCAAAACGAGAGCGTACTCCTGAGGAACAAGCTTTGCTTGACGAGTTAAAGAAGAAACGTGAGATGCGTCAAAATGCAATTTCTATTCTTCGTGGCATAAGTATCCGTATGCCTTTGCTCATATATGGTGCGGACATGAAGGACGATGAAGAAATAACGATTGACAACTTTTCTTCCATCGTTGACGATGAGTCATGGACTGAGTTTATGCCAGCAGGTGTTACCAAGGATGTGTTTGAAGGATTAAAGCGATTCTATGAGGCAGACATCTTCCGCGAGGCTGGCAAGCGCATCCGTGCTATGGCACGTCATGCCGACGAGATGTTCATAGAGGAACGTATTAGTCGAATTACTGAGATATTCAGCTTCTTCCGTAATCCAGACAAGGAAACTGTACTTACTCCTTGGAGAGTAGTAAATATGCACATGAGCGACTGTCTTGGAGGTTATTGCTTTTATGACGAAACATATTCGGACGTGTTGCTTGCCCCACGTTATATAGAGCAAGACGATGTTACAAACAATGTGTTTGCACCAAGTAGCAAGGTTTTGGAAATAAACTCAAAGAGTGGTCTTTATCCTCTCTATGTTGCATACAGCATTTACCGTCGTCGTGCTGATGAATACAAGCAACAACACAATGACGACCTCAGCATGAAGGTTGCATTGGAGTTATGGGACGCAACTGTAAGAGAGAATATCTTTGTGATATGCAAGACCCCAATGGCATGTGATATCACTCGTCGTACATTGGTAGGCTTCCGTCAGGCAAAGGTCAATGCTCAATATTATAGTGATTTGATAAAAGTAATTAAGGATAATCCATCAACATTTGTTAACGAAGTACGTGATGGCAAACGTTTTTGGAATGCAAATAATAATGATTATATGAAATTCGATGCCATAGTGGGCAACCCACCATATCAGTTGGTAGATGGAGGACATGGCTCAAGTTCTAAACCACTTTATCATGAGTTTGTAAATATTGCAAAAAAAGTAGCTCCAGGTTACATCTCTATGATTATGCCATCAAGATGGATGACTGGTGGCAAAGGCTTGGATGCGTTTAGAGAAGATATGATAAATGATACGAGAATTCAAATTCTACACGATTTTCTTGATGCATCTAATTTCTTCTCTAATGTGCAAATAGAAGGAGGAATTTGCTATTTTCTTTGGAATAGCAAGCATAATAATACATGCCAATTTTTCTCTCATTCACAATCAAGTACAAACATGACAGAACGATACTTGAATGCGAATGATTCTGATGTTGTCATACGTGATGCTAATTCTCTTAACATTATTGAGAAAGTAAATGACTTTAGAGATGATTCTTTCGGAACTAAAGTCTTGTCAAGGAATCCTTTTGGAATATCAGAATTTGCAAACTACGTAGAACAAAAAGAATTCGTTAATGGGTGGAAACTATTTGGAAGATTTGATAATGTACGTACTGTAATTAGACTAAAAAACAATTTCCATGTTGAGAAGAACAAAGATATTGCTTCTGGCTGGAAAGTTTTTGTTTCTAAAGCTGACGGAGCAGCAGGACAAATCGGAAATCCAGTACCAGCAAGAATAATCGGAAAAATGGAAATAGGAGACCCATATACAATTTGTACTGAGACTTTTCTTGCAATTGGTTCTTTTGCTTCAAAAGAAGAATGTGAAAATGTTATAAAGTATGCTTTGAGTAAGTTCTTTAGGTTTATGGTTGGTATACGAAAGAATAAAAATATGACAAGAGATACATATAAATTCGTTCCTCTTCAAGACTTTACAGCTGATAGTGATATTGATTGGAGTCGAAGTGTTCGTGAGATAGACCAGCAGTTATACATGAAATACGACCTCACACCTGACGAGATTGATTTCATTGAACGTATGATTAAACCAATGGAATAATCATAGTGCCCATATATACAACGAGAGGCAAGTGCATCCCAGCACTTGCCTCTGTGTTTTATGCCCCCTGATTCCACTATTATGGAAATATGAAATCAATACTTTATTCTGAAGTATTCCAGCGATGACTTGAAGGTGTCTTGTGCTGTGAGACAGGTGTCACGAAGGTAGCCGTTGGTTGTTCCCCAGTTCTGTATGCCACGATAATAGAACAGACACAGTTCTTCCGTGATGATGAAAGGAACGATGCCACTTTGCAGGCATTGCCAGAACATAATCAGACGACCGACACGACCGTTGCCATCTTGAAAAGGATGAATGCGCTCAAACTGAACATGAAAGTTCAAGATATCATCAAGTGTGACGTTCTTGATTTTATTGTATTCCGTAACAATTTCCTTAACGTGCGTGTGAACATCTTCTGGCTGTACAGTTTCTTCGCCACCCACCTCATTTGCGAGACGTTTATAGTCGCCAACCGCAAACCATGACCTACGACTGTCGGAGGTGTTCTGTTTCAACAATAGATGTAGATGCTTGATGTGCGTTTCGCTTATCTTCTCTGTTGCATGGTCTATGATGTAGTCAACACATCTGAAATGGTTTACCGTCTCAATGATGTCATCCACACGTGTAGCCTCAGTCGTAACACCAAGCGTGTTAGTCTCGAAGATATAACGCGTCTGTTCCTTTGTCAGGCGACTGCCCTCAATATGATTGGAGTTATATGTCAGGTCAATCTGTGTACGATGGTATATTCCACCCTTGAGTCCACACTCCTTCTCCTCACGCATACGTGCCAATAGAGGAGATACATTTACTTTCCCTTTTACTGGCAGTATGGCTTCTGCAGGTATGCTCCATGTCTTACCTGTAAGGAAAGCACCCTGAATCTTTCCTGAAGCGCAGTAATTACGAACGGTACGCTCACTTATTCCGTTCCTCTCTGCAAATTGTGCAACTGATATATATTCCATGTTATCGGCAAGCTTTTCGTTAAAACACTATGCAAAAGTACGAATATTTGCCGATATCGGCAAGCTGCAATGATGAAAAATGTCGTCAAACAACCTAATGGTTTGTTTGACGACAAATATTGGTCTTTTATACGGTCTATGCAAAATTAGTGTTTTGCGTTTGTGTGTTACTTTATTAGCACCTTCTTGCCATTCTTGATGACAACACCCTTGTAGTCATTGCTTACACGCTGCCCAGAGAGATTGTATATGACAGACGAAGTTGATAATGTGGAAACGCTTGGCGCTGCTATTCCTGCAACGGCAACAGGGTCGATGACAACAGCCTTGGTGAGCGTGACGCCTGAACCATGTATGTTAAGGCCGAGTTGTGCAATCTGAGTATAGTTCGCCTTTGGAAATGTGAATACCGTCACATGCTTGCTGTTTGCCTTTGTTTTGTACACATTGCTTGGATTGAAGTCCGAATTGTAAGTCTTACCATTTACGATGAACTTTGACTTCTCAGACCAGTTGCCATAGTATAGTTGTATGTCATCACCAGAGCTTACAGTCTGAGTGTAGGTCAATTCCAGCTGACACTGCTCGCCAGCGTTTTTGAATACTGCTGCTTCGATATTTATACCATCTCCCCATCCGAGAGCTTTTGTCCCTTCAAAACACGTCACCTTTGCCGGTTGTGCGTATATAGGGAACTCTCCCTTGAAGTCTTCTCCGTGATAAGCCTTAGCCATACGTTCCGCAAGGTCGGGTTGATGGAATGCCGGGAATGTACGGTATGTTCCGTCGGTAAGCCCCATCCAATAGAAAGGAGCCATTCCGTTTGCCTTCATCTGTTTCACGAAGTATTCCACGAAGTCAAGCATCAACTCTCTGCGTACATCATAGTCTGTCTTGCCTTCACCAGCATCCACGTTGTTTGTTCCCCACTCGCCAATGATGACAGGAGCACCCTTGGATACAAGGTATGTCTTAAGGTTTTTGACACACTGGTCTATGTTTGACTTGATAGTAGCAAGTGTATTGTTGGCAATGGTTGGATATGTGTGAATCTCGAAGATGATATGGTTTTGCACGTTATCATCTGGAAGTGCCATCTTCTGTAGAGGTTCTGTGAGGTGAGTGTTCCATGTTCCTTCACCGCTACAGGCACCGTATGTGTTGACGATGAGGTTACGTTGTGCATTGTTGCCACCAGTGGCACGAACGGTATTTACAAAAGACTGTGCATAACTATTGATGGCATCGTATGCCGATTTTGCAATTGTGGCATCGTAACGGTTGGTTGTATTGAATGAGGCAAAGCACCATGAACTCTTGATGTCGAGCATCTCATTGTAAGCCTCAAACAGCAAGTGCCCGTCATAGTCCTTGAACTCCTCTGCAATCTGCTTCCACAGATACTCGTAGCGTTCCTTCTGATTGTTGTATGTGGCCATGTCAGCCTTAATCCAAGACTTTGAATTATCGCTGTCAGCACCAGTGTCGTGGTGTACATTCACAATACAATACAATCCTGATTCTATCACATAGTCAACGACCTCATGCACACGTGCCATCCAAGCCTCATTCACCTTTCCGTCCTTGTCCATGTGATTGTACCAAGTGACAGGTACACGTATCGCTCCGAAACCAGCGTTCTTCAGCATCTCAAACAGCGTTTTTGTCGTTGGCTTCTGCCCCCAGCAATATTCGGAGTCAAGACCTTGACCACCCCAGTAGGCATCATTTGTCACGTCCGATACCTTCTGTGAGTTTGCATCAAGTGTGTTACCCAGATTCCATCCGAGTCCCATATTCTTGACCGCCTCTGTTGCAGTCTCAATATTCTGCGCCTGTACTCCAAGAGAGAGACAGGCAAATATAAGAGCAAGGATGCTCATAAGGTTTCTGATTAGTCTGCTCATTTTTTAGGTTTATAAGTTTTTGAGTTTTTAAGTTCTTAAGTTTTTGAGTTTATAAGTTTTTGAGTTCTTAAGTTTTTAAGTTCGTAGGTTCTTAAGTTTTTGAGTTTTGTTGAGGCTTTCTTGTGAAAACAAAAAAACTTAAAAACTCACAAACTTAAAAACTTACTATTTCAGATACATTCCATTTATGTCATGTTCAAATTGGTATTTTTTTATTATGGTGCAAATATACTATATTTTTTTTGCATCATCCACTTCCTTTCTTTTCAAATAATGATATTATGTTATCATGAGTGAAAAATGCCATGTAGCTGTCGCTCTATCACCATCTGTTGCAAGGGCGTTAAGGAGAACCTAACGTGCACATTGGACGAATTTAATACGTTTTAGGGGGCTTTGTTACGTCATTTTTGCTTTGCTGCTTAACAATTGTAAGTAAAACGATGGGTTTTGCTTAAATTTGTTCAAAAAACTTTGCTGTAATAAAATAATTCGCTAATTTTGCACCTCGTAAAATTCAATATATAACTATGGATAGACTTTATATATTCGACACCACCTTGAGAGACGGTGAGCAGGTTCCAGGATGCCAGCTCAATACGGTCGAGAAGATACAGGTGGCACGCCAGCTTGAGGCTTTGGGCGTGGATGTCATCGAAGCAGGATTTCCTGTGTCAAGTCCAGGCGACTTTAATTCAGTGGTTGAAATCTCTAAGGCTGTTACATGGCCAACCATCTGTGCGCTAACTCGTGCCGTACAGAAGGATATCGATGTTGCCGCTGAAGCCCTAAAGTACGCTAAGCGTGGACGTATCCATACTGGTATCGGAACTTCGGATTCACATATTAAATATAAGTTCAACAGTAACCGTGAGGAAATCATCGAGCGTGCCGTGGCTGCCGTTAAGTATGCCAAGAAGTACGTGGAGGATGTTGAGTTCTATGCAGAGGATGCCGGTCGTACCGACAATGAGTACCTCGCTCGTGTCATTGAGGCTGTTACAAAGGCAGGTGCTACAGTATGTAACATTCCTGACACAACAGGTTTCCGTGTGCCTAATGAATATCATGAGAAGATAAAGTATCTCTATGAGCACGTGGATGCCTTTGCTGCTGGCAAGTCCATCCTCTCTACTCATTGCCACAATGACCTCGGTATGGCTACAGCTAATACCGTAGCAGGTGTTCTCGGTGGAGCGCGTCAGGTTGAGGTGACTATCAACGGTATCGGTGAGCGTGCTGGTAACACTTCGCTCGAGGAGGTTGCCATGATTTTCAAGACTCACCCAGACCTCGGAATTGAGACAAACATAAACCCTACTAAGATATATCCAACAAGCCGAATGGTGAGCAGCCTCATGAATATGCCTGTTCAGCCAAACAAGGCTATCGTAGGTAAGAATGCTTTTGCTCATTCATCTGGAATACATCAGGATGGTGTGCTCAAGAATGCTTCTACATACGAGATTATGGATCCAAAGGATGTGGGTATCGACGACAATGCTATCGTTCTTACTGCTCGTTCAGGTCGTGCTGCCCTCAAGCATCGTCTCCATGTGAACGGTGTGGACATCGAGGGTGAAAAGCTTGACGCAATCTATCAAGAGTTCCTTAAGCTTGCTGACCGCAAGAAGGAGGTAACAGATGACGATATCCTCGTACTTGCTGGTGCTGAGCGTGCAGAGGCTCACTCTATCAAGCTCGACTACCTTCAGGTTACAGCTGGTAAGGGTACTCGTAGCGTGGCAAGTATCGGCCTTCAGGTCGCAAATGAGCACTTTGAAGCAGCTGCAAGCGGTAACGGTCCTGTGGATGCTGCCATCAAGGCACTCAAGAGTATTATCAAGCGTGAGATGATTCTCAAGGAGTTCACCATTCAGGCAATCAACAAGGGTTCTGATGACCTTGCCAAGGTTCATCAGACAGTTGAGCATGCAGGTCGTACCTACTATGGCTTTGCTGCCAACACCGACATCGTTACTGCCAGCGTAGAAGCATATATTGATGCAATAAACAAGTTTAAGTAAGAGACCCTCTCCCCATCCCTCCCCCTCTATGGGGAGGGTGACTAAAGAGAAAATGTTTCAACCTGTATGGTAGCTGTTTTGCACTAAGGTGCATATTGGAAAAACAGTCAAGAACTTTTCCCACTGACCAGCGGGAAGTAAACAGAACAAAAACAAGAAAAAACATGTTTTCTGTTGTTTTCCCATGTTTTCTTTTGTTTTTCTAATGGGCCGCTTGGCG
>ODAI014474298.1_pt1 | contig 16729 bp, 14 predicted proteins | sample 1539321 | NCBI WGS metagenome assembly ODAI01 (sample SAMN02144231, study PRJEB22623) | gut metagenome | biome: sheep rumen | host: Ovis aries | place: New Zealand | reverse complement strand
TAAAATCCATTTTTTTCACTCCTCTCGTTTTTAATCCCCGGCACATGGCGATCAGATTCTCGATGTGTTCCTTCTTCAATGTCAGGAGTTCGATCTGCTGTTCCACGGCTTTTCTTTTGTCAAATCCGGATCCGGTGATTACTTCTTTGACGTCCTTAAGCGGAAATTCCAGCTCACGAAACAATAAGATCTGCTGAAGTCTCTCCAGCGCTGCATCGTCATACAGCCTGTATCCGGACTCGGTATACCCCGCCGGTTTTAAGAGGCCTATCTTATCGTAATACTGCAGTGTGCGTATACTCACTCCCGTCAGCTTACTCACTTCATTTACTGTCTTCATGGCTATCATCTCCTTCACGTGTGATTTTATCATAAACTATTACGTAACGTAATAGTCAAGTGAAAAACATACAATCTTGCAAAAAAAATCGGCCTAAAATCCATTTCTGAATCCGGTGCTCTCCTTTTCCCTACTCCATGCGAGCCTACTGCCGGGGGATGCGGCGTGACGGCCGAGGCGACGGCAATGTCCGCCGAGCCGAGCAGTAGTTTTGACAAGTGGCTGTGACGGGAGTTGCGGCCACAACGCCGCGAATGTCTGAGGGGCTTTCGCTCGTAGAAAGCTCCGAGTCTTCGCGGCGTTTCAAAACTTGTGAGGCGAGGTGTGACAGTGGCTCGCCGAGGGAAAGGCCCCGCAGACGGCGGCAGAGGACCGCATGGGTGGGGGGAATGCCCAATAAAAAAGCGCGGATTATTAGTCCGCGCCGATAGATGATTACATTTCGGTTATGCTGCAAGTAATTATTAAATGCTGCGCATTATCTCCATCACATCGCCTGCTACCGCGCTGCCTGTAGGCAGCGGGCCTGCGCCCCTGCCGTAGAACATCAGCTCTCCTGCCGCGTTGCCCGTAACATAGACCGCATTGAACTCGTTTGAAACGCCTGCAAGCGGATGATCCTTTGAAATTCGCTGAGGCTTTACGCTGCAGGTAAGCTTGCCATCGCTGCCAAGCTCTGCATGTGCAATCAGCTTTATTACCTCGCCTGCCTTTTCGGCAGCTGCGAGGTCTTCCTTTGTTACGCCGGTGATTCCCGTGCGTGGAATGTCGCCCGGTGCCACATAGATTCCGAACATCAGCATCATCAGTATGGTGAGCTTGTTCGCCGCATCGATGCCCTCGACATCGGCTGTAGGGTCTGCCTCTGCAAAGCCGAGCCTCTGCGCGTCGGAAAGTGCTTGCTCGTAGGAAAGGCCCTCCTTTGCCATCTTTGTGAGGATGAAGTTGGTCGTGCCGTTCACTATGCCGGAAACCTCGCTGAACACATTCGCCGAAAGTGCGCTGCGTATGGAGGTCAGAACAGGAAGTGCGCCCGCAACGGATGCTTCGAAGAGGAGCTTCACATGGTTTGCCTCTGCAGCAGCTGTCAGCTTTTCGTAGTTTGCCGCAAGAGCTGCCTTGTTCGCAGTTACCACGTGCTTGCCGTGATTCAGCGCATCGAGCATGTAGGTTGTGGCAGGTTCGATGCCTCCGAGCACCTCGACTACTATGTCGATATCCGGGTTAAAGGTAACATCGTGCGGGGAGGTTGTGAGCACATCTGCTCCAAGCACCTCTGCGCGCTCGGGCGTGATATTTCGCACAAGCACCTTTTTTACCACCGGCTCGCAGCCTGTACTTTCAATAATCTTTTCGCGATTCATCTTGAATATTTCGCATGTGCCGGAGCCGACATTCCCGTATCCCAGCATACCGATGTTAATTTTCTTTGCCATTTTATACCTTCCTGAAAGTTTTTAGGGGCCTTGCCCGATTGAAAAATCTATATGAATAATTATACCACAAACATTTAAGGGTCGCATTCGATTTTTCTCGATTTTGCGCCGGATATGTGGTATAATGTGAAAGCGCCGTCCAAATGCTTTGGCGCATAGAATTATCAATCGAAAATAATCGGAGGAAAAGCTATGTCACTTTATAAAGAGTGGACCAAATTAATCGGAGATCAGACAGACGCCACATTTGAAAAGTTCTGGGAAGAATATGCGGCGGCAGAATCAAAAATATATGCTGACATCTTAAAGAACAAAAAGCAGCATGTCGAGGGCACAATCGACGATTTCGTAAAGGAATATGAAGTGCGCCCTGTTATGTTTATGGGATTCCTCGATGGTATTCAGAGCAGCCTCGAAAAGTCATTTGACCTCGAAAAGCTCAAAGAATCCGACAAAATCGAGATGGACATCATCTGGGAAAAGCTGTTCTTTAACATGATTGAGGCTGAGGCTCAGCACCTTTACGATCTCGAGGAGTGGGAAAACATCTACACTGTCGAAGAACGTCAGGAAATCGCTGACAAGTGGAGACGCTCCCGCACTGTCGTAAAGGAAAAGACGCCGGGCAGAAACGATCCTTGCCCATGCGGCAGCGGCAAAAAGTACAAGAAGTGCTGCGGCGCTAACAAGTAACCTAAACTGATGATTGGCGAATTATCAAAAAAAGAAATCAAAGAAATGCTGGATATCCTTGCGCAGACCTATCCCGAGGCAGAGTGCGCACTTGACCACGGCAGCATCTATCAGCTGCTCGTGGCGGTTGTGCTTTCCGCCCAGACGACGGACAAAAGCGTGAACAGGGTTACTCCGGCTTTTTTTGCGAAATATCCCGACGCCGAGTCGCTCTCGCGCGCCGCTGCAGCTGACGAAGAGGCAGCTGTCGCCGAGGTTTCGGAGTTTATCCGCTCCATTGGCATGTACCGCACAAAGGCAAAGAACGTAGTAAGGCTGGCACAAAAGCTCACAGCGGACTTTGGCGGAGTCGTGCCGCAGGACTTTGAGAAGCTTCAGGAGCTGCCGGGAGTCGGGCGCAAGACCGCAAATGTGGTGCTTGCTGTGGGCTTTGGCGAAAACCGCATGCCTGTCGATACGCACGTACTTCGCGTGTCGCATCGCATAGGGCTTGTCACAGAAAAGGATGCGGGACTGAAGGATGCACTCGCGACGGAGAAAGCGCTGCTTTCGGTGATTCCGGAAAAGCGCCTGACGGAAGCCCATCATTCGCTGATTTTTCACGGCAGATACTGCTGCGATGCAAGGCGTCCGCAGTGCGATACCTGCCCGATATCAAAAATATGCAAACGGCACGGAGTTTAATCCGCGCCGTTTTTTATTATCCCACAAGTATTAAGTTGGACAAGAAATGTCTTTTTATGCAGTTTGTGCTATGCCTCTTCAGAAACCTCCTTTGGAAGGCTGACACCGCCTGCAAGCTTGAAGACGATGGCGCCTATGACAAGTCCCACAACAGCAGGGGCTACCCAACCAAAGCCTTGGCTGTAGAACGGCAGCTTGGCGAGAATATTTCCAAGTGCCGGAGAATTGATGTAAGCCTGCAGCATCTCAAAGAATGCTTCGATGATTGTCAGCAGCATAGCGCCCTTAAAGCCGCCGTCGTTAGGAATTACATTCTGGAAAATGCCCAGAAGCATCAAAACGAGGGCAGGTGCGTACGCCAGGCTGAAAATAGGCGCTGCCAGCGAGATAATCGTGTCCAGACCAAGCGTTGCAACGCCGGCTGAAACCGCTGCTGCTATGATGAAAAGCACTTTGTATGAGACCTTGCCTTTGAACAGGCGTGTGCCTTCGTAGAAGTCGGCAACTGATGTCAGCTGTCCGATAGCTGTTGTCATGCAGGCCAGTACGACAGCTATTCCGAAGAAGGTCATTGCAACCTGACCGCCGAGACGGCGAATCAGTTCAACCAAAAGGTCTGCATTTCCGATGCTTGATTCATACTCCGCATTCACTGTGGAGCCGATGTAGAGCAGGCCGCCATAGATTACGAAAAGGCAAATGAATGCAACGATGCTGGCCTTGAATACGATTGTAGTTTCTTCCTTACCCTTTTTGTAGCCATGGTCACGTACAGTGCCGATGAATACCGCTGCCATCAAGACGGAAACCAAAACGTCGCCTGTCTGATATCCGGTAAGTACGGCATTAATTGTCGGGCTTGCGACTGTAGGCGCACTTGGTGTGCCCAGCGGGAAGATTATGCCCTTTATTACTACGATGAAAAGAATTACAACCATCAAAGGTGTCAGATATTTACCGATTTTATCCAGCACGCTCTCCTTGTTGCGCCCGACTAGGAAACAAATAATAAAATAGGCCACCACAATAGGAATATACGGAACGGAGCCAAAGATGCCTGCCAGACCCAGCTCTGTAGCAACCGCTGCGGTGCGTGGAATTGAAATGAGCATACAGATAAACATTAGTACTGCAAGCATTGCCACATGAAGCTTTGGATGCACACGTCTGGTGATTGATTGAACATCGCCGCCACGATAGCTTATGATATTAAGAGCCAAAAGCGGCAGTACAATGCCGGAAATAGCAAGGCCTATTGCGCCGCCCGGCCATCCCGTACCGCTTTCCAGTCCGAGCTTTGGCGGAAATACCAGATTGCCTGCACCGAAATAGCAAGCAAAGTACGCCAATCCGATGAACAGAAAGTCCAGTTTACTTTTTTTCTTTTCCATAATTACCTCCTCATCTGCTTCTTCCGGAACCGATGATGTTTTTCTTGATAATATTTTAACCTCTTGACAAGCGATTAGGGAAATACGAAAATAAAAGCACAAGTAATAAGATTTGGTTATTGCGTTAATGCCAAAGGAGGAAAGTGTCGATGACTCTGCAACAGCTAAAATACATTGTTATGGTTGAAAAGTACGGTTCAATCACCAAAGCGGCGCAGGCTCTTTATGTTTCTCAGCCCGGAATAAGCAGCTTGATTCATTCGCTTGAGGATGAACTGGGGATTACAATATTTCTCCGCTCGCCTATGGGCGTAAGCATTACCGAAGAAGGCCGTGAGCTCATAGATATGGCGAAAAAACTGCTTAGCGATGCGGAGCACATTGACGAGTATTTCAGCAAGCATCGGCAGAGCGAAGAGCCATGCCGTTTCATGGTCAGCAGCCAGCATTACACATTTGTGGCTACCGCTTTTGCCGAGTTCATTAATGAGACCGGCGGGGCAAACCGGTTATATTCCCTAGGGCTTAACCAGACAAGCACATCAAATGTCATCGAGGACGTATGCAGGCAGCGCAGTGACCTCGGGATTCTCTACATTCCCGGAACCGAGAGAAAATATATGGAGCGCGTACTTGCGGACAGGAACCTGAGCTTTAACTCTCTGGTTGTGACAGAGCCTCATATCTTCATTTCGAAAAACCATCCGCTGGCAGGCCGCGATTCTGTCAGCCCTGAGGATTTGACTGCCTATCCATGCATAATGTACAGACAAAGTGATGATTCGCCTTCATTTTATTCCGAAGAGATACTGCTACCCGGGGTTTATCCCGAGAAAATCATTTACATAAGCGATCTTTATTTAAGTCTGGAGTTTCTGGAGTCCTGCAACGCTTATGATGTAGGAACGGGAATTATTTGCGAGCGCGTAGCGGGAAGCATCACATCCATACCTATTTGTGTAGACGCAAGCATTGATATCGGGTATATTCATAGATCAAACCAGCGACTGGAGGCAGCAGAAAACCACTTTATAGAAATTTTGAAAAGGCATATAGATGAAGGCCTCAGGCGTGGCCGCAGCTGACAGCCGATTGTCATATTTTTGTCATACTTTTTTTGGTGGTATTGCGGAAACTTTCGCGTATTACCCCATTGCAGGCAGAACATGTTACGATAACTACAGAAATAGTTGTTCGTGCGTGGTCTGCCTTATTGTTTTTAAACAAATCTGCTTCCGGAACGCGCAGATTCCGCAAGACGTACACGAGAGAAAAACATATTAACAACCGTTAGCCATAGTGATTAATGGCGCGAAATCAGCTAGGAGGTAGTATTTATGAAAGCATTTAAGTTAAAGGAGCCTGAGCTCAATGTAGATAATCTGAAGTTTAATACCAAACAGGTTCATGCAGGCGAGCCACGCGACCAGTACGGCGCATTAATCCCGCCGATTTATCAGACTTCAACATTCTATTTTGATTCTACTGATGCGGCAGTCGCAGAATTCGGCGACTTCATGGACAGCTTTGCCTACAGCAGAATAACAAATCCTTCGCAGGAGTATCTGGAGGAGAAGCTTGCGGCAATCGAACATGGCCGCGGCTGCGTCGCTTATGCTTCCGGTATGGGCGCTATTACCGGCGCGCTTTTTGCAGCTCTACGCCAGGGGGATCATGCGATTTTTGTAAAGGCAAAGTATTCGGGCACTGAAGAAGTGGCGGAGGATTGGTTCAGTCGCTTCGGAATCGAAATCGACAGCTTCAGCGCTGAGCGTCTCGATACCGATTTGGAGCCGCTGTTCAGGAAAAATACAAAGCTTGTCTATCTTGAGTCGCCTGCGAATCCGACAATGGTTTTGGTGGATATCGAAAAGGCTGCAAAGATTGCACACAGCCATGGCGCAAAGGTTTTCGTGGATAATACATTTGCAACGCCGTACAATACAAACCCTCTGGATTTGGGTGCGGATGTCGTAATCCACTCCCTGACCAAGTACATCGGTGGTCACGGTGACATACTCGGTGGCGCTGTGATTTCAAATGATGACGATTTCATCCGCGAATGCAAGCTGGGCACACTCATGCATTTCGGTTCGGTTATCGCTCCGTTCACTGCATTTCTGGCATGCCGCGGGCTAAAGACTTTAGGTATTCGCGTAAAGCAGCACAATGAAAATGCTCTGAAGATTGCACGCTTTTTAGAGTCCGATCCGAGAATTGAAATTGTTCGTTATCCGTTCCTCGAGTCAAATCCGCAGTACGAACTGGCAAAGAAGCAGATGAAAGGCGGCGGCGGCATGATTTCCTTTGACGTTGCAGGCGGCCTGGAGGCAGGCAAAACTGTTATCAATTCGCTAAAGCTCTGCACTCTTGCAGTTTCCCTCGGTGATACGGAAACCCTTGTGGAGCAGGCAGCAGCTATGACACATACCATGATTCCGAAAGAAACCCGTGAAGCCGCAGGCATTACCGACGGAATGATCAGAATGTCTGTAGGTCTGGAGGATCCTGATGACATCATCGCTGATCTGAAGCAGGCACTCGACAAGGTTCGCCCACTCTAAGGTGAATTTGGGGACAGCGATAGATGTAATCCATGATTTTCCAATTTGTTAACACAAATAGCTTATAATGGGATAAAATTACATTTATTTTCGGTTCCCTGTGGTAAGATTCCTTAATACTTGCAATCTTACCACTAAATCGTTCAAAAACTTACCTTAAATTGTATCTTAAAGGGCTACAGACAAAAAAATGTGTGGCAAGATTGATTATAATTCATCAATCCTGCCACATTTTTTTATGCAAACAGACAATTTTGTGAAAATCTTGTGGCAAGATTCAAAAAATCTTCTAATCTTGCCACCACAAGCATATTACCCTTGTATGCACTGTTATTCCAGCCCCGGATAGCCGAGCTGGCGGAGTGCCTCGAACAATATGATGTTTGCCGAATTTGCGAGGTTGAATGAGCGGAGCCTTGTGTCCGCGCTCATTGGGATGCGGATTGCAGAGCCCGCATGTTCTGCGATGAAATCGCGCGGCAGGCCTGCGGTTTCCCGACCGAACAGGAACATGTCCTCGTCGCGGTACTCAACCGTATCATACCGCTTTGCGCCCTTTGTGGTTGCCAGCCACATGCGTTTGTTTTCCCCCTCCGGACCGTATTTTTTCATAAAATCATCGAGCGATTCGTGTACCTCAAGTCTTACATAGGGCCAGTAGTCGAGGCCGGCCCTCTTCAGCGCCCTGTCGCTAATGTCAAAGCCGAGAGGCTTCACAAGATGCAGGGTGCTCCCCGTTGCGGCGCAGGTACGTGCTATGTTTCCCGTGTTTGGCGGGATTTCCGGATTCGCAAAAACTATATGTAATGCCATTTCTTTACTGCCTCCGTTTTATGCTCCTTTATGCTCCGATTCCATGCATGATGATATCTAAAAGCTCGTCCTCATTGTATTCCTGAGTACCGGGCATTTCCACAATTTCACCCTTTGAATCTTTATAATTAAAGTTAAAGCAAAAGGATGAAGTCAAATAGGCTGATACATAGCTTGTGATACAGGAGGTTGTAAACTGTGGATTTATATTTCTGAATACCCCCTCAGCTATGCCATCCTCAACCATTTTCATAACTGTTGTCAGCTGCATCCGGACAATTCCTAAAACAGCCTCCATTATGTCTTCGGCGATATCGGTATTGGCCTGCAAGAACTGCCTCTTCATGTCATCGACATATCTGCCGTATTTTTTTATGAACTCTGTTTCCTGGCGCAGGTAAAGCCTGAGCTTTTCTTCTGTACTGCCCTGACAGTCCCTGATTTTTTCCATCATCTGTGCGTATTCAACCGCTACGCAATTTTCAATCAGATAGAGCAGAATACTTTCCTTGCTGTCAAAATATTCATAGACTGTCCCCTTGCCGATGCCTGCCTTTTTTGCTATATCGATAATTTTTGTCGTCATATAGCCATTTGAAAGGAACAGGTCGAAAGCAACCTCCGCTATCATTTTTTTCTTTTCTTTATTTGCCATCTTCTACCGCCCACTGTGCTTCAAGCTCTGCAATTTTTTCTTCTTTTGCTTCGTGACGTAATCTTCTTCTTTCCTTGCGCCTTTCAACCATAGAATAGATTACAGGAATCAGGAAGAGTGTAACCAGGGTTGATGCCGTCAGACCTCCGATAACGGAGATTCCCATAGGTGCCATCATTTCACCGCCGTCACCGAATCCGAGCGAAATCGGAATCATGCCGACAATGGTTGTGGTTGCAGACATCAAAATTGGTCTGAGTCTCAGCTTTCCTGCCTGAACGAGCGCTTCGCCAAGTCCGAGAGATTCCTTGTAGTGATTTACGAACTCTACGAGCAGGATTGAATTGTTTACAACTATACCTACCAGCATAATCAGTCCGAGGAATGATGTAAGCGAAAGTGCAGTGCCCGTCAGGAACAGTGCAAGGAACGCTCCCGTCATCGCAAACGGAACAGCCATCATAACGATGAACGCCATCAGCATGGACTCGAACTGAGCCGCAAGCAGCAGAAATACCAGCGCAATCGCAGCAAGCAACGCGAGGAACAGATCCCCGAACGCGTCCATCATCTGATCGTAGCTGCCGCCTGTTTCGGCATAATAGCCTTCAGGGAAAGGATATTCCTCTACGGCCGCAACTACCTCAGGCGAGCCCGAAAGCATTGTACTGCTGTTTGTATCTACATTCAGTGTCAGAGTATTAACCTGATTTTCTCTGTATATATAGTTAGGCGCATTGTCGTATTTGAAGGTTGCAATCTGACCTACCGGCACATTTTGTCCGTAATTGCCGGCTACAATCACTTCCTTCATCATATCGACATCCTCCGCACCGTTTTCCAGTGTGATAACGAGGTTGATCTGCTCGCCGTCAATATCCACTCTCGTCGCGGTCTTTCCGGAGATTGCCTGTGAGAGGCTGCTTGCCAGCTGATAGGTCGTAACTCCGTAATACGCCGCTGTATTTCTATCAATAATTACCTGAACCTCAGGCGAGCCCTCCGTCAGATCGAGCTTTGCATCGTTAACCTGCTCCATGCTGCCAAGCCGCTCTTCGAGATTATGCCCGATTTCCTCGAGTCTCTCAAAGTCACTGCCCTTTATGCTAAAGGTCAGGTCGTACTCGCCGAAATATGATGACATGGAGTCGCTGTTCTGAGCCGAAACCTGAGCCTCGGTCATATCGTCAAAGTAGTCTTCAATCTCTGCGGCCAGCTCTGTGCATGTCTTGTCGCGCTTGTTCTTGTCGCACAGCGACAGTGTCAGTGAAGAGCTTTGCGAAAGTGAGAGCATGGAAAGGCCGTCGGTCGTCATCGCTACGTGCTCTACCTCAGGGAGCGAAAGCACATACTCTTCGATTTTCGACATGGTTTTGTCTTTGTCCTCGAGCGTAGTGCCGTAAGGCATCTTTACGGATACCGAAATCATGCCTTCATCAGCTTCAGGCAGGATTTCCACACCCACGGTTATAATCAGCACCATCGAGACAACGAATATGCCAAAGCACATCAGAACAAATCTCTTCGGCTTTGCGAGTGCTTTTGGCAATACTCTGCCGTAGCCTTCCTTGAGGCTTTCGATAAAGCCTGCGAATTTATTTAAGAATCTGTATTTATAACGCTCTCTTCCGATTCGTATGTATGTGGTATTCACATTTCCGCGCATAACCTTTGAAAAGAGCATAGGCACTATTCCTACCGCAACAATCAGCGATGCGAGGAGTGCGATGATGATGGTCTTGCAGAAATCGGCAAAGATCATGCCGGCAAGCCCGCTCGAAAGTGCAATCGGCAGGAATACCATTATGGTCGTCAGTGTTGACGCCATAATTGCGAGCATAATTTCCTTTGAGCCCGCCCTTGCGGCCTCTTCAGGGCTGGCTATATCCTGCTTCAGCCTGAATATGTTTTCGAGGACAACAATTGAATTGTCCACCAGCATACCGACACAGATAGCAAGCGCGCAAAGCGTTATCATGTTTAGTGTCATGTTCATCGCTCTCATGGTTGCCAGCGCTGCGAGGAGCGATGTCGGTATGGATATTCCTATTATCAGCGTGGCTCTGATGTTCCTGAGGAAAATAAACACCACGATTATTGCGAGCAGTGCACCGTAAATAGCATTTACAGCAAGCGTGCTGATTGAAGCCTGGATGTAATCTGCCGAATCATAGCCGATGACGAAATTGCACTCAGGATATTTTTCCTCCAAATCCGCGAGTGCTTTCCTCATAGCCTTTGAAACATCTACCGTGTTTGCGTCACTGGCCTTTGAAATCAAGAGTCCGATTGCGGTACTGCCGTCAATGCGTGCGATTCCCGTCTGCTCTGCCTGCTGACGTGTGACCGTAGCAATGTCGCCGAGGCGCACAATGCTGTAGTCTGAAATGCGCAAAGGTACTTCTTCTATGTCCTTTACACTGTCAAATTTTCCCATAGTACGAACTATGATGTCGGAGCTGCCCTTTGAAACAGAACCGTTTGGCAGATTGATGTTTTCCGCTGCGAGAATCTGAGAAAGTGTTGCGACGCTCAGTCCGTAGCTGCTTAGCTGCTCCTGCGAAACCTTTACGGCAATCTCTTCATCTATGCCGCCCGTTACCGAAACGGAGGCAACACCCTTTGCTCTTTCAAGGCGCGGAACGATTGTATCCTCAATCATACCGTTTAACTCTGCAATTGACTTTCCCTCAGCCGACACAAAAATCTGTGCCTGAGGCATCAGGCTCATGTCGAGCTTCATGATTGTCGGCTTCGAGCAGTCGTCGGGCAGATAATCTTCGACCAGCTCCAGCTTGTCCCGCATTGCGAGCGTGGCGAAGTTCATATCCGTATCATAATTAAACTCTATCATGACCACGGATGTTCCCTCCATGCTGTACGAAATCATCGCATTCAGGTTTTCAACCGAAGCCATCGCCGTTTCAATTGTCTCCGTAACCAGAGACTCCACCTCTTCAGGAGAGGTGTTGCTGTATGTAGTCATGACCATTGCGTACGGCAAATCAAAATCAGGCATCAGATCCATTGGAATCTTAAAAAGCGCCATGAATCCGAGAACCACTACGATCAGCAGTATCATTACCGTCGCGACAGGTCTCTTTATTGTAATATTAGCTATATTCATATAATCCCCCGGTGGCTGTTACTCCACAACTCTAACCTTTTCGCCGTCTGAAATGAAGCTCTGTCCGGAAATAACAACCTTGTCCCCTTTCTTTGCTCCGCTCAGAATTTCGACAACCTCTCCATTATCAATCCCATATGTTGCTTCGCTATAGGAAGCAATGCCTTCCTCATTCACAAGCACCAGAACCGTCTTTCCGTTCTTCATGATCAGCGCATCGCTAGGCACGCAGAGTGCGTTCTTTGACTCCTCCGCCGTTACGCGAATTTCCGCAAACTGACCGCTCATCAGTTCACCCGAGCTGTTGTCGAGCGAAATGGTTATCGGATAAGTAAAGGTTCCGTAAGCCGGCGCCGGCGAAAGTGTCTCAACCACTCCGGTGTACGGCTTTTCCCTGTTGTCAACGTAAACCTCAACACTGTCTCCGACGTTTAAAAGTCCCGCAATGTATTCCGATGCTGTCGTGCTGATTTCAAGCTCGTCGGTGTTTGCGACGGAAGCTGCAACGCTGCCGGTAGCCACTACGTTTCCGACTGAAACATTCATGCTTGTAACGTAGCCGTCTATAGGCGATGATGGGCTGAAGTTGGAATACTGCTCAGCTGCGAGCTTGTAGTTTTCCTGTGCGGAAATGTAGCTGACGCGTGCGCTGTCGTAGTCGCTCTTTGAAATGGCGCCTTCGCTGTAGAGCTTTTCCATGTTGCTGTATGTGGTTCTCGCAAGATCATAAGCAGCCTTTGCCTGAGTATATGAACCGCTTACCGTCCCTTTGTCGATTTCAAAGAGCACAGTTCCTGCTTTGACATAATCTCCAACCTTTACGTTCACCTTTGTTACCTGTCCTGCTGCCAGCGGTACAATGGCTGCCTCCTGCGCAGGGCTGATGCGTCCCGACATAGGTGTTGCCTTGCTGATGTCCATATATTCCACAGTAGCCGTCTTTACTGCGGTAAGCTTTGTCTCATCCTCGGCAGGCGCTATTCTTTCTGCTGCGAAGGAGCCTATTCTGTAGAGACATAAAGCTCCCAGCAGCACCACCACTGCTATAACAATTTTGTTCTTTTTCAATACTGTTCCCTCCCCTGAATATATCTGAGTTTTTAACACCTTTCAAAAACTGACCCACGGGTCAACGTAGTCATTTTACTCCTAAAAAAGACGGGTGTCAACAGATATAACAAAAAAACCGACCCGTCGGTCGGCTTTTATTTCCTGTGTTTGAATGTATTTATACTGTAGCTCTCTGCCTGGAGTGATGCATATGCTCCTGCATTGCCCTTATTCCCGCTTCGACGTCGTGCGTCTTGAAGGCCTCGAATATTTTTTTATGCTCTTCGAGCACGGTGAAAAGATACTCCTTTGTGTCCTCCGGCTGCTTTCTGATGTGCCTGATATACAAAAGGTATGAGCTCAAAATCTGCTTTAGCATGCGATTATGCGCAGCTTCGTATATGAGCTCGTGGAAATTAGTGTTTATGCTGCACATCTTTTCGAAGTCATTTTTGTGAGTATAAAACTCCATGAATTCAAAGGTTTCCTCGAGCTTTGAAAGCTCTTCGTCGGTGATTCTCTCAATTGCCCATTTTACCGCCTGAATCTCATATGCGCTGCGAAGCTCATACATGTCAGCTATGTCCTGATCTGAAAAGCCTATCACAAAGGCGCCGCGATTCGGAATGTTTTCAATCAGCCCATCCTTTTCGAGCTGCCTGAGAGCTTCTCTGACGGGAGTCCTGCTGACCTTGTATTCATCGCAGATGCTCTGTTCTGTCAGCTTTTCGCCGGGCTTTATATTACCTACCAGAATATCCTTCTGGAGAGCGGAAAAGAGGCCTCCGGAAAGCGGCTGGTTGTTTTTTTTCTCCGATTGCAATTTGTACATTAAAAGAATATCCCCGTAATAAAACTGTAGAGAAAACTGATTATCGGGCCAAGTACCCTGTCTGTCACACCGAAAAGAATCAGTATGACCAGGATAAAAAATCCGTTGTTATATACAGTGTAGTAAAATCTGGTGTTTCTCAGGTTGAAAAGCTGAGTTATAATGCCGAATCCGTCAAGCGGCGGAACAGGCAGCAGGTTGAATACCAAAAGCACCAGATTAATCTGGATTACGTAAAGTATTACCTCCCAGACTATGCCTCCGATTGATGACGATAAAAACCCCGGTGACATATAAAGCAGGCGCAGTATCCCCGTAAAGATTACTGCCAGAATAAAGTTCATTATAACGCCTGCGAGCGATACCAAAAGCTCGTCGCGGCGCGGATGCCTGAAGTTTCTCGGATTTATCTGAACGGGAACTCCCCATCCAAAGCCTACAAAGAACAGGCAGGCAAGTCCTATCGGATCCACATGCGCAATGGGATTAATCGTAAGTCTGCCCTGGTTCCTTGGAGTAGGATCGCCGCACTTTACCGCTGCATATGCATGTCCAAACTCGTGAAAGGAAAGTCCTATCACGATACCCGGAAACATCAGCACCATATTCATGAGCCAGTCGCCGATGCTGTTAAATCTGCCGCTCATTGCCGATGATACCATCAGCAACAGGATTATAACAAACATCGGTGTCCCTATCATTCTTCTCATTGGTTATACCCTCGCCAAAATTATAAGATATCTGACATCAGCCTCGATATACTCTCTTTGAAATGAACAATCAAAGGACGTTTTTTATATTCCGAAAGAGTCAATTCCCTGCAATAGGTTATATCGCTTTCGTATATCGCTTCAAGCCTGCCCGCCGTGTCGCAATCGTAAATGAATGCGTTCGTTTCAAAGTTCAGCCTGAAGCTGCGTATATCAAAGTTTGTCGACCCGACGGAGGCTACTTCTCCGTCGGCAACTATTGTCTTTGCATGAATAAAGCCGTTTTCATAGATGAAGACACGACCGCCGGATTTCAAAAGCTCCCCTGCGTACCAGTGCGTAGCCCAGTACACAAAAGGATGATCCGGCTTGCATGGAATCATCAGTCTGACATCCACACCCGACTGCGCCGCCATTTTCAGCGATTCCAGTATCGCCGCATCCGGCACGAAGTAAGGCGTCTGGATGTAAACATTCTTTACCGAAGATGTGATTATCTTCATGAATCCGCGCTTTACCTCCTCACGTAGTGAGTCCGGCCCGCATGAAACTATTTGGATTCCTGCTTCACCGCCACGCTGCGGTATTGTGTAAAGAGCATTTCTGACATCCGTTGAATCATCTCCGGTTGCGGCCCTCCAGTCGAGGAGGAACCTTGCCTTCAGGTCGTTTACAGACCCGCCCGTAATTCGGAGGTGCGTATCCCGCCAATAGCCGAAACGCTTCTTTTTTCCAAGGTATTCGCGGCCCACATTAAAGCCGCCCACATAGCCCGTCTTTCCGTCAATTACTGTAATCTTTCTGTGATTACGATAGTTCAGTCTGAAATTGATGACTCTGAGCTTGTTCTTAAAGAAGAAGGCGTATTTTCCGCCCGCCTCTCCGTATTTTCTGAGTGTCGATTCCCATATGCCGCGGCTTCCCACAGCATCAAGCAGCAGCTTTACATCCAGCCCCTGCTCCGCCTTCCGCGTCAAAACTTCGATAAGCTTTTTGCCTTCGGGGTCATTCTTCAGTATAAAGAACTCCACGCAAATGCTGCTCTTTGCATTTTCAATATCCTTTAAGAGCTCGCCAAACATATGACCGCCGTCTGTCAGAATATCGATGCCGTTGTCCTGAGTAAAATATGCACTCCCGTAAACCTGGTTCAGTTTTATCAAATCGCTCCATTTTCTGGCCTCGATTTTTGCAAAAGTAAACCTGCCGGTCTTCATGTTTTCCATCTGTTTGTCGAGCGAATTGGTAATTACCTTTACCTCTTCCCGCGACAGCTTGTACACCCTCTGACGAGATATGTTCTGCGAAAGAAGCAGGTACAAAAACATTCCCACGAGGGGTAAAAAAAGCAGTATGAAAAGCCATGTCAGCGTGGATGAAGGGTTTTTACGTTCCAGAAAAACTACAGCAAAAATCATAATGAAATCCAATATGAGAATTGCCGTAACTATCCACGAAAAATCCCAGGTTTGTCCCGTTGTGTACAAGTCAACCATTAATCTACTCCATTAAAATATCCTGTTCACCCTCAGGAAGCATATAGCCGAATCCCTGATATACCATTGCAATGGTGTGGCCTATATCCTCTCCTGCGATGTTGTCACCCTTTTGAGTGTAGTGCAGATTATCGGATCTGAGTTCTCCCGTTTCCGCACTGAATGTATTGGTGACTCTCGTTGCCATCCAAATATCGTCATAGCCCTGAGCAAGTCTTTCCTGGGCATCGTTTGGTCTGAAGAAACGAGGTACAATCTGAGAAATAAAGCCGTAATCGCAGCCGTACATTCCCGAGCGCATTATCTCGTGGAACTTCAAAAAGCTGTCCATATAGCTTTCAGGCAGCTCCCAGTCATCGGATTCGCCCTGAATCCAAATGTAGCTGCGGACGTTTTCTTCGAATCTTTCCTGCCACCAGTCAGTCTTTAGTATGTACTGCAGATTATCCCATGTTTCCTTTGTAAAGGCATAGGATACGCCATCATCCGGTTCAAAGGTATCGATGGAGTTACCGCTGATTCCCGTATTCACAATCAGAACCTTTTCACCGAGGTTGTCATAGAGACTCTTTGCTATGGCAGCATCAATATTGCCTCTGGCCTGCGAACCGTCTTCGTTGTTCATCGACTGAACCGAATAAATGCCTGCGGAAATATCATAGGTGTATGCGGTTCCCTTTTTCGTGTTGTCGCTTGTTTCGGGATCCGCGAAATAGTAAGCCGCATTGCTCTGACCTGTCAGGAAGTAAATGCCGATTGGTGCCTTTACTGTCCTGGAAATTGTAAACTCTTCGGTTTCAACGCCGTTTGTTGCAGTCAGTGTTACAGGCTCCTCGCTTACGCCCGTTATAATAAACTGGCCGCTCAACGAAACCCTTGCGGTTTTCGGTTTAGTGGGTTCATATTACGCTCTTGGCAATGCGGCTGCGCCTCTCATC
>ODAI011995313.1_pt1 | contig 16737 bp, 30 predicted proteins | sample 1539321 | NCBI WGS metagenome assembly ODAI01 (sample SAMN02144231, study PRJEB22623) | gut metagenome | biome: sheep rumen | host: Ovis aries | place: New Zealand | reverse complement strand
CTACAGCCGAGTCCCACATTTCTTTAAAATCTTCATATCCATTAGCAGTTGATTCTATTATAACCATTGTTCCAGGTAAATCAGGAACTGCTGCAAGTAATCCAGCTAATGTTTCATGTTTCTTACCTGGCCAAAAGGCATACTCAGATATATGAAGATAATGATATGTAAATGATCTTCCTGTTCCAGGTGAACCTGCAGTCATACAACGTATTAATGAATTTAACCCTGTACCTTTATCATTATCAAACACTAATTCTTTAGCATTTGAATACTTAGTTTCAGGTCTAAAAAATTCTGGCATATTATCATACATCAGTTTTGTCATAGAATAAAGATTTGATGTTGCATCTTCTCTATGTGTAATAATACCAGCTCTTTTATGTGTTGAGTTAACTATATTAGCAAATATTAAACTTTCAGTAACTGTTGATATACCCTCTTGTCTTGCTTTTAAAACAATAACTCGAATAGGTTTATTTTCTGAAGCTTGCTTTTTTATAGCTTCATAAAATATCTGCTGAGGATAATTAAATTTTAATGGAATTAATTGTCCTTCCTTAGTATTAATTTTAACAAATTCTTCTATCCATTTTTTTCTATTAATACTCTTCATCCGATGTACATTTTTCCATTTTCTTTATCCATTCTTCATATGTCATATCAACATTTACATTTTCGACTTTTTCTCTTTCAGCATATCCAAAATTATTTTTTAAATTAAATATAATGCCTGTAACATGACTTCTATTGTATAATCCTTGTTCTAAGAAAGCTTCAATTTTAGCTTTAGCTTGTCTTATGACTTGACCATATGTATCAGGATATTTCTTCTCATAATTAAATAAAGTAGTTCTATCAATATCAAGATAAGCAGCTAAACCAGCCAAACCGAATGGTGTTTTACTTTTATGACAATCAAGAAAGTATTGTGAACATTTTAATTCAAACTCTTCAACATTCTTATACTTTTTTGGCCTTCCTAGATAATGTTTGTATTTTGTTTTTGGCATTGGATACACCTTCTTTTTTCTTTTTATTTCTATAATATGAATTGCATTCTTGTTCTCTTATACACCCATGACAACCATGTTGCATGAAATATGAAAAATTACAAAAATTTTTATAATTGGAGCTCACATTCAAAAGTTATAGCAGTTGCACTAACTATTCTTATTTCCTGATTATTTTTATGAACGCAATTCTTATCATAAGTATTTTTATAATATTCTAGCTTATTATCTAAGCTATCATTTCTATTAATAATAAATTCAGTATATTTTTGTCCTGGAATTGTTACTTCCACACATATATCATGACCATCTCTTTTTGCTTCTTTAAAAATGTCTTCTAGCATTTCTATTCTCATACTTTTTTCTTTTTCTCCTTTCAGCTCTATTAGGATGAATAGACTTTATTTTTTCTTGGACTATCATACAGTACAAAAAAGGAGCAACAATTATCGCTAGTAATCCTATCTCATTTATCCCCATATTTTCTCCTTTTCAAATAGAAAAAAAGAACAGTTTCCTGTTCCTTCGCTTTTAATTCATTATAATAATAACATAATATTTAAGGACAAATCGGACAAATGTTATTTTTTGCTAAATACCTATCATGTTCTTTTCTAACACTATCTTCAGTAGCATTATTACCTATTAAACATGCGATTTTAACCCATGAATAATTTTCTATATATCTATAATTAAATATCCTTCTTAATCTACTTGTAGGAATAGTATTAATAAAATTAGTGGTATTAATCTCAATATCTATTAATTCTAATCTTTTTTGTTCTAATATTGCTTTATACTTTTCTAACCTAGTTACATATTTTTGATCATTACCAAATATTTTATAATGTGTTCTGATAATAGGATATGTCTTTGTCGTACTTTCTACTGAATCTGAAATCATTTCTTTAGATTTAGGTTCTAATTTGTTAATCTTCTTTTCAAGTTCTTTTATTTCTAATCTAATATCGCATAATTGTACTAGACATTCCTTTAAATTCATATAACCTCCTATTTTATTCCATTTTATCTCTTCTTCTGTATGTTATACCGCCGGTATCACTATTAGAATAATGAATCATCTTCCCAACTTTAGATCTAGCTTTATAATAAGCTTGTTTTTCTTTAAAATTCATCTTTTCTATTTTTTCTTCAGATGTATTTGCCATTTCAATAATTTTTTTCTTTTTGTAAGTATCCATTAACCCTCCTATTTATTCTTCTTTATCTTCTCCTTGTAATGCCTGTTTTACTTCTAACAATTCACTTGTTGAATAATCATACATAATATATTCTCCATCAATGTATGCACTTTTTAACATTTCATCTAATAAAGTGTTTGCTTTTTCATTTCTTGATTTGTAATTTTTAATTTCTTTTTCTTGCAAAACTATCATTTGAGTAGCACTTAATTTATCCATCATTTTTTCTATACATATAGGTGCAAATTCATTATTTATTACACTATTTAATCTTTTATTTTCTTCTTGTAAATTAGTTATGTAATCTTCTACTTTATTAATACCTTTAATTGCATTTTCATTACCATAAGTTAGTGATAATACATATTCTAATATTTCTTTTATTTCATCTTTCAAACTAATCACCTACTCTATATTCCATACTTTTAAATTGCTCTTTTGTTACTATAGATATTAACTTAAATTTATCAGTAGTTTTTTTTATATATATCATATCATCTTCTAAATTTACTGTTAGTTCTTCTTCTACATTACAAATATATTTAACACCATCATATATAAATCTAATGACATCTCCAGCTTCTATTACATTTTTTAGATTTGTTGAATAGTTTATCCAATAATCTTTAATTTCATTACCTTGATAATCTGTATAATATTCAAATACATCTTTTGTATCTGTATAAATAATTTTTCTTGTTTGTTCATTTTCTATTTTAATAATTTTAGAAATACCTTTTTTAGTTCTAACATAATCTCCTATATTCATACTTATTCTCCTTTCCTTTCTAAATACTTTCATAATAATCAAATGCTGGTATATGTTGTTTTTTAATTACGGCTTTTTTCATACATAATGGTTCATCTTCATAATATTCTACAAATTTAGTTTCTATTTTAATATTAAACTTTTCTAAACGATATTCTAATTCTTTTATAATATTATCTTTTGTTTTATTATCTTCATTTAATTGTTTAACAATTTCTTTTAATTCAGAAAAATTATAATTGTCTAAATCTTCATATTTTATTTTTAACATATTTATTCTCTTTACTTTCTAAATTATATTGCATTATATATTATAATAGTAAGTAATCCTATTGTTACAACGATTATTGCTAAACATAAAATGCCAAAATTTATATAATTAGTTATTTTAAAACATTTTGGTTCATTAGGATAATTGTTTAAAGAAGCTAAGCTAGACAAACTCCAAAGTATATAAATTGCTATTAATATACTTATAAATATTTTCATACTTATTCATCTCCTTTACTTTCTAATATTCTTTTTTATTACTACTTGTTATATCTATAACTGGTATGCTTAAACTTCCACTTTTCCATTTCTTAATAGTTAATTTATTATCTCTTGCATTTTCTATATCACTTGGTAAAAGTTGTATTTTTTCTCCTGCTGTTTTTCTAATTACTGCTTTTAAATATAATGTTAAATTCGAAACTTCTTCCCTAGATACTAAATACCCAATTAAAAATCCTAATACAAATGTTAATAATGTTAATAAAATTAATCCTAACATCTCTTATTTATCTCCTTTGCTTTTAAGACAACTAATAATGGAATTAATTTTTTCTGTTATTTCATCATCTCTTTTATTACGGTATTCTTGTTCACTTTCAAATGTTCCGCCAATATGACTAGACAATCTTAATTTTTCAGGTATTTTATTTTCTTCTTCTAGGATTTCTACTTTATCATTTAAGAAATCTATCGCAGTATTGCCATCCCAATATTCTCTGCCATCTTTTGTTTTATATGGACTAAATGTAAATAAAGACTTATTTTTATCTAATGGGCTATAATCACTAGAATTATACATATAATTAAAATCATACCCTTTAATATAATAATATATTTTATCTTTATATTTTATTTTCTTTGGTGCTTTACCATCTTTAACCATTCCTATTAATTCATATATTGTTATTATTTTCATTTATTATCCTCCATTAGCTCTATATTTACATTTACTGTACTAATTGATTCTTCTATTAAAAACAAAGTTTGTTTATCCGTTAAATTAAATCTAAAAGCACAACTGTATAACTTATCCATTAAATTATGTATTTCTTCTGAACTTTCTTTATATATTTTAATTAAATGATCTTGTTTTTTTCTTGTTAAAAAATCTAATAGTTCCATATTTTCTCCTTTTCATAAAAATAAAAGTGATAGCCAACAATCCCTGTGAGCTAGATGTCTCTAATATTGCTCAAAACTCGCTATCACTATGAAGTAATTAAGAGATGATATATACAATACTATCTTATAGAAGGTGAATGGGATTTTTCATTTAGTACCTTCTATTTATTAAATTCGTTTAGTACTGCAGTTTCTATTTCTTCTCTTAAAGATTGTACAATTGGATGTACATAATCAAAGAATTTCAATTCATCTTTGATTGCTGTTTTTTTACTTGGGAATGCTATAAATTGTCTGTTACTTCCTTCAATTATTCTAATATCATGAATAGCTAAGCAATCATCTAAAATTACTGATGCATATCCTTTTACTTTTGATTCAAATTCACTTTCGATTTTTTTAATACTTACACTTGTTACTTTCATTATTTAACCTCCACATATTTAACATATTTACCGTATAATTGAGCTACACTATGTTCAATAGCACAACATCTTGTTTTATCCCATCCTGGCATAAATACTACCGCATCTACACCGGCTATTGTTTCAATTGATTTAGATAAGTAATATACTGCTTCATCAAAACCTTTTGGAACAGCTAATTCGAATATAGAGTTCACTACTTCGTGTCCTTCATTTTGTAGTTGCTTTACTACTACTTCCCTTTCTTTCTTAATTTGTTCATTTGTCTTACCTCTCATTGGTTGACTGATCATTACTTTCATTGATCTTTTCCTCCTCTTCTTTTCTTTATATTTAAACCAGTAAAACCCATGATTTATAGTTGCCTGGTTTAATCAAATTTAATACTAATTATTTTTAGTTTTTGATAATACTTTCTTTGTTGATTTAGATAAACCGTTATGTTTATATTCCTCCAAACTATGATGCTTATTATCAGTTAATTCTTTAATTTTGACAGCTTGTACATGATTTTTAGCTTCTATTTCTGAAATAGTCATATGTAATTTTTCTATTTCTTTATCTTTACTAGCTATCATTTTTTGTAGTCTATCAATCTTATTATTTAATTTACTTACTGCTTTAGTTAATCTAACTTCTAAAGAAGATACTTTAGATTTATACTTTTCTTCTATTTCTTTTTTTTCTAATCGTTCAGTATCACATTTAGCAGCAACATCTAATCTATCTTTTTTTATAAGTTCAATTTCGTCTTCTAAATCTTTTATTCTTTCGTTTGATTTATTTAAATCGTTTCTAATTTTTCCATTTGCAGTAGCCATATCTTGATTGCATTTTTTTAGATTAGATTTTTCATTTTTTTCTTTCTTGATAGATTCTACAGATACAATTTTGAATCTATATTTATCATATTTATTAATAACCTCCATATTTCCTCCTATTCTTTTTATGTGTTGAATAATTATTAATGATTTTTAGTGCTTTTTTTATGCTATTTTTCAGTTTAAAATATTTTACATAATCCCTTAAACTGTAAAATTTTGTAATTGTGGAAAACTTTTTTTATTTTGTATATAAAACCTACATAATTTTAAATTTTTGATTTTTTTTGCATTTAAATATTTTCCCATTAATACTTATATCGTTTTTTAGTGCATTTTAGAGTTTTTATGTACCGCTCCTAAATACACAGCTTCTCGGTCTTTTTCGGCATCTTCTATTCCCCAATGAACATATCTTTTGGTATAGTCATAATCTTCGTGATTATACATTTTCATAAGAGTATCAGGCTTACCACCATTTTTAATGTAGTGATAACCAAAAGTCTTTCGTAAACTATGTAGACCAAATACAAAATAAATTCCTATTTCTTTTCCTGCTTTACTTATGATATTTCTTCCTTGTTGTCTTGTTAATGGATAAATTACCGGATATTTTTTATCCTTATAAGTTTGAAACTTTTTTTGTCCCATAAATAAATAATCAGATCTAGTTAAATTATTTCTTTCTACATATCCTAAAATGTCTTCATGTAATTTATTATTCATTTTAAAATTTTGCATTTTACCAGTTTTATTTTCCTTTATATGAATATATCCATCAATAACATCTGATACTCTTAATTGTAATAAATCTTCTGCTCTAAAAGCAGTATTAAAACCAATTAATGCTAACATATAGTTCCTATCTGCTTGATACTTTCTAGCTGGTGTTTTAGCATGTTCATACTTTCTTAAAAGGTGAAGCATAAACTCTTGTAATAATCTTGCATCTTTAATTGGTAAAGTTTCTTTTTGGCCACCAAATGTTTTTATTCTTCTAGCCATTTAATCACCCCTCATTTTGAACAAATAATATATATTAAATAATCATATTGAACTTTACTCAATTCAGTTAAATCTTTTACTTTACATAAATGTTTAATTATGTCTGGACAAATATTTAATGTATTTAAAACTCTAAATAATTTTTCTATTTCATGTGGTCCAATTCTATCCATTATTTTTCCTCCGTACTTCCATATTCACTAAACCTTTGAGTTGATTTTTTATAATCAAATTGAATCTTTCCTATCAGACCATTTCTATTTTTTCCAATTATTAATTGAATTTCATGACCTTTATCCTTTGTGTTTTTGTAAACATTTTCATCATGTAGCATAATAACAGTCGTAGCTGATTGCTCTAATTCACCTGATTCTTTTAAATCACTAATCCTAGGTTCTTTATTTTTTTCTTTTTCTGAATTTCTATTTATTTGAGCTAAAACAAAAATCGTACAATTATAATCTAGACTTATTTGTCTTAACTCTTTGGTTATATCTGTTACTCTTTCATAATTAGATCTATTCTTTTCGGTGTCTCTAATTAGTCCTATATAGTCGATAAAGACTATTACGTGTTCGGATGATGATTCTTTAACTATTTTTGAACGTATTGTTCTTATAGTTTGTCCACCTGTTATAATTTCTATTTTCTTTTGACTTACTTTTTGACTTGATGTTTTTAATAACTCTATTTTGTATAAATCTTTAGTATGTTCCGAGTTCAAATTATCTTGTTCTAACATTGGTATATTGCTATTTATTGATACTAATCTTCTATATAGTTGCTGCTCCGTCATTTCCATATTAAAATATATGCATTTATATCTGTCACTCAATTGATTTAAGATGTTTAATGCGAATCCTGTTTTACCTATACCAGGCCTTGCGGCAATAACAATCAAATCATTTTCTTGTATATTTGCTGCACTTGAAAATTTTTTAAAATCAAACTGAATTTTTTTCTTTTGCTGCGTAATCAAATTATATATTTGCTCACCAGTTAGATTATTAGAACATTTATATAAACTTTTTTGCTCTAAATCATGAATTGAATTTAACAGTTCTTCTTCATTAATCTGATTGTTTTTAAATTTATCAATTTCATGTAATAACAATCTTTTAATATATAATTTAAATAAACAATCTTGATAATAATCAAATTGATGAAAAATACCATTTGATAAACAATCAGCTAGAAATTCTAAAGACAAAGCACCTGGTCCAGTAAAATACTCTGGATAACAACTTGATAAACCGGCTACATTTATCGTATGAAATTCACTATATTGCTTTCTTAATAACTCAATTAGTTTTCTTGTTTGCGGATGTTGAAAGCAATTATCGTCAATTACAAGTCTTTCAATATATTTTCCATTTGCTAAAATAACTCCGAGTATTGATTGTTCTAAATCTAAAACTTCATTTTTCATAAATTTTCATATAGACTAGCACCCTCATTAGCTTTAGAAGGCAAGTCTCCTTTCGTTTTTTTATTTCTAAAATCAGCAATACATTTTTCTGCATCTGCAACTGATTTAATCCCTTTAATTTTCCAATTATATAGGATTCTATCAATATATTTAATAGCTCTATTGTTGCTTGTAATAGCCTCTTTAATAGCTAATTTAATTAATTCAAATGAATAATTACTCCAAGAATCAATAGTTTCCATTTCTATTGGTGAAATTGGTCTACCAAATTCTTCTTGGATGATATTATATATATTATTAATACTATCTATACTATTCTTATCTATACTGGGTTGACCAGTGGTTGCCAAATGGTATACCAAACCTTTTATTCTTTCTTCTGACAAATAGTAAATACCATTATCGTCATAATATAGCTGACTTAATTCATTTATATATATTGTTGGTCTATACCTATCTTTTCTTATATAATTGTTTAATCTCCAGTGCCTAATAACTACAACATTAGAGAACTTAATTAGATAACCTTTAAAAATTAAAAGATTAAAATCATCTTTAGTAGCTTTAACTAAATCCATTATTTTTCTAGGATTAGATATGAAGCCATCATCATCAGCTCTAATCCCAAAATGAAAATACAAATTTTGGGTTGTGCTTGGCATTTCTAAAAAATCATCTGTATCAATAACTTCTTGATCAAACATTCTTTTTCTAGCCATAATAACACCTCTTTTCAAAAGTAAAAAAATATGATATAATAAAGATGTCTTTATAGACAAAAGGACATTTTAATCTTAGCGGGTTAAGGTCTTTTTTTTTATCTTTTTTCATTTTAATTCTCCTTTGCGTTTTCTACATAATAATCACCAAACCATAAGCAGTATGATAGTTCTAAAAAATTAACAGCTAATCCTAGCCAAGTAAAACCAATTAATTTTTCATCTATATATGGATTTATTAAAAAATATAACCACGTATCAATAAAATGTAGGCCACATAATATAAAAATTGCTAATAATACTACTCTAGCTAATACTTTAAGTTTTTTCATTATTCTCACCCCTTTCTCTTAGGCTTGTCCATTTATTCAAAACTAATTAAATTAGTCTTGGATCGTTATTTAATTTCATTTGTGTTATTTCTTCTTGTTTATAGAACCAATCATCTACATTTTCACCATTTGCTCTTTTGTTATTTGCTATCCTATTAATAGTGTCATATAATCTAATCAAATTTTGTTTTCCTTCTTCAGGAGTTACATCTGATATAATAGTAACTTTGGTATTACCAAACTGATACTTTGCTTCCATATCGTTCCTCCTATTTAATATATATTCGACAAATATTGTCTTATTTCTTATCGTGGTAGATATTATTTGTGCATATTTGCACTAACATTTGTAAAAAAAGAAACTTTATCTTCATTATAAAAATCTAATAATTCTTCTAATTTTTCGATTGATAAACCTTTAGGATTTTTTTCCCATCTTTTTAATGTTTCAACATGGCAATCAAGTTTTTCAGCGACTGTTTTAGCATCTAATCCTTTTCTTATTCTAACAACTTGTAACTCTTTTCCAATTGCTTCAAGCATTTTTATTACCTCCTATCTAAATCCATTATATGTGCATATTTGCACAATGTCAATACTAAATGTGAAAATTTTCACAAATAAAGTTGTATTTTACATTTTTTGTGTTATAATAAGATTAAATAAGGAGATTGATATGGCTGAGTTTTTAAATAAAAATATAAAATATATAAGAACAAAAGAAAACATTTCTCAACAAGAACTAGCTGATAAAATTGGAATTGACAGATCAACTATTTCTAGAATTGAAAAAAATGAAATTGATACTTCCTTAGAAAATGCAATTAAAATTTCTGAAGCACTTAGTATATCATTGTCAGATTTAGTTGGGAAAGATTTAAGATTCGATAATGGTGATATTGAAAACATAAAAAATAATATTATAAAAATACCTGTATTTGGAACAATAAAAGCTGGAATACCTATTGAGAGTCAGTCTGACATTATTGATTATATTGATATTCCTGCTAAGTGGACAAAAGGAAACAAGAAATTTTATGGCATTAAATTAAGTGGTGATTCAATGTTTCCAAAATATCAGGATGGTGACATAGTTATATTTGAACAAACTAACGATAAAGAATTGTATAATGGTAAAGATGTAGCTGTAATGATTAATGGGACTGAATCAACATTTAAAAAAATACTTATAAATGAACAAGGTATAGTATTACAACCATATAATACTGCTTATGATATTATGATATTTAGTAAAGATGATGTAGAAAGATTACCCATCAAAGTTATTGGAATAGCTAGAGAAAAAAGGACTAAAATTGATTAGAGGTTAGTTAATGAAAAATATTAAATTTGATATATATCAATTAGGACATACACTTTTTACAATTTTATCAATAATTGCTATATGTGATATTGCTTCAATAACTAATGAATATGGAGAACATCACTATAGCCTAATTGAAATAATAATTCACTTAATAATTATTATAACAATCCTATTTTTATATTATGTTTATAATAAATTAAAAAATGAAAACAAAGAATTAAAAAGATTAAACAATACATACATAGAAATAATAGACAAAAAACTTTTTAAATAAAAAAGACCTCGGCTGGCACCGAAGTCAAAATATAAAATACAGAAAACAAAATAATCTATCTACCACGATAAGAATATATCTTTTTCTCTGCTATTTCATTATAGCATAAGAAAAAGAACTTTTCAATAAAATTTAAGGAAGGATGTGCTATAATGTACGAAACAAATTTAACTATTTTTGATGTCGATGACATTTTAATATATCTAAGAAAATCACGTAAAGATTTAGAATATGGAAAAGAAGAAACTATAGAAAGAACATTACAAAGACATGAAGAAATATTGCAAAAATTTGCTATTAAAGTTTGGGGTAAAAAAATACCTGAAAAAAATATATATCGAGAAGTAGTTTCTGGTGATACTATAGCTGATAGACCTATGATCCAACAAGTATTAAATAAAGTAGAAAGTCCAAAGATTAAAGGTGTATTAGTTTTAGAATTAGAAAGATTAGCTCGTGGTAATACAATAGATCAAGGTGTTATAGTGCAGACTTTTGAATTTACAAACACTATAATCATTACTCCACAAAAAGCATTTGATTTAAAAAATGATTTTGATATTTCATTCTTTGAAGATGGATTATATCAAGCAAGAAAATATTTAACTTATATTAAAAAAGTTTTATTACGTGGTAGAGTTACATCTGTAAATGAAGGAAAATTTGTTGGATCCACTTGTCCATATGGATATTCAAAAGAAAAAATTAAAGGCGACAAAGGATTTAAATTAATAATTAATGAAGCCGAAGCTAAAATAGTGCGAATAATATTTGAAATGTCTACTAAAGGTATAGGAGCTTCAAATATAGCTAATCATTTAAACAAAATAGGATCTAAACCTAGAAAAGCTGAAGTCTGGGTATCAGCATCAATTCGTAGCATAATTGAAAATCCTGTATATATCGGCAAAATTAGATGGAATTGGAGAAAAACGGAAAAGACAATGAAAAATGGTAAAGTAATTAAATCTAGACCTAAACATGAAGAATATATATTAGTTAATGGATTACATGAAGCTATAATAAATAAAGAAACATTTAATATCGCAAATAAAAATAAGCAAGATAAAAACGGTAAATCAGTAAGAAAGGATTTAACAATACAAAATCCACTAGCTGGATTAGTGGAATGTGGATATTGTCATAGAACAATGCAAAGAAGGCCACATCGTTCATATAAAATAGATGGATTAATATGTCCTCTACCTCATTGTCAAAATATAGGATCACATTTATACTTAGTCGAAAATGCCATTTTAAGCTCGTTAGAAGAACATTTATCAAGATATGAGCAAATTGTTGAAGATTACAAAAAAAACGGATTAGAGCAAGAAATAGACACAAATACTATGGATATAATTAATAAAGAATTAGAAAAATCAAAACTTCAATTAAATAATATCTATAATTTGTTAGAGCAAGGATTATATGATAATAAAACTTTTATAGAAAGAAATAATATTTTAAAAAGTAAGATACAACAGTTAGAAGAAGAAAAAGAAAAAAAATCTGTTTTTTCTAAAAATAAAGAATTAGAAAAAATAAAAGATGTCATTCCTAGAATTAAAAATATAATTAAAAACTATAACACATATTCAGTTGAAGATAAAAATGCAATTCTTAGAGGTATAATTGCTAAAGTTTATTACACTAAAAATGTAAAAGGAAAAGGGCATGAATCTGATTTTGAATTAAAAATAATTATGAAATAAAATAATGTCTATCGTGGCGGTTCATATTCTTCTGTACCAATATCAGTAAGTAAAGCTTTACCTCTATTATCTGGCATAGTATATCTTTGATTTAAATAACGAAGCGCTGCTCCTAATTCTCCACCAAAACCACCATACTGTGTTACTAATTGCTTTGCAAACTTTAAATTTTTATTCTTTATATTTACAGGATACTGTAATTTCTTTTCATATTGCCACATATTATTTATCACCCCTATCCATCCAAGGAAAATTATATATTGCCCAATTAAACTGATTATTTTCTTTCATATCACTCATAGAAATTGGTCCATACATATTTTCATATTCTTTTTCAATCTCTTTAGCTTGCATTTGATATTTATTAAATAAATCTAACATTCTTTTATCGTCTGGGTGATTATCTAAATATAATCTTATATCATATGCAGCAAAGCATAGTTGATTTAAGTTTAATAGTAGTTCTTCTTCCTCACTACTAGGTATTAATCTGGCAGGTTTATAATTCTTATATTGATCATACAAATTATTAAACATATTACCTTTTATATAACCATCATATGGTCCAGCCAATTTGTTTTTATTATCATAACTATTATTTAATAAAAGTTCATTAATATAATTCATATCTTGATAATTATAATTATCAAAATCTAGTCTATTATCCATAAAATCTCTCCTCTAATTTAATCTATGAGATAGTAAGTTATTTGTATAGGCAAAAGCATAAAAAAAATAGTCAATTTATTGACTATTTCTTTCATCTTGAATTGTAGCTTTAAATTTATTATCAAAGTTTACTAATTCTTTTCTAATTACATCTGGATATATATTTTTAGAATGTTCAATTGCACTTCTTATATCAAATATATTAACTTCATCTCTATTATCAAATACTGCTTCTGAAAAAGCTTGATTTAATAATGTTATACATATATCTGGATATCTAGAACCAATTCCATATACTCTTTTGTATTCAGTTGTTATATCTACAATAAATGACATAATTTCTGTTTTAATATAATGTGTATATTTTAATTTAGCTCCTGTTGTTTTTTCTATTTTTGGTAAAGTACCCATAAGTATTTCAATAGTTTCTTCTCTATTAGGTTCTTTAACATCTACTCTTTGGAAACGCCTAACAAAAGCCTTATCTCTTAAAACATATCTTTCATATTCATCTGAAGTAGTTGCACCTATCATTTTAATTGAACCTCTACCTAGGCTTTCCTTAAACATATTAGCAAAGTCCAAACTTGATTCATTAGTAGCTCCCATAAGCATATGTACTTCATCTACAAATAATATAATTTTATCTAATTCTTTTAATTCATCAATTAATGTTTGAAGTCTAGTTTCACCATTAGTTAAACTTCCAAGTAATGATGTTGTTTTAACACTAATAATCGTATATCCTTTTAAAGCATCAGGAACATTATTTCTTTGTAGTTGATAAGCAAGACCTTCAACTATACTTGTTTTACCTATACCAGGTTTTCCTACTAAAATAGCTGATTTTTCAGGTGTTAATAGTATTAAACCTAATTCTTTTATTTCTCTGTCTCTTCCTATAGCAGGATTAGTTATATAATCACGACTACAAAAATCATCACCATATCTAGCTAAAATACTAATCTTTCCTGTTTCCTGTTCTTTTACTCTTAATTTATCTAATAAATCAGATTTAATTACTGTTTCTTCTTTTACTGGCTCATCATAATTAATTTCTTCTGTTATTTCAATTGGAGAAATAACTTTTTCTGGATGCCAAGTTTCAGTTGGTGTTGAAATTTTTACATTTTCTAAATCATAATTATATGTATTATCCTTTTTATCTGATTCATCATCAAATGTTATAGGATTAATTGTTCTTCTAACAGCACGATATTTTTCTACAGTTGGTTGGTGTGGTTTATATCTATCATAATATTCTTGATCTGGATCAATTTTTGGAGTATATACTGATGTTGTATCAATTAATTCCTTTTCTAATGATTTATTTATACCAGTTTCAACATTTAAATTTATATCATTATTTTTTTCTTTTGTTTCAATTATTTCAGGCATTGTTTCTTCTATTGAAGGTAATTTAATTTCTGTTAATTCAGGCATATCATCTTTAGTTGGTATACCTAAAATATTTTCTTCTTTAGGTTTTTCTTCAACTACTGGAGCTTTTACTTCTTCAATTAATTCATCAGGTTTACTACTATCATAGATTGTTTTAGAGATAGTGTTACCTACATTATCATATACAGTAGTAGTTTCAATCATTTGATTACTAAAGAATTTATTTTCGCTATCTGAATAATTATTTTCAGAATATTTATCTTTGGCTTTATTTTTTTCTATTTCTAAAAATGTTTGAGGTTTTATTAATTCCTCATAAGAATTTAATGCTGTACTGTTATCCTGTTGAGGAAGTACTTGTGAATTATTATCTTGTTGATTTTGTTTATCTAAATTATTATAGAATTCATCCGAGAAAATAAATCTGCGTGGAGAATTCCCAAATTGCTCATCTTGATTCATAATAATTCCTCCCTATTTTATTCTTAAAGTTATTATAACATATTTTTATTTTTTTTTATATATATAAATAAAAAAAACTCTAATGTTAGAGTTTGATTTTTATATGGCGGAGTGAGAGGGATTTGAACCCTCGCTACGAGTTACCCCGTACTAACGCCTTAGCAGGGCGCCCTCTTCGGCCTCTTGAGTATCACTCCGTAAATTACGGTAACACTTGGCTACGCATTTATAATGATACCGTAATATTAAACGAATGTCAATAATTTATGGATATTTTTCTACACTACTCTAATGGTTGTCCACATACAAAACATATTTTAGCACTATCGCCAACTCTTGTTCCACAATTTGGGCATAAACGTTGTTGAGTTTGAGCTGGTTGAGTTTTGTTTGAATTTTCCACAACATTATTAATTGGATTAGAATTATTTACTACATTAACTTCTGGTTGTTTTACTTCTTCTTGATTTATGAAAGGTACTGAGAATAAATCACTAGGTTCTTTCTTTTCTTCTAGCATTGCATTCTTATTAGCTATTTCTTCAAATCTGTCATTATTTATAAACATACCAGTACTTTTTCTTTTATCTTCTAATTCTACTTGAGCTTTGTTTAATACTTTTGTTTTATCAACATCTGTTAAATTACTAACATAATCTTTTTGGTATTTTCCACCACCAATAGATATATTAATATTTCTAGATGCCATATCAATATTACTATTTTCTTCTACTGTTATTTCTTTTTGTTTAATGTCATCAATTACTGGGATATCTTCTACCGTTGTTGATCCTTCCATAGCTACAATATTAATTCCAATATATTCACTATCACTAAATGCTAAGATTGGATAAAAAATAAATGGTAAGAAAAATAGTCCATATCCAAATGAATTATCTTTTTTAAATAACTTAGCTATTTTCATATCTATAACGTAGAATGCATATAGATTAATAATTGGGATTAATGATAGTAAAAAATATCCCTTTGATAAATTGGCTATTTCTACTAACAAATATAAATTATAAAAAGGAATCCATGCTGCTATACCTGATCTATTAGCTTTTTTAAATACTTTAGATGCTGAAAAAACAGTAAATAATAGTAATAGAACTGCTGCTGTTCCTAAAATTATCCATAATATCAAGTATTCATTTAAATTAGATTTATATACGACTTCATAGTCACTATACATAAATTCACTTCCTATTCTTATTCTATTTATATTTTACCAATATTTACAAAAAATTAATAGTATAAATTAAAAAAAGTTATCTATCGATAACTTTTATATTTTAATAAAACGTTTTCCATAATAGCCTCCGTTGAGATTTATTATATTTTAGGAGATTAGTAATGTTACTATATATAAATAAAAAAACTCTTGTTTCCAAGAGTTCATTACTTTATGGTGACCAGTACGGGATTCGGACCCGTGAATGCTGCCGTGAAAGGGCAGTGTGTTAAGCCGCTTCACCAACTGGCCATTAAATGGCGCCTGATGTAGGACTCGGACCTACGACCTATCGGTTAACAGCCGAGTGCTCTACCAGCTGAGCTAATCAGGCAAATTTCATAAAGCTATTTAATTATATAATAGAAAACAGCTTTTGACAAGTGTTTTTTTAAATATTTTTTAAAATTTGCTTAGGAGAGTATAATTATTAAAACTATACTCTCTTAAAGCCTTCAAATTTCTAGAAATCACAGCTTCCTGGTGTTCTTGGGAATGGTATAACATCTCTAATATTTTCTACTCCTGTTAAGTAAATTAATAATCTT
>ODAI014483945.1_pt1 | contig 16739 bp, 10 predicted proteins | sample 1539321 | NCBI WGS metagenome assembly ODAI01 (sample SAMN02144231, study PRJEB22623) | gut metagenome | biome: sheep rumen | host: Ovis aries | place: New Zealand | reverse complement strand
GCGGTATCGAGCGTACCGCGGACGATGTGATAGCGCACACCGGGAAGATCCTTCACACGACCGTCGCGCACCAGCACGATGCTGTGCTCCTGCAGGTTGTGTCCCTCTCCGGGAATGTACGAGTTAACTTCCTTCTGATTTGTCAGACGAACACGGGCTACCTTACGCATAGCCGAATTAGGCTTCTTAGGTGTTGTAGTGTAAACACGAACACATACGCCACGGCGCTGAGGACAGCAGTCCAAAGCAGGGCTCTTGCTCTTGTCTACCAGTACAGCACGGCCTTTTCTTACCAATTGTTGAATTGTAGGCATTTTGTTTTTGTTTTTATATTATTAATTATGTATACACAATTCAGCAGGGCATACCATGCCCATTCGGGGCGCAAAGTTACGACAAATATCCGAGAACGCGAGACTGATTCATATATAAATCCGCCTCGCGCTCCAAGAAATTAGTTAATTTAAGTTTTTTTAACTCATTTTGGTTCTTTTTAGGACAGCAACTCACGTACCTTGGCACTTATTGCCTTGCCTTCAGCGCGACCTGCAAGCCGTTTTGAAGCCACGCCCATGACCTTACCCATTTCTTTGGCATTTGTAGCACCTAACTCAGCAATTATGACCTTCAATTCGGATATCAGTTCCTCATCGGACAAAGCCTTGGGCAGATATGTCTCAATTGCCTCAACCTGAGCCAACTCTTCCCCTGCCAGATCTTCACGTCCCTGTTCCTTGTACAGAGCAGCGGTATCCCTGCCCTGCTTAACCAACTTAGCCATAATCTTAAGAGCTGTCTCATCACTCAATTCATCGCCTGCACCAGGTGCGGTTTTTGCCTCTATAAAGCACTTCTTTACATTTCTCAATGCCATCAGACGTACTTTATCCTTCGCCTTCATGGCTTCCACAATATCGTGGCTTATTAATTCAAACAACATAAGAATAAATATTAAATACTTAAAACACATACCTAACACCAGCTCCGCCACCGCTTCTTAACTGAGGATATTCACTGTAGTGAACAACATTGTCATCAATACTGGCATCAACAGTCTTGCCGAAAAGAGAAACTCTGCCAAAGAAATAAACACTCCATTTTCGCCATCTCTTATCTAAACTTACGTCAATTCCGGCACATTCACCTAAATATTGATTAAAACGGGTAACACGGCTATTATATACAAAATTAGAAACTATTCCCCAATTACGAGGCAGAGAAAGGCTAGGTTGCAGGCATATGTTATAATAGGTATAGTGATTTACCACACCATCGGATTCTTGCTTGTTATGGAACACACTTGCCGCAGCCGAGCACTGCAACCAACGATACTTCCACACCGCCATGATACCGCCTGCCAAAATATTATTATGACCATCATTCTTGAATGTAATATACTTTTGCGTCATACCAATGACACCATCGCCACTTTCTCCACCTACAACATATCCAACTATTAAATTATTCACGTGATAATAATTCGCAGCAAGGCTCATCTGTAAAAAATGCCTACCCCACCTAAAGTTTGAGATATAGTCCACACCTATCTGATACACGCCCTCTGGCTTAAGTTCGCTATTTCCCTTTACATACGAATACATCTCCGGGTTGAATACAGATACAGGGTATAGTTGCACTTGATTAGGGCGTCGTAACTTGCGGTCAAAGATTAAACGCAGACACTTGCTGGAATCAAAATGCCACTCACCGATGATTTTGCATGTAAAATCATTTGCAATATTAGTATAATCCGGTATAGGCGACTCCATACGTTCCGGATTAATCAAAGTCTTCAAATGCTGAAATTCTCCAGCAAGGCTCAGCCGAAACTTACCTGCCTGCATATTTATCTTAGCAAAAGGCATCAAATAATACGTATTATACAAGGGGTAGTCCGTTTTTGAAGATTTCTTATATGCTTTATCCTCAAAATACATTTCACCGCTTGAAAATGAGCCATTTCCTGTTAAACCTATTGTCAATCCGCATGAAACCCGACTCTTGTCAGGAAACAAATTTGTCTGAAACACCAATCTGCCATTTACATTATGTGATTTAGCATGATTGTCCAATATACGTCCATACTGATCCTCAGCTAAATTCTCACTTTGGACAAATCCATCACTGGAAGGAGAATATACATACTGAATCTCTGAGAAAAAGCTAGAACGTGAACTAAAAGCATGAGAATAATTCAATAACGTCTGTAACACGGTCTGGGACTGGTACTGGGAACTGACATTGTCCTTTGTATCAAAACGACAGCGTTCTTGAGACATTTTTGACGAATATTCACCCAAATTCCACACCAAGATATCTTTTTCCGTAATATTACACTGAGCATATACACGAGCCAACTCACTCCAATACGACATCTTCTCCTTCGTTAGTTTAACAGCCGAGACTGCCCCCGTTTCTATACCTACATCCCACTCTTTTACATCACTATAAGGACGATAGTATTCACCCAGTGCCAAAGCCCTGACCAGCCACTTGCCCTTTGCATATCCGAATGTCAATGCCGGCATTACGTCTGCGCTGTAAGAACCCTCAATTGCAGCACTGCCCCAGCACCCCTTAGACTTCTTGCGCAAGACAATATTAACGACACCACCCTGACCATTGTTCTGATAACTTGATGTCGGTGATTCACTCACCTCAACACTTTCGACATCTCCTATTCTCAACTGCGTCAGTGTCGCATCCTTAGCATCCAAAATACTCATATCTTCAATTAAAACATCATAATTGGATACAAGTTCATCCCCCGGACGCTCTAACAGCTCTGGCAAGAGCATCAGAACCATGCTCATAGACGTATTTTTGGGCATCTGCAACGAATCCATGTACAAAATTTTCTTTTCATAATCAACAGTCATGACCTGAGCATCAACATTTATAAAACTACCTAACAATACGAAAAGAATAATTGTCACCGTTAGCTGTTTGACCCAATAATACAAACCTGTCATGATATCGTATATTTTGGTTTATGCACACAAAAATAGCAATAAAGCATTAAAATACAATAAAAAAATAGACATAATCTACTCAATCATGTCTCACAAGGATAATTGCGCGTCTGAAATACGTTAGTACAAAACCACGTATAGACATATACATAACAAAAGAAAGCCACAATCCATGGTTTCCCATTATAGAAGTGAGCACATAGCAGCCACAGAGAAACGCAGCCATGCCCAAAGCAGAAGACATTAACATATACCACGTATGCATTGCTCCAATGAAAATTCCATCCCAAATGAAAGCAGCCATACTGACAATGGGAATGGAAACAATCCACATTTTATAATTAGCCATAGTCGCCAATACAGGTCCCGAATCAGTTAACATAGACATAAACCATTCGCTACCTATATAATAAATAACTGTAAATAATATGGTTATTCCACCACCCCACACAAACAGACTCCTGACGATGGAATCATACATCGTTGAATCACATGCACCTATAGCACGGCCAACTAGAGACTCTGCGGCGTTGGCAAAACCATCCATAAAGTAACTGAAAACAACAAAAAACTGTATGATTACAGCGTTTGCCGCCAAAGTAACGCTTCCCTGCTTAGAACCAGCCGAGACAAAAACAAAATGTACAATAATCATGCATAAAGTTCGTAGGAACAGTGACAACGAAACATTAAATCCCGAATTGTCACTATCTACCATATCAACACTGTCCTCCAGATTACCATTAGTAAGCACCCCTTCTGGCATATTTCGTTCGTGGCATAAATAGTAAAACATAAAAGCCAACCAGTTGGAAATTACTGTTCCCAGTGCTATACCAGAAATTCCCATATTCAGACAATAAACAAAAAACAGCGATAAGGCAATGTTCACAATATTCTGGCCTATGGCTACATACATAGGAATACGTGTATTTCCTATTCCCACATACCATCCAGTCATAACAAATATAGCCAACACTGCCGGCAAACCACACATGCAGATATAGAAATATATCGAAGACAAAGTTACAATTTCCGGTTCGGGAGTAACCAGATAAATCGAAATCCGCAATATTACCGGTGACAAGAATAGTATTATGACACCGTTTACGAATGCTCTCCTCAACCCGTTACGCATGTAGAACAAAACTGCTCCACAATCACCACGTCCAAATGCCTGTGCTGTCTGCCCACTAGTACTCATGCGTAGGAAAGCAAACAACCAAGACACCGTATTAAACAGCATGCCACCTACAGCGATTGCGCCCACAACTGCGGGCGAACCCATATGACCGGATATTGCAGTATCAACAATACCCAACAATGGAACCGTAATGTTACTTACAATACTGGGTAATGCTATACGCAAAACCTGATTACGCATCACAAAATTAATTTATCAAAATCAGGGCAACCCGCTATTAGTTTACCTTTATGCACACAAACGGTATCTATTCGCGCACGGGCACATAACTTGCCATCGCTCTTACGCAAAATATTCTGAAAGAAAACATATCGCACATTCTCCTTTATCAGACGCAGTGTACATATAAACTCATCACGGCTACGTAATGGTATCTTGTAATCTATACGAATACGAGCTACCACAGCATCTATTCCGGCCTCATGCAATGCCGAGAAACTAATCCCACGCGACAAAAGAAATTCATGCCTGGTATGTTCCATATAGTGCTGATAGTTGGCGTTATTCACTATACCCTGTAAATCGCACTCATAATCGCGAACCTTAAATTCAAGCTCGTACATACAAATAATCCGTTATCTATCAAATAGAACAATAGTTTCACAAAGTTAATGCTTTATTATAAAAATAGAATCCCTGCTAATGAATAATGAATAAAATATATTATTTTTGTATAAAAAAAGCAATATCAGTACCGGACATGCCACAAAAAAGACATAAGCATTGCATAATGCGGACAATTGCCGGACTACCGTTGGGAGTACTATATCTTGTCAGCGACCTAGCATATTATGTACTGTATTATATTGTCAGATACCGTAGGAAAGTTGTACATAACAACCTACTGAATGCATTTCCCGAAAAATCAATATCCGAGAGACGGAAAATAGAAAAAGCCTTTTATCATAGTTTGTGTGACATCTTTATCGAGTCTTTTAAGACGCTTAATATATCGGACAAAGAATTAAGAGAACGAGTCCAAGTATACAACTATGAGCTTCCTGAACGCATTGCAAGCCAAGGAAGGAGCAGCCTTATGCTACTTGGACATTGTGGATGTTGGGAATGGTGTCAGGAAATATGTCTCAGATACAAAGCGCCCAAACGAAACGGAGAACTGTACAAAAGAATCAACAATATGTACTTTGGCTCACTTATGCACAAAATTCGTAGTCACTGGGATACCGAACAGATTGAAATGCACAACGCAGTACGAACGATATTGCAATGGAACAAAGAAGGCGAACCATTCCTTATTGGATTTATATGCGACCAAAGGCCAGAAACTCAAGCCAAGGGAACAACTACATTCTTGACACAAAAGACAGGATATATCCCAGGAGCAGAGGAAATCGGACGGAAAATCAATGCCGAACTGATATATCTGGATGTAGAAAGAACTAGCCGAGGGCACTATAGATTGACATTCTACGAAATGAATATCCAGGAACACTTGAAAAACGAGAAATTTCCCATAACACAACTATACTGGCAGATGCTGGAGGGGACTATAAGAAGACAACCGGAAATTTGGCTATGGTCACACAAAAGATGGTCATAATTTTTTTTCTCAATGTGTAAAGTTTCCATAATTATACCTATTTACAACGCCGAAAAATACCTTCGCCGTGCTTTGAACAGTATTATCTCTCAGACATATACACACTGGGAAGCAATCCTAATCGATGACGGAAGCATTGATTCAAGTGGTAAAATTGCCCATGAATATGCCAACCATGACTCAAGATTTATCATTATACATCAAAATAACAATGGTGTTTCATTTGCGCGCAACCAAGGCCTTAATGCTGCATCCGGTGATTACATATGCTTCCTCGATGCTGATGATTTCTATCATAGTCAAGCACTTGAACTATGTGTTAACCTTGCAAAAAAAGAGAATGCTGATTTAGTCGCGTTTACTTATAACAGAAGATACCGGGTTTCAAACATAATACGCCATTTACTGCACCTTCCAGAATCATGCCCATCATCGAAAACAATCATAGAACCTCGATACTTGTTCACTCAAGACATATTCAAATACGCCACCGAATATTCCTCCACATCTAAAATTCCCCCAAAATGGGCAATCAGACATTGCCAACCATGGAGGTGTCTATACAGGCACGAATGTATAAAGAACATCTATTTTATAGAAGGTATTATATATGAAGATTTCCCATGGTGGAGCGAAGTCCTATTGCGCATCAAGCGCACAGTGATATTGAATCTACCTTTATACTACTACTACCCAAACCCACGCAGTTATCTGTTTTCATCAAATAGAGAATACAAAAAACAAAGCTTGAAAATCGCTATTAAAGCAGCAGAAGAACTATATGCAGACGCACATGCAGACATACGGAAAGCATGGACTGAAAATTTCTTGATACCATTCAAACAGAAGCTGAAGAAAAAGAGTTGAGTATATAGTCTGCATTACTTCCCCGTTCAGGCAACGACTTTGCATATGTACGATAAGTCGTCTTTTGGAAAGCACCTTCCTGAGTCAATGTCCGGAATAATAACGGGTCGTATTTTTTTTCTATATATCCCCCATACCATATTGTATGAGTACACCCATGGTGAATATGCGGCATTCTATCAAACATCTCCTTTGCAAGCCTATTATTTTTGATGACATGATAAAAAAGTTGCTGGTGTATGAAGTAATCCAGCGCTGTCGTTTCACGTCTCCAATACTCAAATATACAGTTCCGCCATGCTCCAAGAAGAAGATTGTGAGCTTCCGAACGTATGAAACAATTCTGGACATAAGGGTACGAACCATTTTCGTCATCACCTGATATATACATAAAAAATGGTTGCTTTATAATGAAATCAGGTAAAGGATGAGTCATATAATCCGTTGCATCCATCCATATTCCGCCATAATTCCATAAAAGTTCAACCCTACAAATATCAGCAAAATGAGCCGGTCGCATCTTACCTGAATTCCATCGATCCATGATATAATCAGGAAGGGTTATCCATTCTTTTAGACTTTCCTGATCAAGAAGAACCAATTCCAATCCCGCATAATGGCGCATGCTGTTCCAACATGACTTGACAAGTTGCGGAGCATTACTCTCCCCTTGTAACCATATTGAAAAAATACGCATAGTTTGCGGATTGGATTGCATTGACTCCTGTTGCTCACTTACTGGTATGTCTGCAACATAGTCCTCTATTAATTTAAAATACACTTTCTGACGCCTTGCACGACGTCTTGTCCGCGAAATCCACAAAGGATTCAGAACATGTCCATAAAGGGCCCTTTTCCAATAATATGACAGTTTCTTAATCATTTGCATTCAATTGTAAATTATAATATCTTACGGAATCTTTCAGGAATCTCTACCACGATTTTTAATTCAAACATAGCGGGTTTGTTGAGAGCATAAGGAGGCCTACACCACGTTTGGATAATACGGGCCCAACGAGTCCAACAATCAAAATCACGTGCAGGAAGACTATTAACAAACCGTATAGTACGTGAACGTTTTATTATATGTTTTCCCCAGCCTTGAGCTTCGCGGCCCTTATCACATATCCTTGACTTGATTATTTTTAGGTCCGAATATCCAAAATGCATCAGATACAACCCGGGTGCAATGTGGAAATTATGCCCTTTTATCCGATGAAATCCGCTACCCCACATACAGGGTCTGGCTATGACAGAGGGCTTAGTATAACGAGTACCTATCTGCGCATAGTGCCGTTGAGTAAGAAATGTTTTCTCTAAAGACAAATCACTCTCCTTACCCAACCTCTGCCCAAAATCCAAACCCATGGGAGACAGACTGACATCTATTTCCTGACTAGACAAATATTCTCGAAGTCCAACTTCCAGTTTAGGATCGACAACAATATACTCATCAGCATCCACCCCAACAATTAAATCATAGCCATTATTAAAGAGTTTAGTAGCCTGATCCGAAAGAAATTTTAACCTACATTTTTCAGCTTCAACAACATGTTTTCCTATCTTTTCATGCAAAAAGGCATTGGTCTCGTTACAAAATTTCGGAATACGTTGATCCAATCCATCAAAAAATATATACAGATTCTCCTTTCCCAATTGTGCGCCATAATACGACACCCACTTTTGCAAAAAGAAGTCATCATTACGGACCATCGTAATTGCTGCTATACGCTTGCAGTTTTTTTGCATCTTCGTTATACAACAGATTTAACATTGGCAAAGATACAATATTATAACGAAAATGAAAACAAATCAAAAAAAAATCCCCAACTGAAATTTCAGATGGGGATTCTGCTCATATTACAGAAACTTCATTAAAACTCATCGAACTCCTGAGTGGGACGAAGAGTATTATAAGCTCTGTCATAGTCTTCGCGACTGCCAACGACAATCTTGTCAAATTCCCGCAGACCGGTACCAGCAGGAATAAGGTGGCCGCAAATCACGTTTTCCTTCATACCTTCAAGGTAATCACTCTTACCATTGATAGCAGCCTCGTTCAACACCTTTGTGGTCTCCTGGAAAGAAGCAGCGCTCATAAACGAGCTTGTTGCCAATGCAGCACGCGTAATACCCTGCAACACCTGAACAGAAGTTGCAGGCACAGCATCACGAGCCTGAACAAGTTTCTTGTCCTGACGCTTCAACTGAGAATTTTCGTCACGCAATCTACGTGCAGTAACTATCTCACCGCGGTGCATTGTTTCGCTCTCACCAGCATCAATAACAACTTTCCTTCCCCAAATACGGTCATTTTCCTCGGCAAAGTCCAGTTTATCCACAACCTGCTGCTCCAGGAAGCGTGTATCACCCGGCTCATCAATCTGAACCTTTCTCATCATCTGACGCACGATTACCTCGAAATGCTTGTCATTGATCTTCACGCCTTGCAGACGATAAACATCCTGAACTTGGTTCACTATATACTCCTGAACAGCAGTCGGACCCTGGATAGCCAAGATATCCTGAGGTGTGATTGCACCGTCACTCAAAGGCGTACCGGCACGAACGTTATCGTTGTCCTGAACCAAAATCTGCTTACTGGTCGGAACCAGATACTTACGAACGTCACCTACACGGCTTGTGATTGTAATCTCACGGTTACCACGTTTCAGCCTACCCATTTTCACAACTCCGTCAATCTCGGCAACGACAGCAGGATTACTTGGATTACGAGCCTCAAACAGTTCGGTAACACGTGGCAGACCACCAGTGATATCACCACCACCACCTACAGCACGGGGAATCTTAACCAAGATTTCACCCACCTTTACATCAGCACCATTATCTATAACGATGTGACCGCCTATAGGGAAGTTATATGTACGTAAGATATCGCCATTTTCATCAAGGATATGGCAAGTCGGATTCTTGTCACGCTCCTTGCTCTCAATTATGATATATTCACTCTGCTTTGTAGCCTCGTCTGTATCAACACGATAGGTAACACCCTCTATAACATCCTCAAATTGAATACGACCGGCTGTTTCAGTTACGATAACACTATTGAATGGATCCCACCTTGCAATTACATCTCCTTTCTTGACCATATCGCCATGCTGATTGTACAGGAAACTGCCATAAGGAACATCCTGAGTCAGCAGTACAATACCAGTCTTGGGCTCCACAAAACGAATCTCGGTCAAACGGCTCACTACAACCTGAACGACATTACCATCAACTACACTATCAACAGTGCGCAACTCTTCAAACTCGATGCGTGCATCATATTTAGCCTTAATCTGAGCATTTGCGACAGCGTTGCCTGCCACACCACCAGCATGGAATGTACGCAATGTCAACTGAGTACCAGGCTCACCGATTGACTGTGCAGCAATCACACCTACAGCCTCGCCCTTCTGGACCATACGGCCAGTTGCAAGGTTACGTCCATAACACTTCATACAGACACCCTTGCGGCTCTCACATGTCAGAACCGAACGTATTTCAACCCTCTCAATTGGACTGTCCTCAATCTCCTGAGCTTTAGCCTCGGTAATTTCCTCACCGCTGGCAACTATCATTTTACCTGTAGTCGGATGTATTACATCATGTACACTGACACGACCCAATATACGGTCATACAAACTGCTAATAACCTCATCACCATTCTTCAGGGCAGTACACTCCAAACCACGCAGAGTACCACAATCCTCCTCGGTAATAATCACATCATGACTAACATCAACCAAACGACGTGTCAAATAACCAGCATCAGCCGTCTTCAGTGCAGTATCAGCAAGACCCTTACGAGCGCCATGAGTAGATATAAAATACTCCAGCACAGACATACCCTCCTTAAAGTTCGATATGATCGGATTCTCAATAGTATCAGGTTCAGCACCAGCCTTCTGAGGCTTAGCCATCAAACCACGCATACCAGACAACTGACTAATCTGACCAGCGCTACCGCGGGCACCAGAATCAAGCATCATGAATACAGCATTGAATCCATCCTCAGCCTCAGTCATCTCCTTCATAAGAACTTTCTGCAGATTATTATTTACCTTTGTCCATGTTTCAATAACCTGCTGGTGGCGCTCCTTGTCTGTAATAAAGCCCATACCATAGTCCATAGTAATACGCTCAATCTCGTCTTGCCCCTCCTGAATCAACTTCTGCTTACTTTCAGGGATGATGATATCGCCCAAGTTAAAGGACAAACCACCCTCGTAAGCCAGACGGTATCCAAGATTCTTGATACCATCCAGGAACTCACAGGCACGAGCGACTCCAACGCTCTTAATCACTTTGGTAATTAACTTACGCAGAGAGCCCTTCTTGATCAAATCATTAAAATAACCAATCTCAGTCGGAATAACCTCGTTGACAATAAGTCGTCCCACAGAAGTCTCGACCTGGCGCTTACCTATTGTACCATCTTCCATAAGATCATCAACAATAACCTTAATTGGAGCGTGGATATCCACACGCTTTTGGTTGTAAGCAACTATAGCCTCCTCCGGAGCATAGAAACTCATACCGCTTCCCTTTGCACCCGGACGCAGTTTGGTAATATAGTACAGACCCAGAACCATATCCTGTGAAGGTACAGTTATAGGCTCACCATTAGCAGGGTTCAAAATATTATGACTCTGCAACATAAGAATCTGAGCCTCCAAAATAGCCTCATTACTCAAAGGCAGATGCACAGCCATTTGGTCACCGTCAAAGTCGGCGTTAAAGGCCGTACAAGCCAAAGGATGCAATTGGATGGCCTTACCCTCAATCATCTTAGGCTGGAAAGCCTGAATACCAAGACGGTGAAGAGTTGGAGCACGATTCAGAAGAACAGGATGTCCCTTCATCACATTCTCCAAGATATCCCAAATGATTGAATCCTTACGGTCAACTATTTTCTTTGCAGACTTAACCGTCTTGACTATACCACGTTCAATCAGTTTACGGATAATAAACGGCTTATACAATTCCGCAGCCATCAGCTTTGGCAAGCCACACTCACCCATCTTCAGTTCAGGGCCCACAACAATTACCGAACGCGCACTGTAATCAACACGCTTACCAAGCAAATTCTGACGGAAGCGACCCTGCTTACCCTTCAAAGAGTCAGACAATGATTTCAATGGACGATTACTCTCAGTCTTGACCGCATTGACACGACGACTATTGTCAAACAGACAGTCCACAGCCTCCTGCAACATTCGCTTCTCGTTTCGCAGAATCACCTCAGGAGCCTTAATCTCTAAGAGACGCTTCAAACGGTTATTACGAATAATAACACGACGATACAAGTCATTCAAGTCTGATGTAGCAAAACGACCACCGTCCAACGGAACTAAAGGACGCAACTCAGGTGGAATAACAGGCAGTACCTTCAGAATCATCCATTCTGGTTTATTACGTTCAGCACTTGCTCGGAAACTCTCAACAACCTGCAAACGCTTCAAAGCCTCGTTCTTACGCTGCTGAGCCCCCTCCTGATTTGCCAAGTCACGCAACTGGAAACTCAATGCATCCAAATCCACGCGATGTAACAAATCCAGGATAGCCTCCGCACCCATCTTGCAGATGAATTTGTTAGGATCGCTATCATCCAGATACTGATTATCACGGCTCAACTTCTCAGTAATATTCCAGTATTCCTCCTCACTCAACAAATCCCCCTCACGAACAACACCATCCTCTATACTGCGTGTATCGCTCTCATCCTTAGGACCCAAAACACCCGGTTGGATTACCACATAGCGCTCATAATAGATGATACTGTCCAGTTTCTTTGTAGGCATACCCAACAAGTATCCGATTTTGTTAGGCAGACTGCGGAAGTACCAGATATGAGCAACAGGAACAACAAGGCTGATATGACCACTACGCTCACGTCTCACCTTCTTCTCCGTTACCTCAACACCACAACGGTCACATATAGTACCCTTGTAACGAATACGCTTATACTTTCCGCAATGGCACTCATAGTCCTTAGTAGGACCGAAGATGCGCTCACAGAACAAACCATCACGCTCAGGCTTGTAAGTACGATAGTTGATAGTTTCAGGCTTCAGCACCTCACCATATGAATTCTCCAGAATCTCCTCGGGAGATGCCAGTCCGATAGTTATCTTGGTGAAGTTATTCTTCACCTTGGTTTCTTTCTTGAAAGCCATATTTAGTATTTTCCTTTTTGACTATTAATCCAGTGATACACTCAAACCCAGACCACGCAATTCGTGCAACAGCACATTCAGTGACTCGGGAATACCAGGCGTAGGCATATTATCACCCTTAACGATAGCCTCGTAAGCCTTACTGCGACCCGTAACATCATCACTCTTGATAGTCAGTATTTCCTGAAGAATATGGCTGGCACCAAATGCTTCGATAGCCCACACCTCCATCTCACCGAAACGCTGACCGCCAAACTGAGCCTTACCACCCAGAGGCTGTTGAGTAATCAGACTGTAAGGACCAATACTGCGGGCATGCATTTTATCCTCAACCATATGGCCCAACTTCAGCATATAAGCAATACCAACAGTTGCCAACTGGTCAAATGGCTCACCTGTAGCACCGTCATACAACTGTGTTGAGCAGTAACGCGGCAATCCTGCCTTATCTGTCCACTCGTTCAAATCGTCCAGACGCGCACCGTCAAAAATAGGAGTCGCAAACTTGACACCCAGTTTCTTACCCGCAGCGCCCAAGACAGTCTCAAAAATTTGACCGATATTCATTCGGCTGGGCACACCCAGAGGATTCAGCACAATATCCACAGGAGTACCATCAGCCAAGAACGGCATATCCTCCTGACGGACTACCTTGGAAACAATACCTTTGTTACCATGACGGCCTGCCATCTTGTCACCCACACCAATCTTACGTTTCTTGGCGACATCTACCTTAGCCATCTGTATGATGCCACTCGGCAAATCGTCACCTATTGTAATAGCAAAACGGGCACGCTTGTTCTCTGCATCCAAAATCTTGTATTTCTTGATAAAGTTGATAATCAACGTTTTTATCAATTCATTCGTATGCTCATCCTCGGTCCAGTCAATCAATTGGACTGTCGTATAATCAAAGCTCTCCAAAACAGACTCGGTAATCTCCTCACCGGCAGGAATCAGGACAGAACCCATGAAATCTTTAACACCAGCACTCTTCTTACCAGCAGTCAGTTCCAGCAGTTTATCAATCAGAATAGCCTTTAAATCCGCAGCCTTGCTCTCAAATTCCTCATCCAGATGGGCAATACGCTTCTTATCCTCAGCCTTTGCTGCACGAGTTTTGATAGCCTTTGAGAACAACTTCTTGTCAATCACGACACCCCTCAGAGACGGACTGGCCTTCAGCGATGCATCCTTAACATCACCCGCCTTGTCACCAAAGATTGCCTTCAACAGCTTTTCCTCAGGACTCGGATCACTCTCACCCTTAGGTGTAATCTTACCAATCATGATATCACCAGGCACAACATTTGCACCCACACGAATAATACCATTCTCGTCCAAATCCTTGGTTGCCTCTTCACTCACATTTGGAATATCACCAGTCAGTTCCTCCATACCGCGCTTGGTCTCACGAACCTCCAGGCTAAATTCCTCAACATGAACAGACGTCAAGATATCCTCACGTACAATGCGTTCGTTCAATACAATAGCATCCTCATAGTTATAACCCTTCCAAGGCATGTAAGCAACCAACAGATTCTTACCCAGAGCCAACTCGCCAGCCTCGGTAGAATAACCCTCCGTCAATATATCACCAGCCTTTACACGCTGACCAACATCACAAATAGGACGAAGGTCAATCGTCATGTTCTGGTTAGTACGACGGAACTTAGGAATACGATACTCCTTCATTGCAGGCTCAAAGCTCACAAACTCCTCCTCTTCCGTACGGTCGTACAAAATACGGATAGTTGTAGCATCAACATAGTCAATTACACCATCACCCTCGGCGACAATCATTGTACGGCTATCCTCACAGACCTGCTTTTCAATACCAGTACCAACAATCGGAGCTTCACTGCGAATCAAAGGAACAGCCTGACGCATCATGTTACTGCCCATTAACGCACGGTGACCATCATCATGCTCAAGAAAAGGAATCAAACCTGCAGCGATAGATGCAATCTGCTGTGGAGAAACATCCATCAAGTTTACCTCTGAAGGAGGAACAACAGGATAGTCATCATCCTTACGGCACTTGACAACCTTGCGGATAAATGTTCCATCCTCGTTCAATGGAGCATTTCCCTGACCGATAATCAATTTCTCCTCCTCCTCGGCACTATAGTAACGTACCCCATTCTCGGAAAGATCCACAACAGCATTCTCAACCTTACGATACGGAGTTTCAATAAATCCCAGATCATTAATCTTTGCATAAAGGCAAAGAGAAGAAATCAGACCGATGTTAGGACCTTCAGGACTCTCAATAGGACACAGACGGCCGTAGTGAGTAAAATGCACGTCACGAACCTCGAAACCTGCACGTTCACGGCTCAGACCACCAGGACCCAATGCAGAAAGACGACGCTTGTGAGTCACCTCAGCAAGAGGATTCGTCTGATCCATAAACTGACTTAACGCATTAGTACCGAAGAAAGAATTAATCACACTGCTTATAGTCTTCGCATTAATCAAATCAGTTGGCGTAAACACCTCGTTATCACGCACGTTCATACGTTCACGGATTGTACGACTCATACGCGCCAAGCCAATAGCAAACTGATTACTCAGCTGCTCACCTACAGTACGCACACGACGATTGCTCAAATGGTCAATATCATCCACATTGGCCTTACTGTTAACCAACTCTATCAAATACTTGATAATCTCAATGATATCCTCCTTAGTCAGTACACGCACCGAAGAATCAGTCGTCAGGCCCAACTTCTTGTTAATACGATAACGGCCAACCTCGCCCAAATCATAGCGCTTATCCGAGAAGAACAAGTTAAATATAACCTCCTTTGCACTTGCATCGTCAGCAGGATCAGCATTACGTAACTGACGATAGATATAGTCAATAGCCTCCTTCTCACTATTGGAAGTGTCCTTCTGTAACGTATTGAATACAATGCTATAGTCACTGCCAGAACTTTCCTGCTTATGCAGTAAGATACTGGTCTCACCACTCTCGAGAATCACATTGACATTTTCCTTGGTCAACTCTGTTTCACGCTCCAACAAAACCTCATTACGCTGAATAGAAACAACCTCGCCCGTATCTTCATCAACAAAATCCTCGACCCAAGTCTTCATCAAACGGGCAGCAAGGCGCTGACCCAAATGCCTGCTCAGATTTGCTTTGTTAACCTTAACCTCCTCAGCCAAATCGAATATCTCAAGAATATCACGATCCTTCTCATAACCGATAGCACGCAACAGAGTTGTTACAGGCAACTTTTTCTTTCTGTCGATGTACGCATACATCACATTATTAATATCAGTAGCAAACTCAATCCAACTGCCCTTGAAAGGAATAATACGGGCACTGTATAACTGAGTTCCGTTACTATGGAAACTGCTACCAAAGAAAACACCTGGAGAACGATGCAACTGACTGACAACAACACGCTCGGCACCATTGATAATAAAAGTACCGTTGTTCGTCATATAGGGAATCGGACCCAGGAAAACATCCTGAATCACAGTATCAAAATCCTCATGATCAGGATCAGTGCAATACAACTTCAGTTTAGCCTTCAGCGGTACACTGTATGTCATACCACGCTCCAAGCATTCCTCAATCGAGTAACGTGGAGGATCAATATAATAGTCCAAAAACTCCAAAACAAAATTGTTGCGAGTATCTGCAATAGGGAAGTTCTCACTAAACACCTTATACAGACCATCGTTCTTACGGAGCTCTGGTGGAGTATCCAACTGGAGGAAGTCCCGGAAAGACTTCAACTGCACCTCAAGGAAATCCGGATAAGCATAGGGAGCCTTGATTGTAGCAAAATTGACTCTGTTGTTAATAATCTTAGACATCTTGTTCGTCTTATGTATTGACTATTGATTGTATAGACGCAAAAAGGTAAAGAACCCTCTACCAGAGGATCCTTTACCGGATTTTCCATTTTACTGACGAAGTATATTACTTCAATTCG
>ODAI014530527.1_pt1 | contig 16740 bp, 16 predicted proteins | sample 1539321 | NCBI WGS metagenome assembly ODAI01 (sample SAMN02144231, study PRJEB22623) | gut metagenome | biome: sheep rumen | host: Ovis aries | place: New Zealand | reverse complement strand
GTGAATAGTTAATAGCGACTAGTGATTAGTGAATAGTGATTAGTGAATAGTGGATACAGGGTGCCGAAGATATCATAAAAAATGTTAAATTTTATTCTCGCTGTAAGTTTTCCGAAAAAATAGCGTCTTTTATTTATAGCAAAGGCCGAAATATGGACCTGCCTGAACAGAAGAAAAAAGAACGCTACAACCGCTTGCTGCACCGCCACCTGCGTCGCATCAACACCATCTGTACCTTTGAAGCCCGCAGCTATGAGGACGGGCGCGACTTGGTGCAGGAGGTGATGGTGGCCCTGTGGGAAGGATTGGAAAATCTGCAATCCGACGCAAGTCTGTGGCAGGAGGCGGCATGGGTACGGCAGGTGGTAACGAGTACAACCATCGACCGTTTCCGGCAACGGCACCGTCAGCGGCGTGAAGGTTGCACGGTGCCGATCGAACAGGTGTCCGAACTGTGCCAGGAGGAGGACGACCGCACGGAACTGGTCAAAGAGATGCTGGCCTACCTCCCCCCCCGGGAACGGCGGCTGATGGAGGAGAGCCTGGAGGGGTACGATGCCGACGAGCTGGCGCAGGCCCACGGCGTGAGCGCCAACATTATCCATCAGCGTATGTACCGCATCAGAAAGAAAATGAAAACCATATATAACAAGCTTTATGGAACAGAGTAAAAAAACACCGAAAGCCGACGACTATGTGGATGGGCTAATCGACGAGCAGTTGCGTCGCGGTATCGAGAGGCGGATGATGAGGGACTTCGACAGGAACTACAGGAGACGACGCTGCCTGATTCTCGTCATGGAGGCGGCGCTGGTGGTTCTCACCGGGGTGGTGGTACATCTGTCGGTTTCCACCGGAGCATGGGGCGCCATCGACGGGTGGGCGAGCCGCCAGGCCGCCGTGGAAGCTGTCGATCAAATATTCCTTGCCCTATGACACCCCGTCGGTTTTACCTGCTGGGGCTGTGCCTGCTGGCCGCCCTGCTGTCGGCCGCGGCCAAGATGGCGCCCCACGAGCTGCCGGCCGGCCGCTGCGGCGAGCTGTACCAGCGCTATGCGGGCCGGCCCGGTATCGAGGCCGCCTACCTGCGCGACTATCGCCTCAACGACAGCGTGAGCGTGGCCGTGACCCTCTTCCGCGCCACCGACTCCGCCGCCTGGCAGCAGCTCTGCTCCGACTTCGCCATCTACCTGCCCGAAGAGTTGAGAACATTGAAAACCTATTTCATCATGCCAGACGGACCGAGAAAATACGGCCAAGACATGCCGTTGGATATTGCCAACCTGTTGAATGGAAAAAGCATATCATTCTCCTATTATACACAGGAGGTTATGGTTTTATATACAAATTCGGACGAGCAGAAGAAGGCCTATCTGCATAAACTCGCCAAAGATGCAATACCAGAGACTTACAAACATAAACACAAAATAACATGAAGAAAAAGGTAATCACTATGGCAATGTTCGCATTGCTCGGAACCCTGGCCGTCGGCTGCCAGAATGAGAACATCATCCCCGAAACCCTCACGGCTACCGACACAGCCAACCTTTACATCGTCAAATACTCGGTGGATGGTGTCAAAGGACATGCCCATTTCAAGACCGAGGAAGAACAACGTGCTTTCCTTCATAAACTTGTTGCACTGGCGAGAGAAGGACATGTTGTTCAATTATACAGCAATACCACAACGACATCTCTGTCCAAAGAAACCGTCACGTACAGCACCCCTATTGAAACAGATGCTGTTATTTGGGCAAATAAGATGATGAATGATGGATACACTGTTACAATTACTTTCGATGAAGACAAAGAAGTGTATATCTGCATCGCCTACAGGCCCTGACAAAAACATTAATCAAGAATTGAATTCAAATTTATTTTGTATCCTTGCAAAAGCAATTGACCATGAAAACAAATAGACAAACCTTGAGAAAATGTCTGACAGCAGCATGCCTGCTATTAGCATGCACAACAGCCGTCCAGACCATGGCAGCCGGGTATGTCAAGAAAGCACCCTACAGGTATGCCGAGAACGTTTTGATAAGGGAGTGCTATTGGCCCAGCGGATATATTGTATGCAACAGCTACGGTACCGCGGGTTGCTCATTCACTTATTTTACTGATGGGGCCACCTCGGGCACTGAAATGTTTATTCCTGTCGATTCGGTATATGACTTTGAGGTGGATGGACGATATGTGTATTTTTGCGGCAAAAGGAGCACCGAGTTGGGTCCATCAGGCATCATGGGTTATTTCAGGACCGATTCACTACCGAACTCCACGGTGTATTATTTTGATCTTCCATGGATGGAACGACTACGCAAACTGGACATCCATTGGTTTGACGGGAAAAATCGTATAACGATGATCGGTGACGACATCGAGGGTCGAAGCGCCCTGCTGGATATGTATTATTCCTCTCCGTTCTGGCAACTCAACTACGGCCTGATAGACACTCTATATAAATGTCGCTTCACCGACGTAGCTGTCACCGACAGTTTTGTGGTGGCTACATCGGCTTTTACCGGCAATTCCACTTCATGGGAAATACTATGGTTTTTAAAAACATCCAGCGGAAATGACTATTCACTGCTGAATGGGCAAAAGTATATATACAACACGGGATATACCTCCGACGGCACTTTTCTGATGGACAACTGTCCGGGAACAGGCTTCGCCACTGTGTCAAGAGATGCAACACAGACAATCAATACGCTACATGTGTTCAGTGGCAGAACTCACTTGGCAACATCCTCATTTGGAGGAAGCGCCAGTGTACTGAAAGATATCAAACAGACTGGTTCGTATGTGACCGTGTTGATAAACACTCCATCTTCCACATTTTCTAAAAGCCAGATATTCATCTTTTCCCCATACTCATTCCTTTCACTTTATAAAGGTCTTACATACAATGGGGCATTCTTCACGACGCTTCACCGCACAGGAGACCACATTCTGATAGCAGGAGAGGGACTGGCCAACGACGACAGACTGTACATCGGCAAATTCAATCCATCCGGTTTAGAAGATATTTGTTTCAACACTCTCATACCGTTCCCCAACAATTCTCAATGTACCTTGACTCCTGTGACGATACCCCTTTTGACCAGTACGTCTCTGATGCTTCCTCAAATCATGAGCACCACAACGGGGTCTATTATTTTGACAACTATTTGCACAAATGCAAAGAATGACCAGTAAAACAAACAATATTATGAAAAAGACAATGTTCGCTGCTGTAGCAGCATTGGTGATGACGGGCGGCGTGATGGCACAAAACGTGGTGCACTCATATGTTCCACCGTCAAACTATTTCCAAGCGTGGACATGGCCGGACTTCTCCGACACAATAGGCTATGTAGAAAACTGCGCGGGAGGCACCGCCCAGGACCAAGAAGCCTACAGAATCCTGATTGAAGGAGACACATTGACAGTTTATGGCATCGCCGCTTCTATGTCCACCATGGCACTGAGATACCCGAAACAATGGGGCGATATCGTGAATGACTTCATCGACACCACGTACAACGAGGTGTGGGATCTGCTGCGCCTCTATGTGAACGAGGGTGACAGCAATCTGCGTCAGATCGGCAACGACCTGAAGGTGCACATCAAGACCACTCCGATTTCTTATTACCTCGATATGGGATTCCACAGCCAGGAATTGCCTCCCCAATACTATGAGCCGTTCCCATTCTATGAACGCTATTTTGATGCACCGGTCACGGTGACGGACAGCTTCTACATCGGCCGTTATTTCCATGCACACCGATTCCTCTACAGCGGGTTGCACAATACCCGTTCCATCATACTGTTCAATCTTATGGACTACCACACCTACATTCCCATCAGAATGGCCGAACATTGGGATCCCTCGGGGACAAATATGACCGACACGACCAGGTTTAAATGGTGCTTCATGGAGCCGGAGAACTGCTGGAGTGACGAATATCCCCTCATTTTCCCCATCCTCACGCCGAATCCCGACACCACTGACAATGGCCGAGACACCATCGTGGGCGGCGACACCACGCGTGTGGATCCCGACACGCTGGGCATCCAGTCGGTGGAGCTGCTGAAGCGCTACACTTCCGTGCAGCCCAACCCTGCCACCGAGACGGCGAAGGTGATCTCCAGCTTCGGCCTGACCCGCATCGAGGCCTTCAACAGCGCGGGCGACCGCGTCTATGACGCCCCGCACACCGGCCTCACGGCCACCCTTGACGTGAGCCGCTGGCCCGCCGGCACCTACATCCTCCGCCTCCACACCCCCGCCGGCACCGTCGGCAAAAAAATATTGGTGCGACCAGTTGGGCAATAACCCCATCCACCACAAAAAAACTCAATAATCATTTGGACATGAAAAGGACAATACCTTTGTTCTATTTCATCGCAAAAGACAGCGAGCATGAAATAAATTCCACATTCGGGCGTTATATTGATTACATATACGCAGAAGGGAGAATCGTGGCACTGCATGTCTATAACACCACCGCCAATGCCGACAGCATCTACTATGTGCAGAGCGACTTGCTCGGCAGCTGGGACCGTGTGGTCCGAAGCAACAAGACCGTTATGCAGAGCAGTCACTTCGACCCGTGGGGCAACCGCATGAGCGCTTCCGACTGGACCAGCGGACAAAGCGGCACCGACTTTTCGTTCCACCGCGGGTTTACGGGCCATGAGCATTACGACCGCTTCGGTATCATCAACATGAACGCCCGCCTCTATGACCCTGTTATCGGCCGCTTCTTCTCGCCCGACCCGCAGGTGCAGAACTCCTTCTCCACCCAGGGCCTCAACCGCTATTCCTACTGCGGCAACAACCCCGTGATGTTCAACGACCCCGACGGGGAGTTTTTCTTAGAGGCGATAATGTTCACATGGATTGCAGGTGCCATACACGGTTTTTGCAGTTCTGGAGACAACCGTTTGGAGAACACATGGAATACGGCAAACCGACTCACAGGCAACTATCTAAAGATATGTGGAGGATTATTCGCAACCGACCCCAACAAGTCCTTTGCAGGACAAGTTTGGGAGGTCGCATCCCGGTTCCTTTGGCAATCACCTCAAACCTTGGCAGGTTTTGTCGTTTCACAGCTTGCCAATGCATCCGAATGGATGGGAATACCTGATGGGGGAATAAAAATGGTTGATTATGCTTACGGTGCCACAGTTGTCACCCATAATTCCGGTGGTGGTTGGGGGGTGACATTAGGCAATTATATTAACGGAGACTGCGGGCTTGCCGCCGACCCCAACAACGATTTGTTCCAACATGAATATGGCCATTACATTCAAAGCCAGGAAACTGGACCTCTTTATCTACAACGTTATGGTATTCCGAGTGGCATTAATTGTTTGGGGAAGAAGAGTCACAATTACCATCCTGTTGAACAAGATGCAAACATTAGGGCTTTTAAGTATTTCAATAGATATGTTGATAATTTGGAATGGAATTATGGCAGCAATCCTATTATAGGTTATGACGAAACTATGCCATATGATAGTCCCAACAACCAAGTTGCGTTAAACAATGGATTACTCAGACCTGCTTGGTACGATTATATTCTATTTAAAGACCTTGTTGGGTCGGGGATGATTAATTATTCCTCGCTGGAGAACTATACTATTAATTATTAAATTTACAGTAGTCATGAAAAAAATCCTTTTTGTTTGTTTTAGCAGTATTATTGTCATAATCACAGGTTGTGATACTACGATAGAAACCGATACAAGGCATTACAACATTCGTTTTACTAACACATCTAATTATGACACATATATTCAACGTAGTTTTAAACATCCAGACACTTCCCTTGCAACCATGCAACATGTCACGGTGCCCGCATGGCATCTTAAGACGGAAGCCCATAGTACCACTTTGTGCGCTGGAGCGACGGGAACAACATATGAAAGTGAATTCCGCACCATTGATACTCTGATGGTGTTTGTGTTCAATGCAGACACAGTAGAGTCCTATGACTGGGAACAAGTGCAAAACAATTATATGATAGCACAACGCTATGACTTGGCATTGAATGACTTGTACCAACTGAATTGGCAACTTACTTTCCCGCCATCCAAAGAGATGCGGAACATCAAGATGTGGCCGCCTTACGGGACGTATGACGCCAACGGGCACAGAATAGAATAGCCCTTTCTGTTGATCGGAAACGAGTGTGAGCCTATGGTGACAAATGCTTACTCTCTATAAAACGGGAAGTCAATTTTGTCTTCCCGTTTTTGTTTAATCGCCTTAACTACTGAAAGTGACAAGTGGTCAGCGGTCGGTTTTTCGGGAAAAGGGGGAGGGCGGGGATGTTGATATCTTTTCTGCAGCAGTTGTTGCTGAACCAATATTTTTGTGTATATTTGCATATTGTCCTTTCAGAGGGCAGGAAGCATAATATATTAGAATACAATAAAATATTATAGAGTTAAATGGTTTCTGAGAACGAAAAAATCACACGGGTCGATATAGAGCAGACGATGAAGACTGCGTATATCGACTATGCGATGTCGGTGATCGTGGCGAGGGCGCTGCCCGATGTGCGAGACGGGTTGAAGCCTGTGCACCGCCGCATCCTGTATTCGATGAACGAGAACGGCATCCTGTATAACACGCCTACGAAGAAGAGCGCCCGCATCGTGGGAGACGTGATGGGTAAGTACCACCCGCACGGCGACTCGAGCATCTACGGCGCGTTGGTGCGTATGGCCCAGGAGTGGTCGATGCGCTATATGCTGGTGGATGGACAGGGCAACTTCGGTTCGATCGACGGCGACCCGCCCGCCGCCATGCGTTACACGGAGGCGCGGCTGAAGCAGATCTCGAACGAGATGGTGGCCGATATCGAGAAGGACACCGTGAATATGGATCCGACGTATGACAACGAGGGTGTGGAGCCGAGCGTGCTGCCGGCGAAGATACCGAACCTGCTGGTGAACGGCTCGAACGGTATCGCCGTGGGAATGGCGACGAATATGCCGACGCACAACCTGCGGGAGGTGCTGGAGGGCTGCATGGCTTATATTGACAGAGGCCGGCGGTCGGAGACGAGCGGGAAGTGGGAGAGCGACATCACGGTCGAGGAGCTGATGCAGTATATCAAGGCGCCGGATTTCCCGCTGGGCGGCACGATATACGGCTACAACGGTGTGAAGGAGGCCTACACGACGGGTCGCGGCAGCATCATCTTGCGAGCTGACACGGTGATCGAGGAGGACGCGAAGGGTCACAACATGATTGTGGCGACGACGGTGCCCTACGGAGTGAACAAGAGCGAGATGATCAAGAAGACGGCGAACCTGGTGAAGGAGGGTAAGATTGAGGGCATCCTGGATATCCGCGACGAGAGCGACAAGGACGGCATCAGAGTGGTGTATGTGTTGAGGAACGACGTGGTGCCGAATGTGATATTGAACAAGTTGTTCCAGCTGACGGAGCTGCAGAGCAGTTTCGCGGTGAACAACATCGCGCTGGTGCACGGCCGTCCGCAGCTGCTGAACCTGAAGCAGCTGATCCAGTACTTCATCGAGCACCGCGAGGAAGTGGTGACGCGGCGGACGCAGTTCGAGATGGCGGAGGCCGAGAAGCGTGCCCACATCCTGGCAGGCTTGCTGCGCGCCATCGACATCATCGACGAGATAGTGGCCCTGATCAAGGCCAGCAAGACGCCGGACGAGGCGCGCCAGGGGCTGATGGACAAGTACCAGTTCAGCGACCTGCAGGCGCGTGCCATCGCCGACATGCGTCTGATCCAGCTCACGGGTCTGCAGCACCAGAAGCTGCAGGACGAGTATGACGAGAAGATGCGTTTCATCGAGCGCTGCAAGGAGATCCTGGGCGACCATTCGGTGCTGATGCAGGTGATCAAGGACGAGTTCAAGGAGCTGAACGAGAAGTACGGCGACGAGCGCCGGACGCATATCAAATACGACGCTGCGGGCTTCCGCATCGAGGACACGATTCCGGACGAGCAGGTGGTAATCACGATCAGCCACAAGGGCTACATCAAGCGCACCCCTCTGACGGAGTACCGCACGCAGAGCCGCGGCGGTGTGGGCGCGAAGGGAAGCGCCGTGAGGAGCGAGGATTTCGTGGAGCATATCTTCACGTGCACGAACCACAACTACCTGCTGCTGTTCACCGAGAAGGGCCGCTGCTACTGGATGCGTGCGTTCGAGGTGCCGGAGGGCGAGAAGAACACGAAGGGGCGTCCGATACTGAACTGCATCAACATAGAGCCTGACGACAAGGTGAAGGCCTATGTGAATGTGGAGACGCTGAGCGACGCGGAGTATGTGGGCAACCACTACATCGTGATGTGCACGAAGAAGGGCGTGGTGAAGAAGACGACGCTGGAGGCCTACTCGCGTCCGCGGACGAACGGCATCATCGCCGTGGGCATCCGCGAAGGCGACGAGCTGCTGACGGCGTGCCTGACTGACGGGAACAGCTACATGCTGATAGCGTCGAAGAAGGGCAAGGTGATGATATGCCCGGAGGCGGAGTTCAGGACGATGGGTCGCGGAGCGAGCGGCGTGAAGGGCATAGAGCTGGACGGCGAGGACGATGCGGCCATCGACATGCTGTGCCTGCCGAGCGAGGAGGAGAACCTGCTGGTGGTGACGGAGCACGGCTACGGCAAGCGTTCGAGCCTGAAGGACTACCGGGCGACGTTGCACCGCGGCGGCAAGGGAGTGAAGGCTATGCAGGTGACCGAGAAGACAGGCCCTCTGGTGGCGGTGACGAACGTGACGGACGACCACGACCTGATGATCATCAACCGTAGCGGCATCACGATAAGGATGCGTGTGGCCGACCTGCGTGTGCTGGGCCGTGCAACCCAGGGAGTGAAGCTGATCGACCTGAGGGGCAAGGACTACATTGCCTCGATCACCAAGGTGCCGACCGAGGAGGAGAACGAGGAGCCGAGAGAGGAAAACGGAGCGCAGCCGACGGAGTCGGAAGAAAATGTGGTGCCGGAAAGCAATAATAACGAGATTGAGGATACTAAAGAGTAAAAGAAACCTAAAAAACGACACAATATGAAAATCAAAAACATTGTCATGATTGCAGCGATGGCTGCGGCGACGCTCGGGGTGAACGCCCAGTCGCTGAATGTCGATAACGCCATAGAGGGCTACAACCGCAAGGCGTGGAAGAAGGCCAAGGTGGCTATTGATGCCGCGGCGGTGGATGAGAGGACGAAGGACGACGCGAAGGTGTGGTACTACCGTGCGTTGATCTATACCCGCATGGGTGACGATATCAAGGAGAACCCGAAGTCGAAGGTGAAGGAGTTTGCCGACATCTGGGCAGAGGAGGCTTACCTGTCGGCCCTCGAGTACAAGCGCCTTGATGTGAACAAGAACCCCGACTATATCCGCAATATGGTGTATGTGTTCGACCGCGTGGGCTTCAAGTACTACGAGCAGTCGCGTGCGCTCTTCAACGAGAAGAAGTATGCCGAGTCGATGCAGGCGGCCAGCCGTGCGGCGGAGATGTACAACAACGGCGGCGAAGGCGACAATGCCGCTGAGGCCATGTATGTGGCGGGTTTGAGCGCCACCGCGAACCATGACACGGCGAATGTGAAGAAGTATTTCAACGCCTTGTTGCGCAAGAAGACCGACAAGGACCAGGTCTATACCTACCTGTTCAATATCTATAAAGCAGAGGGCAATGTGGATCAGGCCATGAAGATTGCGGCCAACTACAAGAAGAACTGCAAGGGGAACTACAAGGCCAACCTGCTGATGGCCGAAGGCTACCTGCTTGGGAAGAATGTGGAAGAGGGCAAGAAGGAGATCAATGCCGCCCTGGAGCTGACGAAGGATTCTGTGAATATCTATCCGACGCTGCTGGCCCAGTCGGCCGCGCTGCTGGAGCTGACGGAGGATTTCGCGGGCGCAGAGGCCAAGTACCAGGAGTCGCTGACGCTGAAGCCTGTGCAGTTTGAGGCCAATTTCAACATGGGCAAGATGTTCTACAACCGTGCTGTCGATAAGCTGACGGCTGCCGACGCCGTGCCTCTGGACGACGAGACGGGCCTGAACGAGAAACTGCAGGACGAGGCGAAGGAGCTCTTCCGCCGGTCGATATCCTACCTGGTGAAGGCTGTGGAATTCCTCGACAATCTGCCGGCCGACCAGAAGCCTTATCACCGCGCCAACCTGGGCAGCGCCCTGAGCGCCCTTGCCACCGCCTACGCCCGCGTGGAGATGTACGAGGAGTCGAAGGCCGCCAACCAGCGCGTGATGGAGCTTTCGGCTGAATAAAAAAACGCAGGAACAACTAAGGGAAAGATGCTGCAGCGCTATGGTTGCAGCATCTTTTTATTGTGTATAATACAATAAAAAGGGATAGAGGGTAGTTATAGGGGAGTGAAGAAGCTGTTAGCCATACTATTGATGCTTTTGCCGGCGGTGTGGATGTCGGGGCAGGGGGTTGTAACCGGGAGGGTGACGGACTCTCTGTCGGGAGAGCCGTTGCCCTACGCGACCGTCAGCATCGACGGCACGTCGAGGGGCACCACCACCGACATTCATGGGGATTACACTCTAAGAGTAAATACGGCAGACAGTGTGGTGCTCCAGTATTCCTTTGTCGGCTACCGTAAGAAAGAAATAAGGTCGGCCATCCGGGGAAGGGTGACGATGGATGTGGCGATGCACCCTGTGGCAAAGCAACTGGATGGGGTGGAGATCGTGGTGGATACGTTGCGGGGCACCAGTTTTACGCAGATAGATGTGGGGCGGCTCGACGATGCCGTGGGGCCCACGGGCGGCGTGGAGAGCCTGGTCAAGATGCTGCCCGACGTGCAGTCGAACAATGAACTTTCGAGCCAGTATTCGGTGCGAGGAGGTTCGTTTGACGAGAATCTGGTGTATATCAACGGCGTGGAGGTGTTCCGCCCGATGCTGATCCACAGTGCGCAACAAGAAGGAATGAGTATCATCAACCCTGACTTGGTGAATCATATCCGCTTTTCGCCTGGCGGATTCGATGCCACTTATGGAGACAAACTATCCTCGGTGCTGGACATCAGCTACAGCCGTCCTACGGAATTCAAGGCCAAGTTGAGCGGGAGCCTGCTTGGCGCGGCGGCCAGTGTGTTGGGGACTGTGGGAGAACGGTTCAATTATGCCGTCGGATTGCGTCAGCATAGCAACCGGTATGTCTTCGGGAGCCTGGATACCAAAGGAAGCTATTCGAGCAGCTATACCGATGTGCAGGCACTGCTCGGCTATAAGGTGAACGAGCGCCTTGATTTAGAGATGCTGGCTATATGGACCCGGAATGTCTATGGCCTTGTGCCCGACAGCGCCACTGTCACTTTTGGAGGATTCTTCCTGCCGCTGTCGTTGCATGTTTTCTTCGATGGACAGGAACAGGACAGTTATCACACGCTGCTCGGATCCCTCTCGGCCAACTACCGTCCTGATGACCAATGGAGGCTGAACGGGAATCTCTCGGTGCAGCATGTGCCAGAGAGCGAGTGCTATGATGTGCAGAGCCAGTATTGGTTGTACGAACTCGGGATGGGAGAGACGGCGGGCGACACGGTGATGTTCGACCGGGGAGTGGGCACCTTCCTTGAACATGCCCGCAACCGTCTGTCAACTGACATCATTTCTTTTGATACGAGGGCTGTACGTGATGCCCAAAAAGGACATTGGACCGCCGGATTGAAACTGCAAATGGAAAAGATCACCGACCATCTGCGCGAGTGGAAGTGGGTGGATTCGGCAGGTTATGCACTCCCGATGACCATGCCCACGATGGGAGACAGTGCGAATCGACCGCAGAGTCCCATACTGCAACAATACGCCAGTGCCGACAATGAGATGCTCACCCTGCGTGGAACGGCATTCGTGCAGCGTGATATAAGCCTGGTTACAACAAAAGGCAATGAAATCCGTTTGACGGGTGGTTTGCGCGGGCAGCTGTACCGGAATTCCATATCAGGACTCCACCATTTGATAAGTCCCAGACTGAGCGCATCCTATGTGCCTCATGGAAAGGCCGACCTGATGTTCCGGTTGGCAGCTGGAATCTATCAGCAGGCACCGTTTTACAGAGAATACCGTAGGGAGAATGGCAGTCTCTGTCCGTCAGTGGGGCCGCAGACATCCTATCAGGTGACAGGTACGGCTGACTGGCGACTGCTCATCTGGCAAAAGCCATTCACCATCACAGCCGATATTTATTACAAATATATCACCGACCTGATACCCTATACTATCGACAATCTGAGGCTACGCTATATGCCGGACCTCTCAGCAGAAGGATATGCTACAGGTGTCAGTATCCGCATCAATGGAGAGCTTGTCGAAGGGTTGGAGTCGTGGGCGAGTTTTTCCATCATGCAGACACAGGAAGATATTGAAGGAGACAATCTCGGATGGCTTGCACGCCCCACGGATCAACGTCTCAGTTTCAAATTTTTCCTGCAGGACAACATCCCGAGCATACCTTGGTGGAGAATGAGTCTCAGCATGGTATATGGAACCGGTACTCCCGTGACGATGCCGATGGGGAAACGTGCAGAAGAGTCATTCCGGCTTCCGTCATATTATCGAGTGGATTGGGGCAACAGTGTGCAATTGAAAGAATTCCAGTTCTACAAACACAGCAAACTTGCACAGTGGTTTGACGATATTCAAGTTGGTTTTGAGGTGTTTAACCTGTTCAACAATAACAATGTGATCTCATACTTATGGGTCTCCGACTATGAGAACCGCTACTATCCTGTGCCCAATTATCTTACCGCCCGGCAGCTCAATTTCAAACTGACACTTCTTTTTTGATGATAAACATTCCCAAGCCAGATAGTTTACTTCCAGTTGTCCATCCTCTATCGAATGGATGGAACCTGTTTCTCTTTCCGTCAGAGAACACCGAATTGTTGAGGATGGATATTTTGTTTGAGGCGGGGTCGGCCTATCAGCAACATTTTTTCTGTTCCGCCGCTGCCAACAAGCTCCTCACGGTGGCCACACGCAAGATGGAAGCTGCCCGCATGGCCGAGTTTTTGGACTATCGGGGTGTCGTTATAGAGACTTCAAATGAAGTGCACCAAAGCACGCTTTCGGTCTATATGCTTCGCCGATTTGCGCCGGAAGTGCTGCCGGTTATCCATAGCATGATCACAGAACCTGCTTACGATGAGGCTGATTTTGAGTTGTGGAAGAATAAGAAAAAAAACGATATTGCCGCTCAGGAGCGACGTACTTCGGAGATGGCCCGAAGGCTTTTCTACAAGACGCTTTTCGGAAGTGAGCACCCATTGGGGATGTATGCGGGGACAGAGGATGTGGAGAGTCTGACGCTGGACATGGTCAAACAACATCATGGGAAGTACTATCACCTCAACAAATGCACACTGGTCCTTGCCGGGAAAATTGATGATCAACTTATTGCCATTATCGATCGGCTTTTCGCATCTACTCCTCACATTGATATTGACCGGCCGCTACTTGATGTGCCTGCGGCCATTTCCTTGTCAAATCAGCCATCGTGCGACATCCATGTTCCGGAAGCTACACAGACCACACTGCGCATGGGGCGTGTTCTTCCTCTCAAATGGGACGATGTGGAGTATGCCAATCTGATGCTTTTGACCACTTTGCTGGGCGGGTATTTTGGCTCGCGTCTGATGAACAATATCCGTGAAGACAAGGGTTATACTTATGGAATATATTCACATACGCAGATATTTCGAGGAGTTATAGTTTTTTATATAACATCCGATCTTACCCCCGATTCGGTGGCAGAAGCACAAAATGAGATAAACAAGGAGCTTGAGGGGTTGAGCCATATAGAAGAAGAGGAACTTCAAAGGGTCAAAACCATATTTGCCGCCGATTTTATTCGTTCTATCGACGGGGTCTTTGAGCGTTCAACCCGTTTTTGCGATATGATTTCCACGTGTGTCGATGAACGCCTTTCTGTCAATATCAGCGCAGCATTAAAACATGCAACAGCTTCTGATTTGGAAAAAACAGCTGTCCGGCTTCTGGCACCTGATTCAATGATCGTTTGCCGAGCCGGACAGCTGGAATAAGCGTTGTGGTGTCTATTTCTCGGTGTTCTGCTTTTCTTTGCGATGTCTATCTACAAACCGTACCAATGCAATTGTTTCAAACACAAGACTTACGGCATATCCGATGGCGAATGCAATTGTAAAGAGGCGCGCTTGGGAAGGATGACTGAAAAGATTGACAGCGAGAACAATCAGATGCAAGAAAAGTACACCAACTACTGACCCAAGGAAAATTTGCACAAAGGTCTTGGGAGAGCGATGCATCGCCCGAGTAACCAACCAATGCTGCACACCGCAGACAACCCCGAAATAGAGGGCCAATAATGGCATTGCGGATATGTAATACTGCGGAAGAAGCCACATTACAATGAACGAGGTGGCAGTCATTGCCAATGTCACTCCTATCAAGGCAATCAAATACCGTCGCATGACTTGATTATTCGCTGAATTTCATTGTTTCTTTGGTGGTGAATTTTTCGCAGTAGTGACAGCGGAGCTTTAGATTCTCCTTATCCACCACATAGAATTTTGTGGGCACAACCTCAGCATTGGTAATACACTTTGGGTTGGCACATTTGATGAAATCCTCCACCTGGTCAGGAATTTCCGCATTAAATTTGCGTACCACCTTGTAGTTTTCAATGTCAATAATGGTAGCGAGAGGTGCGACAAGGGCAATTTTGCTTACCTCAGGGGTTGAAAAGTGTTTGTTCTTAATTTTGATAATTCCCTTTTGCCCAAGTTTTTGGCTTGAAAGGTGATTCCCGATGAGCACTTCGTCTTTGTATTTTTCAAGACCAAGAATACGGATTACTTGATAGACAGACTCTGTGGGAATATGATCAATGACTGTGCCGTTCTCAATGGCGGACACAACGAGTTCTTTCTTTGTTTCCATTTCTTTAGCTTTTGAAAAAATGATTAATTATCTCACACCCAGTATGGCGGCCATCAATGCCTGCCGCACATACACTCCGTTTTGTGCCTGCTGGAAGTAGTATGCATAGGGGGTCTTGTCCACATCCGTTGTGATTTCGTTCACACGAGGCAGAGGATGAAGAATGCGCATGTTGGGTTTGCAACCTTCAAGCATCGAAGCAGTCAAAATACACGAGTCTTTCACGCGTTCGTATTCCATAGGATCAGGGAATCGCTCACGTTGCACGCGTGTCATATAGATGATGTCGGCAGTCGGTATAATGTCGCGCAAGTCGGTGTATTGGTAATATTTCAATCCGGCATCCTTGATGCTCATCTTGACACTCGACGGCAACTTCAATTCCTGAGGTGAAACCAAGTGGAATGTCGCATTGAAATTACACATGGCTTGCACCAGAGAGTGAACGGTGCGACCATACTTCAAGTCACCGACCATGGCAATCTGCAGATTATCCAGTGTTCCTTGTGTTTTCCGGATGGAATAGAGGTCGAGCATGCATTGGGTGGGGTGCTGGTTGGCACCGTCTCCGGCATTAATAACGGGCACTGTGGATACTTCTGACGCATAGCGCGAAGAGCCTTCTTTGGGGTTGCGCATAACGATTAGGTCGCTATAAGAGGAGACCATCACAATGGTGTCGTGGAGCGACTCTCCTTTCTGGACGCTCGTGCCACCTGGGTCGGAGAAGCCAATGATGCGTGCACCCAACTGGTTCGCGGCGCTCTCGAAACTTAGACGAGTACGCGTCGAAGGTTCGAAGAAAAGGGTTGCGACAACCTTGTCGCTGAGAATTTTCTGCTTGGGATTCTTCTCAAATCCTTCCGCGATGTCCAGCACCTGAATATACTCTTCTTTTGAAAAGTCGGTGATGGAGATAAGATTGCGTCCTTTTAATGTGCTCATATTATTAATGTTGATATGTTGATACGTTCATTTCATTGCTTCCCGTGCCACCTGCTGGTTGTGGAGCGCCGATTCCATATAAGGGTCAATCGTGAGTGCGCTGTCGAAAAGCTCGATGGCACGTTTGTAGTCATGGTAATAGGTCATTTCGATATATCCCAGGTTGTGCCAGCTGTCAGCGCTGCGCGGGTTGATTCCCACAATTCTTTGATACAGATTCTCGGCTGCGTCCATTTCTCCTCGGTCTTGATGATACATGGCCAGCGCATAGAGTGCGTTGGTGTTCGTCGAATCCATCTGGATAACCGTGCCTAAGTATTCTTCTGCTAAAGGATTGTTGTGTGAAGCGTAGAGTACTCCCAACTCTTCAAAGGCAGGAGAATAGTCGGGGTAAAGGTCGCATACTCTTCTCAGCAGTTGCACGGCCGAGAGAGTGTCCCCCTTCTCTTTGTAGATGAATCCTGTCATGAACAGCGCCGTGCGATTGTCGGGTTCTTTTTCCGTCACTTTGCTCAGGCATTTGAGACTGCGGTCATAGTCCCGACTGTAGAACGTCACTTCGCCCATCTTGAGTTGCACTTCCATGTTTTCGGGGGCTAGCCGTTCTGCTTCGCTTAGTGCCTTATAGCTTTTTTCCACGTCGCCGCGGGCAAAATAAACATCGGCTTGACGCAGGTGATATTCGACATTCCTGGGTTCTATCGAGACTGCCTTTTCTATATCGGCAGTGGCTTCCAGGGTGCGTCCCAGGTTCATAAGCAGCATGGCTCGATTGGCATAAAGGGAAGCGTCCTTGGGGTGTTTCTCGATCTTTGCGTCAAGCAATTCAAGTTTCTCCTT
>ODAI011260312.1_pt1 | contig 16740 bp, 15 predicted proteins | sample 1539321 | NCBI WGS metagenome assembly ODAI01 (sample SAMN02144231, study PRJEB22623) | gut metagenome | biome: sheep rumen | host: Ovis aries | place: New Zealand | reverse complement strand
CCTGCCCCCAAAGGATCGGTAACAGTGCCGAATACAATTGGAATGTCGTCGATGGTGTTTGCCATTGCAAGGGCTACAGGAGTGGCGATTCCCACGGCAACATCAACCCGCTCGTCCTTGTATTTGAGGGCGATTTGACTGGCAGTGTTGGGGTCGCCATTGGCATTTTGCAAGTCGTAAGTGGCATTAATGCCGTTTTCTTTGAGCACATCGATGACTCCCTGCTCAACCGAGTCAAGGGCGACATGCTGAACGATTTTTGCAATGCCGATTTTATATGTTTTCTCTCCGATGTCGCCTGTGGCGGCAGTTTTTTTGTTGCAGCCGGCAAATGCAAAAAGCGCAAGGGCTGATGCAAAGACGGCCAGTGATTTTGTTGCTTTCATTTTTAAGTACCTCAAAAGATTATTTTCAGAAAGATGTTACTATAAAAAGAAACAAAATGTCAAGATGCGCTAGGCTATGGAAGCCCGAAGTAGCCGTAGGCTATGAGCGGCAGCGAAGGCTGGAACAGCCGACCTGCGTAAGCAGGGAGCGCCCAATTGCTCATTGCTCATTTTATCTATATTATAGAAGTTATGATTCAGGGAATTCTCATCGAAGGATTGATTTTTGGCATTATGGTTTTGGGCGTGTTCATGACTTTCCGCGTCCTGAATTTCTGCGATATGACGGTGGACGGCTCTTTTCCAATGGGAGCCTGCGTGCTTGCCGCCTGCCTCACCCACGGCATTTCTCCGGCTCCTGCCCTTCTGATTGTCTTTTTGGCGGGGCTTGGAGCAGGGCTTTGCACCACGGTGATTTACACCAAGCTCCGCATCCCCGACTTACTGGCGGGTATTCTGATGATGACCATGCTCTATTCGGTGAACCTGCGGGTCATGTCAAATCAGGCAAATGTGTCTTTTTTGCGGATTCCGACCATTTTTTCTTCGATCAAAGAATTCATGAAAGCGAATCTTCCAGCCCTCACTCCTGACTGGGGAATCGTCTTTTTTCTGGTGATTTTTGTCGGGCTTCTGCTGGTGATTTTGAACCTCTTTTTCTCCACGGATTTCGGCCTCACCATGGGAGCTTTGGGAAGCAATCCTCAGATGGTAATCTCTCAGGGAGTTGATCCGCGGATTGTGAGGGGCGTTGGAATCTGCTTCGGCGACGGACTTGCGGCTCTTTCTGGCGCTCTTTTTGCCATGTATTCGGGATTCGCCGATGTGGGAAGCGGAAGCGGTGTGGTGGTTTCGGGTCTGGCATCATTGATGCTCGGAGAATTTATAATCCGCTCGAACAAAATCGGCTGGCAGACCTTCCGCGTGATTTTAGGCTCAATTCTCTACCGCGCCCTCATGTTCATAGCCCGCCGATACGGCTACAACATCGGAATGAACGCCAACGACCTCAAGCTGATTACGGGCCTTATGATTATCGTCTGCCTGATTGTTAGCAAGCAGAATGTAGTCGGCTACTTCAAGGCGCATTTGAAACGAGCGGAAAAATAACCGCTTCTCAATCAGCAGAAAGTGGAAAAAACTCGTAAAAACTGATATATTTTAGATATGGCTCAGAACAAGGATTTGAATCAGGCTAAAGCTCAGAAAAACGACGAATTCTATACTCAGCTTTCCGACATCGAAAACGAGATGAGGCATTATCGCTCTCATTTCAAGGGAAAGACCGTTTTCTGTAACTGTGATGATCCGTATGAAAGCAATTTCTTTAAGTACTTTGCCATATACTTTAATTCATTGGGCTTAAAAAAACTGATTGCGACCTGCTACCGCGGAAGCCCGATTTCTTATACCGAATTGCCGCTCTTCCCGGAACTTTCGCCAGAGGTAAAGGAAATCCGCCCGCCTTACAAAGCCGTGATTACGGAAGTTGCCGACTATAATAATGACGGTGCCGTAGATTTGGCTGATGTGGAATGGCTTTTACAGAATAAAAAAAATTCCTGTGAACTTCTGAAAGGCGACGGTGATTTTAGAAGCGATGAGTGTATTGAACTTCTTAAAGAAGCTGATATTGTCGTCACGAATCCGCCTTTCAGTCTCTTCCGTGAATTTGTCGCACAGCTTATGAAATACGATAAGAAATTCATAATAATCGGAAGCCAGAACGCGATTCACTATAAAGAGATTTTTCCGCTCATTCAGCAGAACAGGCTTTGGCTTGGCTATGGATTCAATGGTGGAAACGCTTATTTCTCCATTCCCAAGAGTAAGTCGCGGGATTTTGCGCAGGGCGTATATGACTCAGAAAACGGACTGGTAAAATTCCGAAACTGCGAGTGGTTTACAAATCTGGATGTCGCAAAACGACACGAAGAAATGATTCTGACAAAAAAATATGTTCCGTCAGATTATCCCAGATACTTTAATTATGACGCAATTGATGTCAGCAGAATAGCAGATATACCGGAAGATTATATGGGAGAAATGGGTGTTCCCGATACTTTTTTGGAACAATACAATCCTGACCAATTTGAAATTATCGGGATTGGAACTGATGTCCCCAAAACAATGGTGCATACGGTAAACGGAGATGAAATCCAATATATAAAAGATGGCAAAGTCATTTGGTCAACTTCATATACAGTTACTGAACGCAAAGCCGGCAATTCTTTGAGGCTTGATGATAATGGAAAACCTGGAAAAATGCCGTTTTCGCGTGTAATTATCCGACGAAAACAATAAAATTCAAAAATTTTTCAAAAAAATTGATTTTTTTCCGTTTACATTGCCGGAAATCACTTTTTTTCGCCTATATATATGTAGAACGAAAAAAGGAGCATAAAAATATGAAAATTGAACTTCATGAAATCACTGTACGGGAAGTAGCTGAAAACTATTCTGACAATGCCGAAAACGGAGTTATCGGTTATAACGGACGGCTGAATATCCGTCCTGCATTTCAGCGGGAATTTATCTACAAAGAAAAGCAGAGAAATGAAGTCATAAAAACTGTGCAAAAAGGCTTTCCCCTCAATGTCATGTACTGGGTTAAAAATGATGATGGTAATTTTGAGTTGCTTGATGGTCAGCAAAGAACAATAAGCCTTTGTCAGTATGTGAATGATGATTTCTCTCTTGACCACCGGGCATTCTCGAATCTCACAAAAACTGAGCAGGAACAGATATTAAGTTACAAACTGATGATTTATATCTGCGAGGGCAATGACCGTGAAAAATTAGACTGGTTCAAGACAATCAACATTGCCGGCGAACAGCTGACAAACCAAGAGCTTCGCAACGCAATGTACACAGGCGAATGGCTTTATGAGGCAAAACGCTATTTTTCAAAAACAACTTGTCCTGCATGGCAAATCGCCGAAAAATATCTGAGCGGGTCTGCAATCCGTCAGGACTATCTTGAAACGGCTCTCCGCTGGATTTCTGCCCGTGACGGCATTGAAATCGAAGATTATATGTCCGCCCATCAGCACGACGCAAACTGCAACGAACTTTGGCTTTACTTCAAATCTGTCATCGACTGGCTGCAGGTAATTTTCCCGAATTACCGCAAGGAAATGAAAGGCCGGGACTGGGGCATTCTCTTCAACAAATACGGCAAAAATCAGTATGATGCAAAAACTCTTGAAGCACGAATCGTTGAGCTTATGGAAGATGATGATGTCACCAACAACGGCGGAATCTACGAGTATCTTCTGGGCGGAGAAGAAAAACTCCTTTCAATCCGTTCGTTCACTCCAAAAATGGCAAGGGCAGCTTTTGAGAGGCAAAGGGGCATTTGTCCTAAATGCGGTAAAAGTTTTAAAATCGAACAGATGCAGGCAGATCACATTACACCGTGGAGTAAGGGCGGAAAAACACTCGCCGAAAACTGCCAGATGCTTTGCGCTGACTGCAACAGGCGAAAAAGTAATGTGTAATCATCTCCATGACGGAAAGTGAAGTTGTGGCGGACTTGTTTTTAGTTTTCAGAAAAGTGAGTCTTTCAAAATCCCCGCCCCCACGCATTTGAAACTTCACCGAATATCCACTATGATTTAATCATGCTTACACTTTCAAACATCGGAATCACTTTCAACGCGAAGACTCCTGACGAGAACACCGCGCTTAAAAACATAAACCTTCACATCAACCGGGGCGATTTTATAACGGTAATCGGCTCCAACGGTGCCGGAAAATCCACGCTTTACAATGTAATTGCGGGCACATTAAAGCCCACGACCGGCACGATTCTGCTCACGGCGAAAGAGGGAGAGGAGCCTAAAAACATCACCGGTGACGCTGAGTACAAGCGGGCGCGTTACATCGGCCGTATTTTCCAGAATCCACTTTTGGGAACGGCTGGCAAAATGAGCCTTGAAGACAACATGATGATTTGCTACAAAAAAGGCTTTAAGGGCCTGAAGATTTCACTCAACAACAAAATGCGGGATTATTTCCGGGAGCAGTTAAAAGTACTGAACATGGGCTTGGAAAACCGCCTCAACGACAATGTGGAGCTTTTTTCTGGCGGGCAAAGGCAGGCTCTCACCCTTTTGATGGCCGTTATGAGTAAGCCTAGTCTTCTTCTCCTCGACGAGCACACTGCCGCCCTTGATCCGACCAACGCCGCAATCATCATGGATTTGACCCGCCGCTTTGCCCAGGAATACAATCTTACGGTCATGATGGTCACTCACAACATGCAACATGCCTTGGATTTCGGTAACCGCCTGATTATGATGGACAAGGGCGAAATCATCAGCGACATTTCCGGCCAAGAAAAAAAAGAGCTGACGATGGATTCAATCGTCGAGCTCTTCAAGAAAATCAAAGTGAATAATGATAATATAATGCTGAATTAGAACAGCTTTCTTGCTTCCACATAGAAGCGCTTTTCGCTGGCCTCACCCATTGAGAATGATTTTCGCGGGAGAGGGCCACGGCCGTTAATCGTGGCGAAGAAGCTGTCTTTTGCGATTGGCGGTAAGAGGATTGAGACGGCATTTTCTTTATGACCAAGTTTTACAATGTCTTCCGTGCCGTGAATGTAGTCGATGTCATTCTTTTTGTCCTTAGATTTTGCGTCTAAGTATTCATCAAGAACCGGCTGCAGGGCGGCGATTGCCAAATCGGTGATTTCAGTTTCCAGAACGCAGAGTTTTTCCTTTCCGCCTTCCGTAGCGATAAAGCCGTAGCGGGCACCCTTTGCTTTTTTGTCAGCGACGAAATCTTCAAGTTCTTTTTCAGAGGCAAATGATTTTAATTCACCGCCAAGTTTTTCTTCGATAAAGAGAATGAGTTTTCCCGCATCCTGATTGAAAATGACACGGTGAATCGGCTCGAAAGTAAGCCCTTCATCATAAATATTCACGATTTCGACCAGAGCGTAGCGGACAGGGGAATTAATCAAATCATCGCCTGAAAGAGTCTTTTTGTGCTCGTCCCAGACAGCCTTCGCCGTGGCAAGGGAGTGGTTTCCGTCGCCCACGGCAAAAAGGAAGGTATTTCCGTCTTTGTCAGTGCCAGCTTTGGCAAGTGAAGAAAGCGCAGTTTCCAGAAGAGATGCAGTCTTTTCGCCTTTTACAGCCCAGCCCGTGATGTGGCCGGAATTCAACATCAGCTCGCCGTCGTAAACAGGATTTTCGCCCTTGGCAAGTTTTCCGGCTCCGCCAACAAGCTCATCTTTAGGGTCGTTTGCAAGCAGCATGATGTGGGGAAGTTCCAGAGCCGCGCCAGTGCGGATTTTCATTCTCGGAGGAATTCGCTCAGGCACTGTAGCTTCCGTGGCACGAATCAGAGCCTTTGAACCGGGCTTCCACTCGTATTTTTCCAAATCCACAGCCAAAACAAGGCCTTTTCGGGTGCGTCCGTACTCTGTTTTTCGCTCGATGTAAATACATTCCTCGCCGGAAGCAAAAATCCCGGAGTCAAGGTAAGATTTCATGGTCTCATGGATTTTTTTGATTCGCGCTTCCCCGTCACCGTCATTCAAATAGACTTCCGGGAAAATCAGATTGAGCGTGGAGAGATTTTGCCCGGCAGCTTTTGCCGCATTTGCCCAATATTCTTTATCCTGAGTGTACTGATCACAGGCAATCACAGACCAAGATTTCAAATCAACAGTTTTTGGCAGCAAGATTTCAGGAATCTGCACGCCGTATTTTTCAAAAGTTTTCATAATGAAAGAATTATAGCACACAAAGCGGGGGGAAGTCTCCCCTTAAAATCCCCATTTTCAATTTTCTGTTTTCCGTTTATAATTTTCTCATGGCCGATTTCCCGCAGATGTCTTTTCAGCAGCGCACTTCTCAAAATATGGCTCAGACACAAGTCCAGAAGATGAGTCAGACTCAAATCATGTCGCTGAATCTGCTGGCTATGTCTTCTGCTGACTTACGGAAGGAAATTTACGCTCAGGCGGGGAAAAATCCTGCCCTGGAGATTGTGCGTGACTCTATGGAATCAGGCGTTTCTTCTTCACGCAGGGAAGTTTCGGCTTCTTCCAGATTTTCGGACAACACCCGCTACGGCTCTGCAAGCGCAAGCGGTAGCGCGGCAAGCGACAATTTTCAGGCCGCCCTTGAAAGCACTTCTGATGAACGGGAGCCGCTGACCGACCATCTGGAACATCAGCTTAACGCCATGAACATTTCAGAGGAAGAAAAAGCTCTCTGCCTCAAGCTGATTTACAACCTTGACGAAAAAGGCTTTCACATTCTCTCTCCAATTTCCTTTTTGAATCCAGAAAATCCCCTTCATACGCAAGAATTTTTGGATAAATGCCTTTGCCTTGTCCAGCACCTTGACCCGGTGGGAACTTGCACCAACAATTACAGGGAAAGCCTTTTCGTTCAGGCAAAAATTTCGGGTACTGCCAGCAATCTTGCCCTTTTTCTTCTGGAGACCAACGAGCATTTTGACTTTTTGAATCCGCCACAAATCCCAAAAATTCAGAAAAAACTGGCGGATTATCTTGGTCAGCAGAAAAAACTTAAATTCACTTCCAAAGATGGAATTTCCCTTACAAAAGACGATATTTCAAGCGAAGAAATAGAAAGCGCCCTTGATTTTATCAAGACCCTGGACCCCTATCCCGCCCGAAATTTCGGCACAAATACCACGAACTATGTCGCTCCCGATGTGATTGTCACAAAAAATCCCGAACCAGAGGAAGGAGAAGCGGAATTCACGGTTACTTTTGCCAGGGAATTCTTACCCAAAGTAGGCCTTTCAAAAGATTACACCGCCCTAATCAATTCAACAGAAAATATTCCCAACGACGGAAGCGAAAAATCCGAGCGGAAAAAGGCCGAGCTTAAATTCGCGAAGAACAGCGTAAACGAGGCAAAAGTCTTTATCGACAGCGTTCTCTACAGGGAAAGCACCATCCTAAAAGCCGCCCAGGAAATCGTAGCCGCCCAAAGCGAATTCTTCAAAAAAGGCCCCCGCTACCTTGCCCCACTTCGGCAGAAAGACATTGCGGAAAAGCTTGGCGTTCACGAAACCACGATTTCCCGCATGGCAAGCTCCAAATACTTAGCCTGCGAGTGGGGCATTTTTCCCATCAGCTATTTTTTCACGAATGCGGTGAAAGCAGAATCGCCTTCAAGCGAAAATCCTGCCTCCCTTTCAAAAGAGGCCGTCAAATACGAAATCGCGGAAATCCTCGAAGAACACAAAAAGGACAAAAAAGCCCTCTCCGACCAGAAAATCTCAGACCTGCTGGCAGAAAAGGGCATAAAAGTCGCCCGCCGAACCGTAGCCAAATACCGTGGCGAGCTGAATATTAATTCAAGTTACGAGCGGTAATTATTCTTCAAACCAATTTTCCATCATGAGGGGCGAAACTTCCTGAATCGGCTCGAAGTGCTTTGTATTCCTTGTGACAAGAATCATGCAATTTGACACAGCAATCGACGCGATTTGTGAATCGGGGAACTCAACCGACCTGCCCTTTTCTTTGAGCCGGGAACGGATATCCGCATGAATCCACGCCGCATGATTGTCGTAGTGGATAACACCGTACTTTGCCTGAATGTCATTGACTAAATCTTCAAATAAAGCCTGTTTTTTCTTGCCTTCCGCCATTATATTCACGCCGTAAAGCAATTCATTCCAGACGGTTGAAGGAATGGCACAAAATTTTTCGTTTTTATGAATCATCCGAACGATATTTTCATTTGGTTTTGGCTTAAAGACCTCAGAAATGATATTCGTATCCAGCAAATAGAAAGGTTTTACCATGCTCACACCTCATCAAAGATGTGCTCATCGCCAGCACGACCGAAACAATCTCGTTCCCGAAGAGAATCGAAATATTCAGTATAATCAAAATCATCGTCATCAAGACCATATTTCTTGTGTCGTTCCCGAATTGTCTCCACGACACTTTTTGGCTTTGAGACCGACATGGCTTCGTAATCTTCTTTTGAAATGATAAAAGCGACTTCCTTGTTACGACGGCTGATGGCAACAGGTCCTTCAGTTTCGGCTTTGTGGATAAAAAATGGCAGGCGGTTTTTCGCCTCAAAAATAGGCACTGCGTTCATAAGCTCCTCCAGAATCAGAATCTAAAGGAAGTATAAATGCCTTATAGCTATCTGTCAATTAAATAGCCATACACCGCATTATGAATTATGCATTATAAATTATGCATTGCTCTTACACCACTCCGTTTCACGCCAGTTAAAATCTCCTAGATGAGGCAGAAGTTCTTCAAAATAAAAGCGGTCTTCTATCTTGCGGTCTCCGCTTGTTTTTCCCAAATGCCGGTCTGCCCTCACTCCCTTTCCGTGAAAGTCACTCCCCGCGGTGACGAACATTCCCAGTTTTTTTGCAAGTTGTTCTAGTTTAAATCCCTCATTGATTCTTGCCGCCGGATGCCATGCTTCCAGACCTTCGACTCCGTGATTTTTGATTTTTTCGATTGTCTCGTCCATTTTGCCCCATGAAACATAAAGCGAGAGAGGATGGGCCAAAACCGGAACTCCGCCCGCCGAACGAATCGCTTCCACCGCCACATCCAAGTCCGCGCCTTCGTGAGTCGCGTAATAAGGCCGCCCCTTTCCCAAAAAACGGTCAAAGGCTTCCTGCCTGTGCTTAACCTTACCTATCTTCATTAAATAGGAAGCAAAATGAGGACGGCCAATCTGACTTTCCGCAAAAAGCCCTTCAATTTCTTCAAGAGTGACTTCAATTCCGTCCAGATTCATTTTATCGACGATTTCTTGGTTCCGATTACGACGATATTCCGTTAAATCAGCGACTAAATCTTTTAAATCCTGTGAATATCGCCTGAGGCCCATTCCCAAAAGGTGAAATTCTCCGCTGGGCCAGCGCACATTGATTTCGATTCCCGGAAGAAAAATGATTTGGCTTTCACTCTGAGCGCAAGTTTTCGCCGCTTCATAAAGTCCGTCAACCGTATCGTGGTCAGTGAGTGCCCAGACTTTTAGTTTTTTCCCAATAGCGTATTCTGCGGCTTCTTTAGGACTGAAAATGCCGTCCGAGGCTGAGGAATGAGAATGAAGGTCAATCATAAAAAAAATAATAGCATATTTTCAATTCTTGTGTTATACTTATAATGATTTTCTTTAATTTTTGAATCGGGAGCACAGAAAATATGCCAAAGGCGATTTCATACACAAAAGGTTCAATAATTTACTTTGAAGGTGACACAGATGACCGTGTTTTCATTCTCCAAAAAGGTCGCGTTGTTATCACCACAACTGATGTCGAGACAAAACTCCAAACAACGGAGCAGGTCAAACAGGGTGAATTTTTTGGCGTAAAATCAGCAATCGGTCATTTCCCCCGCGAAGAAACCGTTATGACCTTGGAGGACTCAACTTGTATCGCCATGTCTTCGCAGGAATTTGAAAATCTTTTCAGCAATAACAAGCAACTCATCATGAAAATGCTCAAAGTTTTCTCGAACCAGTTGCGCCAAATTCACAAAAAGACAGAATCCGTCCTTAACAAAAACGATTCTGTCAATCAAATGAGCGGTCTTTACTCTGTCGCAAAAGCATTCCAGGAAGACAGTAAATGGCAGAGTTGTCTTGATGTTTGTAAAACTTATCTCAAATTATACCCTCTCGCACCTCATGTAAAAGAAATAAAAGAAATGCTTCTCAAGGCGAATGCTTATGTTAAAAAGGGTGTTTCTTCTTCTGACGGCTATGATGAGGATGCGGCTGAAGGCGGAAATTCAATCAAACTTTTTGAACTTCCTGCATTCAAACGCTTTGAAAAACACTACGAAAACGGTCAGGTTATCATCACAGAATTTGAACGAGGCGAAACATTCTATCTCATTCAGAGCGGTACCGTTCAGCTCACAAAATGCGTAAACGAATCAAACAAAAATCTCGACATTTTAAAGCCGGGTGAATTTTTCGGTGAAATGGCTATTCTCGACAACTCTCCTCGCTCTGCTACTTGTGTGGCTCGTGGTCATGTCGAATGCCTTGAATTCAATAAGGCAAACTTTGAGATGCTTATCACTGGTAACCCGCAACTTGCCCTTATCCTTTTAAAACTTTTCTGCAAGCGAATTTACGATCAAAAACGCCGCCTCAAGATTCTTGTTATCGCAGATCCACAGGCTCGTCTTGCTGATGTATTCTGTATGTTCAACGAAATGAATCCTGTTCCTGTGAGCGCAGACCGACGAAGAAAATTTAATGTTACAGAATCAGATATCGTGCATTGGTCAGGCTTACCGCAGAACATCGTAAGAGACGAAATGAAACATTTCACAATGTCACGCAAAGTCGAAATCTTTGACAATTATATGGTAGTCAACAATATTGCCGATATGCAGCGAATCGTTGATTCCCGCACAAACTCAAAAAAATAGATAAAAAAAAAGGGCTGTCCTAGAAGTTATTCAAAACTTCACAAAGGACAGCCGTTTTTTTTTGCTCTTTTTTAATCCTGTGTCTGCAAATCTTTGAAAATCGCTTTAAGCTCGTAGACGAATGAATACAAATCGTTGAAAAGCATTTCGTTGTCGCTGGCGCATTTTACGAAAAGCTGAAGATTCTCTTCATTTACTCTCTCATTTGCTTTTACATTCTTGATGACATCGTTGATTCCGCGCACATTGTTTTCGATTACGGAGCCGATTCGCCCAATGTTCATATTTGAAGAAGCGTTTGCCTCCCGCACCTGAGTGAATGTGTTGAGCGTGTTTTCAGTTTCACTTGCAAGATTTTCAAGGTCAGCAGAGTTTTTCTGTGTGATTTTTTCGAGACTTGCGATTGAATTTACGAGATTCTCGACATTGTGGTTGATTTCTTCGGAAGTTTTGCTCGTATCATTTGAAAGTTTTTTGACTTCATTCGCAATAACACGGAATCCTTTACCCGCATTTCCAGCACGCGCCGCCTCAATTGAAGCATTGAATGAAAGCAAGTTCGTCTGAGCCGAAATATTCTGAATATCAGCAATTTGACCAGAAATCACTTTTGCCTGAGAGATAAGATTCTCAAACTGAGCCGCATATTTTCGCTGCTCTTGCTCGATTTCATCAACAGAATTGCGGAGAGCCTGAATTGCCTGAGCAATCGTGCCGAGTCGCTGAATGTTTCCTTCAACGCTCTCGGAAATCTGCCGGTTGCCGGCCTCCATTTCATTGGTATCTTCAAGCAACTTCTGAAGAGCAAGCTGCTGTTCCTGTGCCGCCTGTGCTTGAGCCTCCCGGCTTTCGAGATATTTTTTAAGGAAGTCGCCGCCGATTGCATCTTTTGCAAGATATGTAATCAAAGTCTCAACGGTATCGATTCCACTTTTTATAAGATTAATTGAATCCATTTTTAGTCTCCCATTACCAAACTGACAAGTGTCTGATTACAGTGAACGCGCCCAATCTGCTCGCCGTAGCAAGAGAAGCCGCAGAATGTGGGGAAAGTCTGCTGATATTTTCGGATAATGTTTGATGCGATGCGCATACGGTCAAATGCCATCGTTCGGGTGATACATGTCATGAGAAGGGTGAATTTCGGGCTTGGAATTGCCTCTTTGATTCCTGCACAAGTCTCATCACATTTGGCTTCTGGATCGCCGATGTGCATCATCTCCAGAGTTGAGTTTGGAACGACCCGAGCAAAAAGAGAGCATGAGCCGTCAGCAGCAAAGCCTGCAAGCGCCGCAATATGGATTGAGCCGTTGATGTGACGACCGAAAGGATTTTCGAAAGTCATGCCCTCAGCCTCGCTTTCTGAAACACCAAGCTGCTGGGCATAGACAGATTTTGCGCTCTGACCGTTGAGGCGGAAAATCGTACGGTTGATTGTATCCGACTGGGTGACATAAATCGTTTTGCCAGTAGGATTGAAGATGTCTTCCTGACGGATGTCGAATTTGCAGCCGGTTTTTACGAACAGGAAAGCGGCTCCGTCCTGGGTGGTTTTACCGTTGTAACTTACGAAAGTTTTTGCCTCGCTGCCAGTAAAGCCAGCCGTTCCACCTGCAAGAGCGAATTTGTCGTTCTTAATGATTGAGTAGAAATTTGAAAGAATGGTTTCTTCAGCATTAAAAACACCGTTGATAAAAGCAATAGCAAATGCAGAACGATGAGAAGATTGGTCGCCACAAGAAATTCCCGCCGAACGGAGAGCAGCTTCGATGTCAGCCTTGTTTGCCACAGGATATTTACTGCCGTTTTCGACAAGCACGCCCTTTACTTTTGTGCGGCTGTCGCTCATTGTCGTAAGAACGACGGAATCATTTTGGAAACCGTTTAAGTCAATTTCACCGGCTGTACTCGCACCGATGACTTCACAATTAGGGAATTTTTCTTTTATTGCCACAGAAAGAGCAGCAAAATCATATTTGATTGCGGCCATAAAGATAACCGCATTGTATGAATCGGGGCTTCCGTGCAACTGACGAACCAAATCATCCGCCGCTCCCTGAGCATCACCGATTTTTGTTGAAACTACTTCTTGTACCATATAAAGTTTCTACCTCGACCGTTTTTAGTCTATCTATTATAGTACGAAATTAAGATTTTTGGCAAATTTTATTTATAAGAAATTTTAAAAGCAAATGAAAGGATCATGGCGTCAATTCCATTTCCGTTTATGATAGAACCAAGCGGGATATAAGAACGGACTTCACCGCCAATTTTCCAAACATCTGAAAAAATGTATGAATAGGAAAAGGCAAGTTCAGGATAGAGAAAATTCAAATCGCTGTAAAAATCACTGTTGATACTTGAAACATCCTCACTCGCAGTGCTTTTTCCGTCAGAATTTTTATCATCAGGGTTTACTCCACCAGAAAGAACACCGATTCTAACAAAGAGTCCAAGCCCTCCCGTAAGCGAAAAGTGATGTTTCTGAGACTCTCCGCGCTTCCATGTATAACCGCCAGTTAAATCTAACATGGCTGAAAGAGCCGTAGCCGTACGATTCTCAGCTTCAGCAGGCTGCGCCCTTTCACCGTCCCAAAGATAATAATTTGTAAAAAAGGAGCCGTGTGGCTGAAGCACAACATTGTCTTTTATAAAAAAATCTCCACCAATGCCAAAGGAATACATGACTGGAGAGGGAGCCGACTTTGTAGAATCATCCGTGTTGAGCATGAGTTTTGGTCCAAGAGTGAAAAACAGAGACTTATCAAGCCCAAAAAGAGAGAAAATTGAAAGCTGAAAAATAAAAAGTGAAAAAAATATTTTTTTCATAATCGATGCGTTAGGGATTGTAGGGGCGCGATAGCGTTCGCGGAGCGAATGGAGCATTTGCGGAACCCGCGAAAAGCCCGACCCTGCGAAGCAGGGGAACGCCCCTTAATTTTAACTTTTATAGAACAATTTTTCCATATCGACTGTAAGGAATCCGCTTCGTCCAGTCTTGTAGAAATCACTTTCTTCCCAGGCTACGATGAGGTATTTTCCGCTCAGGGCAAAGGCCTGATATGAATACCGGGATGGAAGTTTTGGAAGACGGAAGGCTACGGTTTTGCCGCCGTTGATAAGTGGAAGCCCGTCCAGAGAGCCGCAGAAATATGTCGTGCCGTCTCCGAAAACCGCGCAAATCCAGTTGTCTTTGATGATCGCGTTTGCGACCATGCCGTCTTCGTCCAGTCCGTTTGAAAAATAGCGGGGAGATGAGCCGCCTGCGTCTCGGCAAGTAAGCACAAAATCAAAATCTTTGGGAATGGATTTCAGAAGGAGCTTGAGCCGGAGAGGTGCTTTTGAAAAATCTTCGGGAGTAACAAGATTTCGGTAGCTGGATTCTGAGATTTCCGAGACAGAGATGCTGCCAGTTGATTGAGTCGATGCAAAAGGCTGGACGCTTGCCAAATCAACGAGGGATTTCCACTTAATATAATGGAAAGTAACTTTATTGTTTTTGGTGGATTTGACCGAGCTGAACCAATCAGTGCCGTCAAAAAATGTTCCTGTGACTTCTCCGGTCTGCTCAATGTTCAACTCGCCGTAAGTGACGACAGGGAAAAACATTTTCTGTTCGGTTGAGAGCCTAATGATGTGGCTTTGATTAGGATTCTGGCTCGCAGTCTTATTGAAGAAAGAATTCTTGACCAGGGTGAAAAAAGGAATACCGCTCTCAAAAACAAGATTTCCGGCAGTTGAGTCAGAAAAAAGCTGATAATCCTGAATCAGAGCAGGGGTATCGCTTTCATCAAAATAAAGGGCGCCAAGATGGTTCACGAGAAGAATTGCCTTTCCGTCAGCGGTGATATTTCCGTCGCACACGCGAATGCTTTCCGTCCAGGGTTTGAGTGAATGAATCGGTGAATGTTGCGGCAAATCAGTTTCAGCATAGGAATCATTTGAAAAGTAAAACCATTTGTGATCGCTGGATTTTTGCTCCATTTGCATGGGTTCGGAGACAGTTTTCTTTTTTCCGCAAGCCGTAAGCAGGACAGAAAGAGTTAATATAGAAAGAATAATTCTCGACAATTTCATGAATTTATTTTCGGAGGAAAGCCTACTTTAATTTACTCATTTCGATTTGGCAGAGCTGATCGCAACGCTCGTTGTATTCCACTCCCGCGTGTCCTTTAACCCAGTTCCATTCCACATTGAGGGAAGAATTGAGAGCGTCAAGTTTCTGCCAGAGTTCCTGATTGAGGACGGGCTTTTTTGCCGCAGTCTTCCAGCCGTTTTTTTTCCAGTTGAGAATCCAGCTGGTGATGCCGTTTTTGACATACTGGCTGTCGATGTTCACTTGGATGGGATTGTTGCGGAGCCGCTCTGTGTTGTAGATTGCGCTCAGGGCAGAGATTGCCGCTGTGAGCTCCATGCGGTTGTTGGTGGTGAGTTTTTCACCGCCGGAAAGTTCACGGGCCTCTCCTTCTGCGATTACTACGCAAGCCCAGCCACCTACGCCGGGATTTCCCCAGCAGCCGCCGTCAGTGTATACGATTATTTTTTCGCCGGATGATTTCGGCTTCATTTCGTCAAAAGAAAATTCAGTCTGCATGAAAGAGAGTATACAAGAAAAGGGGAATGTACTCAAACCGTCAAGTTTCTTGAAAAGATGCGAAAGGAGATGCTTCACTAAAAACGGACAGCTCCATGGCCTGTTGTTTGTAAAAAAAAACTTGTCGATTCTCCTTTTTTTTATTATTTTTATTGCATAAGAAATTAAATGACGGCTCGGATTTTTCAGAAATCCAGCTGATAAGGAGAATAAAGTATTATGGCTAAACAGTTGATTTTCAATGAAGAAGCTCGCAAAAAGATGCTTTCTGGCGTTGAGCAGATTGCCCGCGCTGTAAAAGTAACTCTCGGACCTTGTGGCCGACTGGTTATGCTCGACAAAAAATTCGGCGCACCAACAATCACAAAAGACGGTGTTTCTGTCGCAAAGGAAGTTGAGCTCAAAGATCCTTATGAGAACATGGGTGCACAGCTTGTTCGTGAAGTTGCCTCAAAGACAAACGATGTTGCAGGTGACGGAACAACAACAGCTACAGTTTTGGCTTATGCTATCGTCCGCGAGGGGCTCAAGAGCGTTTCTGCCGGAATGACTCCAATTGAAATCAAACGGGGTATCGACAAAGCAACAGCAGTTGCAGTTGAGGCCATCAAAAAGAACAGCCGTGCAGTCAAAGGCAGCGAGGACATCACTCATGTCGCTACAATTTCTGCAAACAACGATCCTGAAATTGGTAAAATCCTTGCAGATGCAATCGAAAAGGTCGGAAAAGACGGCGTAATCACTGTTGAAGAATCAAAGAACATGGACACAACTGTTAAGACTGTTGAAGGTATGCAGTTCGACCGTGGATATATCTCATCTTACTTCGTAACAGACCGTGAGCGCATGGAAGTAAACTACAACGATGCTTACGTTTTGATTCACGACAAAAAAATCTCTACAATGAAAGACCTTCTCCCTGTTCTGGAGAAAGTTGCTCAGACAGGCAAACCGCTGGTAATCATCTGCGAAGACATGGACGGCGAGGCTCTGGCAACTCTCGTTCTCAACTCAATCCGTGGAACACTCAAGTGCGTTGCTGTTAAGGCTCCGGGATTTGGTGACCGCCGAAAGGAAATGCTTCAGGACATCGCTATTTTGACTGGCGGTACTGTAATTTCTGAGGAACTGGGACTCAAACTTGAGACAACTGAACTTGCTCAGCTCGGTCAGGTTAAGAGCGTCAAGATTGACAAAGACAACACAACTTTGGTTGACGGAGCAGGTGCAAAAGACGCAATCGCTGCCCGCGTTGCAGAAATCAAAGCTCAGGTTGAGAAGTCAACTTCTGAGTACGACAAAGAGAAGCTCAAGGAACGCCTGGCTAAGCTCTCTGG
>ODAI013387115.1_pt1 | contig 16741 bp, 16 predicted proteins | sample 1539321 | NCBI WGS metagenome assembly ODAI01 (sample SAMN02144231, study PRJEB22623) | gut metagenome | biome: sheep rumen | host: Ovis aries | place: New Zealand | reverse complement strand
CCAGGGCCTTGTCTGCAACGGCCATACAGGCGAGATCACAGGCCTCACGAGAGCTGAGAGAAAGAGAGTCGTTGAGATCTGCGCAGAGGAGTGCGGCGATATCATGACAATCATCTCCGGTGTGAACTGCGAGAATACTCAGGAATCCATCGAGATGGCTGCTGAAGCCAAGGAAGCCGGCGCAGACGGGATCCTCCTTATGCCGCCTCATATGTGGCTCCGCTTCGGCATGAACCCGAATGCTCCGTTCGAGTACATCAAGGACGCAGCAGAGGGCGCTGACATCGATATCATCATCCACCTCTATCCGGCACCATCCAAGGCATTCTATCCGGTCTAGACCCTCATCAAGATGTGCAAAGAGATCGATCATGTCAAGTGCATCAAGATGGGCACACGCGTAACTTCCATCTATGAGCATGACGTACGCCTTCTTCGCCAGGAGTGCCCGGACATCAGCCTCATCACATGCCACGACGAGACGCTCTGCGTATCCTGGTTCCCGGGAATGGACGGCGCGCTCATCGGCTTCGCAGGCTGCGTACCGGAACTGATCTGCCCGGCAAGAGAAGTATTCGCAAATCCGGACAAGCACACACTGAAGGAAGCTCAGGACTGGAGCGACCGCATCTATCACATCAGCCAGGCTATCTATGGCGGCGGCCAGCCGTCCGGCGAGGCGCATGCACGCCTGAAAGAGACACTCGTACAGCGCGGCATCTTCAAGAGCAGCCTTATGAGAAAGCCGGTCCTTCCGCTGAATCAGGAAGAGAAGGATTGGATCGCGGAAGGCATCAGGAGAAGCGGTCTTGAGAAAGTAGATATGAGCAAATTCGCGTAATAAGCCGGGGGCGAAAAGCTCTGGCATAAGCAAATTCGCTGCTGAGCGAAAGGGCGAATATTTCAGAATAAGAGATATGAACCGGAAACGGTGAAAATCGATGCAAAGAGGGCATGGCCAGAGCGGTCATGCTCTCTTTATGTATCGGGGGATCAATGGAGAATTGGAAAGGTTAGACAAAAAAAACGGGGCAATCTTCGACAGTTTTCATAAAAACATAAAGGATCAATTAAATAATTATAAATAATTTGTGTGAAGTGGTATTATGTCTTTATGGGAAATGTTCGCCGTAAAGAGCGGCAGCAAAAATAATTGTAAGGAGGTCTGGTAACTATGCAGGAATTCTTTAACAAGGCGGTGGATCTTTGCACGCAGGCCGGCGGCAAGGTCATTCTGGCGCTCGTCGTCTTTATCGTGGGCCGGATCATTATCGGTAAGATCATGAAGCTGATCTCGAAGGGCAAGATGATCTCAAAAGTTGATCCGACGGCAGCTTCTTTCTTTAAGAATGCGGTCAAGATCGGACTCTACGTAATTCTGGTCGTATCTATCATCGGCATCCTCGGCGTTCCGATGGCTTCTGTTGTCGCAGTGATCGCTTCCTGCGGCGTTGCCGTAGGTCTGGCTCTGCAGGGAGCTCTGAGCAATCTCGCCGGCGGCATCATGCTTCTTATTTTCCGTCCGTTCGCAGTCGGTGATTATATCGTCGGCGCGGGGACAGAGGGAAATGTCAAGGAGATCGGTCTTTTCTACACGATCCTTATGACCAATGACAATCAGAAGATCACGATCCCGAACAGCGCACTTACAGGCGGAAATGTCACAGACGTGACCGCAGCTGCGACGAGACGTGTGGATCTTACGTTCAATGTTGCAGGCAGTGTTCCGATCAAAGAAGCAGAGGCAGTGCTGATCAGCGTTATGGAAGGAAACGAGAAGGTCCTTACCGATCCGGCACCGTTCGCTGCTCCGCTCGAGCCGGTCTCCGGCGGTCTCAAATATGTGACCCGCGCATGGTGCAAAACATCGGATTACTGGGATGTCTATTTTGCTCTGATGAGAGATATCCCGACAGCCCTCGGCGAGAATAAGATGGCGGGCCCGGCATCTTCTGTTACGATCAGAAAGTAAAGGACCGGATGGCGAAAGATCTTCGCGAAGGTCAGATACGTGCGAAGACAGTCACAATAAGAGAATATATAAGAATGCCGTCGGGAGTTATGCAGGCTCCCGGCGGCATCTTTCTTTTTCCGGCGATCGCATCCGGCTTTTGGTCATGTCAGGCTTCCGGAAGCATCCTGTTTTTTGCGGCATCCTGATTTTTCTCTGTGTGCGGGCCGTACCGGGATCGGTTCGATCGAAAGGATGCATGCGATATACGGAACACTTTCCTGTAATAATGTGAAAAAGTACTGGTCTTAATCAAAAAATCATGTATAATAGGGGCGGACATTTGTCCAGGACACATATATATGACGGCCGTCGGCCGTCATAACTTCTTTAACTACAGGGGGTAACTATGGAGAAGTTTTTCAAACTGAAGGAGCGGAAGACTTCCGTTCGGACCGAGTTCTTTGCAGGTCTGACGACTTTTATGACGATGGCCTATATCCTGGCTGTCAACCCGGGTATCCTGTCGGCTTCCGGTATGGATTCGGGCGCGGTCTTCACGGCGACCGCACTCGCGTCAGCGCTGGCATCCGTCATGATGGGTCTGGTCGCCAATCTGCCGTTCGTTCTGTCGGCCGGTATGGGACTCAACGCGTATTTTGCCTTCACAGTCTGCCAGATCATGGGCTATTCCTGGCAGGTCGCTCTGGCTGCGGTATTCGCAGAGGGTATTATTTTCATTTTCCTGTCGATCTTCAATGTGCGTGAAGCGATCTTCAACATGATCCCGGCTTCCATCAAAGTCGCGGTATCTGTCGGTATCGGTCTGTTCATCGCATTCATCGGCATGCAGAATGCGCATATTGTTGTCAACAATGACTCCACGCTGCTCAGCATCTTCAGCATCAAGGGATCGATTACAGGCGGCACTTTCAACTATGAGGGAATTACCGTTCTTCTCGCTCTGATCGGATGCATCATCACAGGTATTCTTGTTGTCAAGAATGTTAAGGGCAACATTCTGATCGGTATTTTTGTGACATGGCTCCTCGGAATCATCTGTCAGCTGACCGGTCTCTATGTTCCGAATCCGGAGGCGGGTTTTTACAGCCTGATCCCGTCCGCAGTTGTCTCCATGCCGACTTCTATGATGCCGACATTTATGAAGCTTGACTTCTCGGCAATGCTGAAACCGGATTTTATCGTCGTCGTCATTGCGTTCCTCTTTGTCGACATGTTCGATACGCTCGGAACACTGATCGGCTGCGCGACACGTGGCGGTATGCTGGATAAGGACGGAAAGCTCCCGGGCATCAAGGGTGCGCTCCTCTCTGACGCTGTGGGTACAGTGGCAGGTTCCATGATGGGAACATCCACGATCACGACATTCGTCGAGTCTTCTTCAGGTATCATGGAAGGCGGACGCACGGGTCTGACAGCCATCTTCGGCGGTCTGTTCTTCGTCATCGCGCTGTTCTTCTCACCGATCTTCCTGACGATCCCGTCCTTTGCGACGGCACCGGCTCTGATCATCGTCGGTTTCATGATGATGCAGTCCGTCAACAAGATCGCGTGGTCTGAGCCTACGGAAGCGATGCCGGCCTTCTTCGCGATCGCCTGCATGCCTCTTATGTACTCGATCTCCGAAGGTATCTGCATGGGTATCATCAGCTACGTGCTCATCAACTTCGCAGCCGGCAAGAGAGAGAAGATCACGATCGGTATGTATATACTGGCAGCGCTCTTTATACTGAAGTACTTCCTTATCTGATCGGTAAGGCGGAATTTGATTTGTAAAATGCTGTTTGATCCGCGGGTCTTTACCGATCCGCGGATTTTTTGTGATTTGCGGAATTGATGGAAACGCTTAAGAGCGGGACCTAAAGAGAAAACAACGTAAATAAATGAACACAAAGAAATAGAGAGCACCTGGCTGGGATGCTCTCTTTTCTTTCATCAAAAGGGGAAGGAGTTCCGCCTCTCGGCGGATAAAAGAAAAAGGTTTTTTGTAAGTTTTATCTTACAGGTAATACTATAACGTTAATTTGTGAAGAAAAGATGGACGAATTCTAGTAAAAAAATAAAAAGTATAATGAAAATCTAAACTTTCGTCTTCCGCCCTCCGGAGGAGAACATTTTGCAAACTCATAAATCTGATTCGACTGATCGAATCGGGATAAAATCCATAGAAGAAGAGACTGTGCAAAAATCAGGTTCTGCTTCGACGTGTTGAGGCATTTGGAATAAATTCAATTTTCAATGTAGAATCCATCGCGGCAGCTAATCTTTTTAGAAGATTTAGACTTGGGTTCCGGGTTCCGTTTTCCAGTCGACTGATATCAGCCTGACTAATGCCGGAACGTTTGGAAAGCTGTGTCTGTGTAATACCGGCTCTGATCCGAGCATCCATAATAGCGCGTGTAATATCCAGTTCGGGTTGGATCGCTTCGTATTCCTGACGGAACTCTTCATCCTGCATCAGTTCATTTGTAAGTTCTTGAAGATCGCTCATGTTTTTAACTCCTTTTTTGACAGGTGATATATCCGACGCTTTTTTGCGAGTTCGATTTCACTCCTCGGTGTTTTCTGCTGTTTTTTTACAAATCCATTGGTGGCAATTATAATTCTGTCTCCATCGAAAAAGTAGAGGATCCGGACTATATCCGTCCCTGCTTTGCTGCGCAGTTCAAAGATTCCATCTTCCAGATGCTTGCTTAACGGTTGACGAGCCATATTACCATATTCTTCCAGCAAATGGAGGTCTCCAATGATTTTCGCCTTCATCTTAAGAGGAAGAGCACGGATAAACTGGCCTACTGGTTTTGAGCCGTCGTCTTCCCGATAAAAATCAACTATAAAATTGCTCATGCAAGCGCTCCTTTATGCTATATATAGCATAATTTAAGGAAGGATAATTGTCAACCGTTAGCGTAAATGTAAGATAAGAGAATGATTTATTGTTTCGGGAACAGCAAGAGATTCAGTTTTTTATGGAACTGACGATAAGATACAACTATAATATTATATAGAAGAAAGACAGATGAGGGCACAAGTGAGACTTTGGGAGTCTTTATGCGTCCGGCTGCATCTGACCGGGAAAGGAGAGGACGCATGCACGATGGAGAAGAAAGATCTGAGGACAGGTACCAACTGTCGGCAGAGGAGAAGCAGGACCGGGAAGGGGAACGGAATTACATGAGAGAAGAATTGATAGACCGTAAAAGGAAGAGGGATAGGAAGCCGGAGTATCTGCAGTATAAGAAGTACATTTATGTGGTCATTCTGCTCATAGTGGCGTTGATTTCAATTTTCCCGATCGCGAAAATGGCGAGCGATCCGGCCCGATATGCCAAAACAATCGCGGCGCTTGACGAGAAAAAGAAGACCGTCATGGAGCTTACAGCGGCTTCGACAGCCTCCTCCGCGGCGATCACGCTGATCCCCGGGGATGTCGCGACGCCTCTGGCGGATAAGCTCGCAGATATCAGCGGGTACTTTGTCATCGTCATCTGCGCACTGTATCTTGAGAAATATCTGCTTACGATCCTCGGACTTGTCGCATTCAGGTTCATGATCCCCGCCGCCTGTGTTATTTTGTCAGTTGGAATATTGCAAAAGCGGCCGGCGGAAAAAGAAAAAACCATTAAGCTGGCCGCCAAGGTTGCGCTGTTCGGTCTGACCATGTTCGCTGTCGTACCAGCAAGCGTAAAAGTATCCGACATGATCTCGGCAACTTATCAGGATTCGATCGACAATACGCTGGAGCAGGCCAAAAAATCGGCAGAGGAGCTGGAGGCGGAGCAGAACAGTGCTGAGAAGGCTGATTCCGGGCAGAAGGATGCCGCTTCTGATGGGACGGCAGCCGCTGTGGGCGAGAAGGCAGTCACTGCGGGCGAGGCAGCAGCGGACAAGGCGGAAGAGAGTCAGAGCTGGTGGGAATCGATCGTGAACGGGGCGAAGAGCATTGCAGGGGATGCAAAGAGCGCGGCGGCAGGCCTTCTGGATGAATTCCAGCAGACCTTAAATCACCTGATTGAAGCCCTTGCCGTCATGATCGTGACGTCCTGTCTGATCCCGATCCTGGTCATTCTGTTTTTTGTATGGATCATCCGGACACTTCTCAGTGTGGACATCAATATACAAATGCCGAAAAGGTCATAATTTACGCATAATACTGTATTTTTCCGGAGAGTACTTACTGCATCCGATCCTGCATCCGGTATTCCAACGGTTTTTTTCCGGTCGCCCTCTTAAAAGTCTGAATAAAATGGCCGATATTTCCAAAACCGCAGGAATACGCTATATCGAGCACGGGTGCATCGGTCGTCCTGAGCAGTTTCATGGCGTGCCGGATGCGGACGTCATTGATATAATCCACGCAGGTCCTGCCGAGGGTCTTCTTAAAAAAGCGGCTGAAATACTGCTCGTTGAGATTCATGAGCGATGCCAGATCCTGGAGATAGATCTTGTTACCATAGTTCTCATCGATATAGGAAAGTACTGATTTGAGAGCCTCCGCTTTCGGGTCAGGATCGTACGTTGAAGCGGTCAGAAGACCGCCATCTGCCAGTGTGGAGATGAGCAGCATCATGAGCGCTTTGCACCGCAGCTGATCGGAGGCACCGGACAGATTGAACTGGTCGTCCCGTCTGTCCCGGGCGTTCCTGAATATGTCAGCGATCTGCCTGTACAGCCTGTCAAATTCTGCGAACACCGGCATGTCCGGCCGGATGAATCTCGGAAGAGTAAGATTGCCGTGAATCAGAGGCTCGATCAGATTCTGTTCCGAAGAATCAATATTGCGTGTTGAGAGGACGGACGGGCTGAAGAGCAGCGCCGACTCTCTGTAGACGGATTCCGAGGTGATGGAGTGGATCATTCCGCTCTCAACGAAGGCATAGCATTCATCGGAGATCGCAATATTTTCCATATTGACGGTAAATGAGAACACTCCCTTCTCAAAATGCAGGAGCTCCGTCGAACTGTGCCAGTGGGCTTTGGTATCGAATCTTATGGAGCTGTCTTTTTCCGAATCTGCAAAATACATGGAACAAGGAAAAGACGTATAGCCCTGCTGTCTGATTTCCTCTGACGCTTCTGTCGAATGCTTAGCTGTTTTCATGTTCATCAGTGAAGTATGACTCTGGCCTCATAGGGCTGAAGAATGCCGGTCCTGTGACTGTCATAGTTGGAAATAAGCTCTTCCCCTTCAAGGTCATCAAAAAGGGTGCATTCCTGCTCTCTGTCCGTCCAGTTCGCGGCGACGGTAAGGACCTTTCCGTCCATTTCCCGCTCATATGCATAGAGGACTTCGCTGTCAGGAAGGAGCGGCCTGAATGTCCCGTAAACAATGATCGGAGTCGTATGCCTGAGACTGATCAGTTTCTGATAATAGTAGAAAACGGAATTCGGGTCAGCCAGTGCCGCCTCCGCATTGATCTCCGTATAGTTCGGGTTGACTTTGATCCACGGAGTTCCTGTCGTAAATCCCGCATTCGGGCTGTTGTCCCACTGGACCGGAGTCCTGGCATTATCTCTCGCGATGGTGTCAAAGCACCGAAGCATCGTCTCTGCGTCAACCAATTTATGGTCTGTGACATACTGCTGATAAGCATTGATCTCTTCGATGTCCCTGCAGTCGTCGATGGACTCGAAGTGCATATTGGTCATGCCGAATTCCTCGCCCTGATAGACATAGGGAGTGCCCTTCTGCATGTGAAGGACGGTGGCCAGCATTTTGGCTGAGACTTCCCGCCATTCTTTCGAATCATTTCCGAAACGGGAGACCGCTCTCGGCTGATCATGGTTGTCCCAGTAGAGGCTGCCCCATGCTTTTCCTTCCAGTTCCGTCTGCCACTTATTGAGAATGCCGCGGACGTAGGTGAGTCTGGGCGGGTTGACGGTCCATTTTCCGATCACGGATTCGGAGTTGGAGCTTCCGTCCGTATGCTCGAAGTGGAAGACCATGCCAAGCTCGGTGCCCTCGTTGTTGGCGTAGCGCTTTGCTTCCTCAACAGTTACTCCGGCCGCTTCTCCGACTGTCATGATGTCGTAGCGGGAGAGTACCCGGCGGTTCATTTCCTGAAGGAATTCGTGCACGCGCGGACCGTTGCACACGTACGGGTTGGCGTTCCCGTAGACTCCGTCGAAGAGTTCTCCGTCCGGATAGGACTGGACCTTGCTGATCATGGAAATGACGTCCATTCGGAACCCGTCAATCCCCTTGTCGCACCACCATGTCATCATATCATAGACTGCGTCACGCACTTTCGGGTTTTCCCAGTTGAGATCCGGCTGCTTCTCCGAGAACAGGTGAAGATAGTACTGGCCTGTCGTTTCATCGAATTTCCAGGCGGATCCGCTGAAATTGGAGCCCCAGTTCGTGGGCTCGTGCCCGTCTTTGGGATCCTTCCAGATATAATAATCTCTGTAGGGATTGTCTTTAGACTTGCGGCTTTCGATGAACCACTTGTGCTCATCTGAGGTGTGGTTCACGACCAGGTCCATGACGATTTTGATCCCTCTCTCGTGCGCTGCCGCAAGCATGCGGTCGAAGTCCTCCATGGTCCCGAACTCCGTCATGATGTCTCTGTAGTCTGATATGTCGTAGCCGTTGTCATCATTGGGGGATTTGTAGACCGGAGACAGCCAGATCACATCAATTCCGAGCTTTTTGAGATAATCCAGACGCATGGTGACGCCGTTCAGGTCGCCGATCCCGTCTCCGTTGCTGTCCTGAAAGGAGCGGGGATAAATCTGATAAATGACAGCTTCTTTCCACCAGGCGTGCTTTTCGTTATTCATTGTTCGAACCTCCGTGAATGTAAAAATGATGCGGTTTCGTAATTTTGTTATGGTTGTTTACTGTGCTGCAGATTGAAGCGAGGTAATTTTTGTTTTTATGATGTCATTATAAAAATTCTGTCAGGAACTGTCTAACTGAAATTTGTCCATAAATTATGGAAATATGACTTTTTGGTATTTTTGTGCTGCTGTTCAGGGGAAGAAAAGCCGGAAAATTGGCTGATGAGGGGATGGGAAATTATATACAAAACAGAGGGATGAAATTTGTATGATATGTTAAAAGGAGCTGTATTTGATAAAAAAGTATTGAATTTGACCAAAAAAATGTTATTATAATTGAGTGATTTTGTGCAAAAAGTACTTGATGTAAATGACATTGTATACTTCGTGTAAAAAAATCACAGCGGCTTTAGGCATTGTTAAAGGAGGAAAAAAATGAAAAGAAAACTTTTGGCAATCGCGCTTGTCGGCGCAATGACGCTCGGCCTTGCAGCATGCGGCGGCTCCGGCTCATCGACAGAGAGCACTGCATCCGGTGCATCCTCAGGCGGCGGAAGCTCTTCCGCAAACTCACTCCGTCTTGTAAACGGAAAGATCGAAGTAGATGCTCAGCTCAAGAAACTGGCAGAAGCTTATGAAAAGGAATCTGGCGTTCATGTTGAAATCGAGTCCATGGGCGGCGGCATTGACATTCAGGGCCAGCTGAAGCAGTACTATGCAGGCAACAATATGCCGGACATCTTCGTTAACGGCGGCGCTACAGACTTCGCTAACTGGGAAGGCCTTCTTTCTGATATGAGCGGTGAGAAGTGGGTAAATGATACGGAAGCTGAATATGTCGACGGTTCAGGCAAAGTTGTCGGCTTCCCGTACACGACAGAGGCAATCGGTCTCGCTTATAACGCTGATCTTCTTGAAAAGGCAGGCATCGATCCGAAGTCTATCACAGGACCGGAATCCATGAAAGCTGCATTTGAGACACTTGATTCCAAGAAGGATGAGCTTGGTCTCACAGCAGTCATCGGCTACTGCGCAGAGGCAACGAACCTCTACTGGTCGACCGGCAATCATCTGTTCGGCGTTTACGAAGATGAAGGTCTTGCACGTGACGATACAAAGTACTTCGATATGCTCGCTGACGGCGGCAAGATTGATGAGGCACGTTTCGAGAAATATGCTGAGATGGTCGCTCTCTTCAACAAGTACTCAGATCCGGCTCTTCTTGTTTCCGGAACATACGATCAGCAGATCCTCAACTTTGCATCCGGCAAGTATGCTTTCGTGACACAGGGTTCCTGGATCGGCGCAACGATGACAGCTGATGACAAAGAGCAGTATGAGGCAGCAGGCAACTTCAAGGTCGGCATGCTTCCGTATGCTTTTGAAGAAGGTCAGGATACGATCCTTACAAATTCTCCGTCCTGGTGGGCAGTATTTGATAGCGATAAGGCTGACGCTGCCAAGGCATTCCTGCAGTGGTGCTCCGAAGATGCCGGACAGAAGATCCTTGTTGAGGATGCCGGTTTCATCTCCCCGTTCGAATCCTGCACATATGTTGCAAGCGATCCGTTCGCTCAGACGATCTCTGACTACACACATGCAGGCAAGACATCCGGTTGGCATTGGCTCAACAATAAGGAAGGTCTTGCACAGAATGCACTCGGTGTTGTATATCAGGATTATGCTGCAGGCACGATCCCGGATGCTGCTACATTCACAAAGACTGTCGGTCAGGTAACATCACAGTATTACGGATCATGATCTTATGATTCACATTTAAGCTTCAGATGATCTGCAGGCGGCGGCCGTTAGCCGCCGCCTGGTTTTCATTTATTAGTGAGGAGGGATCTCGTGAAAACAAAAGCACAAGGGAACGGTCCTCTGTCTTTTATACTGCTTATAGGCGGAATCGCACTTCTTGTAGCAGCTCTGGCAATGGACATAATGGGCAGTAAATTTGCCGGGCGAGGCGCTATGCTGATCTTAGGCATCGTTGCGTTCTTTGCCGGCCTCTATCTTATTCCGACGCTGAAGCATCACAGGAAGATCGTCTACATCATTTTCCTGTTCCCGCTTCTTTTTACATTTGCAGTAACCGTTATTATTCCGCTCGTTCTCGGTATCGGCTATTCTTTTACTGACTGGACGGGTGTTAAGATCACGAAGTTCGTCGGTCTGGCCAACTACACGACAATGTTCAAGGATCCGGCATTTATTTATTCCATTCTGATTACATTTGTTTTTGTTATCATTAATATGATCCTTATTAATGTAATCGGTTTCTGTCTGGCTCTTCTCTGTACATCTTCCATCAAGGCATCAGGATTTTTCAGGGCTGCTTACTTCCTCCCGAACCTGATCGGCGGTATCGTACTGGGTTATATCTGGCAGTTCGTATTCAACAACGTTCTGATCGGTATGACAAATAATATATCTCTGCTCTCGAAGTCCAGAACAGCTCTTCTCAGCATCGTAGTTGTTTATCTGTGGCAGTACGGCGGATATATTATGCTTATTTATATCACCGGATTAACGCAGGTTCCCGGTGATGTTCTCGAAGCAGCGGATATTGACGGTGCAACACCGATACAGACGCTGTTCCAGATCAAGATCCCGATGATCGCTTCGACTATTACGATCTGTACATTCCTTACACTGACATCTGCCTTCAAGCAGTTCGATGTCAACATGGCTTTGACGAACGGTGCAGGATCCGTACCGAATTTCATGGGGAGCTATCTCTCCAACGGTACGCAGATGCTTGCTCTTAATATCTACAATACGGCGATCGCCAAGAACAGCTATGCAGTCGGCCAGGCGAAAGCCGTGCTGTTCTTCATTATCCTCGCTGTCGTATCTCTTATCCAGGTACGCATATCCAACAGTAAGGAGGTCGAGCTATAATGTCACAAACAAAGAAATCGAGAACAATTATCCTTACTCTTTTCGGCATTGTTATTGCAGCATATATCCTGTTCCCGTTCTATCTGGTAGTCCTTAACTCCTTTAAGAAGCAGACAGATATCGTTGCAAGCCCGATCGCATGGATAGGTGCGTCCATTAAACAGTTCATTTCGAATGTTTCAAGCGTTGTAGGAAATTCGAACTTTAATTTCTGGGCGGCACTCGGATCTTCCGTATCCATCACAGTAATTTCCCTCGTCCTTCTTGCGCTCTTCGGCGCCATGGCTGCATGGGTCATCAGCCGTAACAATAAGAAGGTATGGGCAACTGTGATCTATATGATATTTATCGCATCCATGATCATTCCGTTCCAGGTAGTCATGCTTCCGCTTATTACTTCATTCCGAGATGTAGGACAGTTCGTCGGAATCCCGATGCTGAAGTCTATTCCCGGCGCGATTTTCGCATACTGCGGATTTGGCGGTGCTATGACAGTATTTATTCTGACCGGTTTCATCAAAGGCGTTCCCTATGATCTTGAGGAGGCTGCGGCGATTGACGGATGCTCACCGGAAGGCACATTCTTCAAGGTCATTTTCCCGCTCCTCACACCGGTACTCACGACCGTTACGATTCTTAACGGCATGTGGATCTGGAACGACTACCTGCTTCCGTCCCTGATGCTCGGAAATAACAGCAAGTATAAAACACTTCCTGTTGCGGTCCAGGCGTTCGTCGGATCTTACGTAAAGCAGTGGGATCTTATCCTGACAGCAGCCCTGCTCGCGATCCTGCCTATGATCATCATCTTCCTGATTGCGCAGAAGCAGATCATGGAAGGTATGGTAGAAGGTGCTGTTAAGGGCTGATCGGCAGGAGTGAATGTATTCGCTTTAATCTATCAATGCTGAGTGAGGTTTCGCGTTACTGCGAAGCCTCATTCTTTTATGTTCTTACGGGCTGTTGCACTCATGCCGGTCAAAGCTATATACTTACAGTATCCTTTACTGCGTTATTCGTATATAGCCGGGTCCCGGAAGGTGTACGGGCCTGTTTGTACTGTCGAGGGATACTATGAATACACTTTTTTCCGCGGACGGGCCGCTTATGCGGGCCATGTCTGATCTGCTGACTTTATTGAAACTGAACTTTCTCACGCTTCTCTGCTGTCTGCCTGTCTTTACGGCGGGAGCAGCGTTGACATCCCTGCATTACTGCATAATGAGAATGATGGACGGGAGGGACGGGAAGGTCGCATCCATGTACCTCACACAGTTCCGCGCGAATTTAAAAAGCATGACTCCGGTGTGGATCATTCTGCTCTTTGCAGGGGGGATCCTCTATATGGATTATTACGTCTTCGGTAAGAGCGCTTCGCGTTTTCTGGTCGCTCCGGTCTATGCGATCGCGCTGATCCTGGCTGCCCTCATTGTGTGGATCTTTCCGCTGGGCGCGCGGTTCGAGAACAGCCTTTCCGCAAAATTTAAAAATGCATCCATCATGAGCATCGGAGCCTTTCCGAGGACTCTGGGCATGATTGCTGTCACGGGTGTGACTGCTTTTGTATTCACCCAGTCCCTGCGTTTGCTTCCGCTGGCAGTCTGTTTTGGAATTTCGCTTCCGGCGTATTTCTGTGCACTCCTTTACTATCCGGTGATCAAAAGACAGATCCGTGCGATCACAGGGGAGACGGAGAAGAGCGGGGACTCTGAGGAAGCTGAAGAGCAGAATTTCACTGAAGGCGAGAGTGACGGAGGTGCTTTATGAAACTGAAGACCGGACAGACGATACGCGTGGGATTTGCCTTTCTGGCAATCACTGCCTTCTGGCAGATGTATAACAACGTGATCCCGCTTGTTCTCACGAACACGTTCCATCTGAATGAGACATTGTCCGGTGTGATCATGGCGATGGACAATATCCTCGCCCTGTTCCTTCTGCCGCTTTTCGGCGCGCTGTCTGACAGATGCAGGTCCCGTATGGGAAGGCGCAAGCCGTTCATTTTGTTCGGGACGATCGCCTCAGTCGCGCTCATGCTGCTCCTGCCGGTCATTGACAACAGCTACGCCGCCGAGCCGTCGGGCATGAAGCTCACGGGCTTTATCGCGGTGCTGGGTCTCATCCTGATCGCCATGGGAACCTACAGGAGCCCGGCGGTCGCGCTGATGCCGGACGTTACGCGGAAGCCTCTTCGCAGCCGTGCGAACGCGATCATCAATCTGATGGGGGCTGTCGGAGGGATCATTTACCTGCTGATCGCCGCCGTGATGTACTCTGAGAAGAGGGTGGTCGGGCTTTCGCACGTGAACTATATGCCGCTCTTTATGATCGTCGCGGGGATCATGCTGATCAGTCTTATGATCGTGATGTTCACCGTTGACGAGCCCCGCCTCGCCGCGGAGGTGCGCGAATATGAGGAACAGCATCCCGAGGAGAATCTGAGCGTCACCGATGAAGGGGGAAATGAAGAACTCCCGAAACCCGTCAAGCGAAGCCTTTTCTTCCTGCTCGTGTCGATCGCGCTCTGGTTCATTGCCTACAATGCTGTGGAGACATGGTTCACGACCTTTGCGAACCGCATGTGGAACATGAGCCTCGGAAGCGCGTCCCTGTGTCTGACGATCGCGACGGTCGGCGCGATCATGTCCTACATCCCGGTCGGCGCGATTGCAGCGAGAGTCGGAAGAAAGAAGACGATCTATGCGGGGATCATCATGATGTTTGCGGCTTTTTCGGCCGGATTCGTTTATACACTGCTCTCGAATCAGTTCCATCCGGTCCTTTATGTACTGTTTGTCCTGATCGGTATCGGCTGGGCATCGATCAACGTGAATTCTCTTCCGATGGTCGTGGAGATGTGTAAGAGCAGCGACATCGGGAAATACACCGGAATGTATTACACCTTCAGCATGGCCGCGCAGACGGTCACACCAATCGTTGCAGGCGGCCTCCTGCATCGTATCGGATATCTGACATTCTTCCCCTATGCGGCTGTCTTTATGGCGGCTGCCTTTATCACGATGCACTTTGTGCTGCACGGAGATGCGAAGGAACCCGGAAAGAAGGGCCTGGAGGCATTTGACGTAGATACGTAAAGCAGAATAAATGAAGACGAGTTTCACTTTGCGCGCATCTCATGATTAAAATCACGAGTACTGCGCGATGAAGAATAAAAAACTTCGCATAATAAAGTGTGCGGGTCAGAAAAAAAGCCATGAAGAACGGAAAATGATCCGTTACTCATGGCTTTTTTTCTTATGAGGGCACTTTATTCTTCGATGTGCCACAGATGCTGTGTATCATAGATTTCCGGCAGGACGATCCAGTCATTTCCGTCGTCGATATACCAGCGGTTCTCTTCTTCGTCCCATTCCATCCAGCCGTAATCGCCGTAATCGGAAGAGATTCCCTCGTACCAGTACTGCCAGATCGGCGGATCGACGTCCTCGTTGTGCCAGAAATAGCAGTCCGTCACCTCGTCATAATAGCTGTCATACTCATTTGACCAGGAACAGGTCCGGTCGATCGCTTCAACGTAGAAGGACTTTTTCCCGTTTTCCGTTGTGTAGCCTGTGCCGGTCGTACCTCCGCCCTGTGCCTGTCTGTTCCTGCCTAAGGAAAAAGCGATTCCTCCGATGATCAGAGCAAGGACGGCGAAAACGGTGACGATGATAATTATAACGGATCTGCTCCCTGACCGGCCCTGGGCTGATCCGTTGCCGTATCCTGCGTAGTTCGATCCGTACTGTCCGCCGCCCGGTCCGCTGTAATAGCCGGGGGTTCCGTCGGGCACTTCATTTTCCGGGGGAAGGAGCGTGAGATTTCCTCCGCAGTTCGGGCATTTGGCTGCCACTCCGTCTTTCGGGACAATGGAGACGCGGGTGTCACAGTATTCGCACAGGTAGTCTCGGATCGAGATGCCTTCCTCGGGTGTCGCATAGAATTCCTCGGTGGCCATGTCATAGTAGCCGGCGCGGTATTCTTTGCCGGTGTCCAGGTCGGTCCAGGCTGCCGGATAGAAAATGAAATACTGATCGCGCAGCTGATGTACGCGCGGTCTGTGATTATGGCCGTAGTGCATGTATTTTTTCGACCGCTCATTGTAGACGGACGAATACTGCGGCGGAGCTTCTCTGATTTCTGTACTCCTGCGGGGTGAACTTGTGCGCACAGGCCCTCCCTTTGTACCGTGTGAAGGCGGGCTGCTGTGGGAAGTCGTGCTGTGCCGGGACGGACCCCGTGAGGCGGCAAAAAGGCCGCCGGCTATGCCGGCGGTGCGGCCGATATTGGAGCTTGTGCCGTATGATCTGGAGCTGCTTCCGGAACTTGAGCTGCTCCTGGAGCTTGAGCTGCTCCGGGAGGAAGAACTTCTGTGGGAGGATGAGCTCCTGTGCGAGGAAGAACTTCTGCGGGATGAACTACTGTGGGAGGATGAACTTCTTCTGCTTGGCGGCATAATGCTTTTCTCCTTGAATAAATTATAACTGTCTGTGAAAGTGGGGCTTCTGAAGCCCTCCTGAGTCGGCAGGACTGCGCAGTATATCAGGCATGCGTACCAGCCATACGGATTGTCCGCATCCATTCTGCCGAAGGCGCTGCTTTATACTATAATAATATAGCTTTGCGCCTTCGTCCAATCTTTCGCGGAAAAAGAGCTTTTTTCATCTCGGCAGGAACGCTCAGAGTTCTTTTGATGCATGAGAATCTAAACAGCCTGCAAATGAAATGCTATAATATACTTAGTAAACTTCATTGAAACTTAGTGTACTGAGTAAGAGGGGAGCAGTCATAATGAAGACTGATATGATTACCTGTTCGTTCGTTATGGATAGAAAGGTCTACATCTCACCAGAACAGAACGCACGGTAATCAGTTGCAGACCATGTTTTAATCTCTGACGCAGAATTCTCGTGATTTCAATCATGAGATGAATGCGCAAAGTGAAATTTGGCTCTGACATGGGTTGCAAACCCGCGTCAGAGATTAAAGCCTCAGCTACACAATGCTCCACTGGAGCATTGTTACGCATGCTTAGGCACGGCGGATCGCAGCCGCGCAGATAGGAAGGTGCTTCGCACCCTG